>Ga0164295_10003008_pt1 | contig 13663 bp, 23 predicted proteins | sample GEODES006metaG_FD_111798 | JGI IMG/M metagenome (GOLD analysis project Ga0164295, IMG submission 111798) | Oligotrophic lake water microbial communities from Sparkling Lake, Wisconsin, USA - GEODES006 metaG | ecosystem: Environmental > Aquatic > Freshwater > Lake | place: USA: Sparkling Lake...
ATCATCCCAAAACGACATACTCTGGACTATTTCGGTCTAACGCAAGCAGAACTTAATGCAATTAATACTTTGATACATGAGCAGAAGGCATTACTAGACAAGCAAGATAAGACAATTGAGGGATACAACATCGGCATGAACTGTGGAGAGATAGCAGGACAATCAGTTTGGCATTGTCATGTTCATCTTATACCTAGACGAAAAGGTGATGTAGAGAGTCCTAAAGGGGGTGTGCGTCATGTCATACCTAATAAAGGTCATTATGAGGACAAAAAATGATTAACTGGAAAGCAAAAACTGGATGGTTAAGAATATGGATTGTTTTTTCTATTATTTATTTTTTCTCAATGTCCTGGTATGCATTAGGTGAAAGAGCAGATTACAGAGAAAGAATATATAACCTTTACTATAACTCATGCAATCTTGCTAGTGATAGTAATACTTTAAAAAATCCTACTACTAAACCAATTGTCTCGAATTGTATTGAATACGCAACGCAAGAAACAAATATCGAGATTAAAAATAGACCAACTATTGCATATATCGCAATATTTGCAATAGTTCCACTTATCTTAATTTGGATTATGGGATACATCATTTTGAAAATATTTAATTGGATAAAAAAAGGTTTTGAAGTTGAAAATAAATGACCGGTGTAAAGATTGAACTTCTCATTGAATTCGGTGTCATTCTCTTAGCACCTATCATTCATACCTTCTATCTCTGGAAATATAAGAAGGTAGATAAGCAAATACTGCATCAGAACATCAAAATCTTTACAGGACTCTATCTTGTATTTGGATTAGTTGGACTTTTGTTACTGACACTAAAGAATTAACCAGTTACCTTTCCTGGAAATACCCCATTAGATACATTAATTAGATACCCCTCACCCTTAGTTTTCCACCGCAATAGATTACGAATCGCATTTTTATAAGTATCCCTATTATTCTTTTTATCTTTTAAGGAATCAGGTAAATCCTTCTTGCCTTGTGCATAGTAATCTTTAACAAGCGGATAAAGTTTTGGTATAGATAATCTTCTATTGGGTAAATATACATCCCGATAAAAATTAAGAACTTCACGAATTTCATCTAACTTTGGTTGTGAGTTCTCTGAAAGTGAGTAAGTACCTGTAAATTTCTTACTACGCTTTTTCTTTACCATTTGCGTATGTTCTTCAATAATCTTTTTAAGTGATGCAGTAATTGCACTAGTTGATTGATTAATCGGCACTTCAATAATCAAACTATCAGTTGTCTGTCGCAAGGTAATGTCACTTAATACTTTAATCACAGGTTCAGCAAAAAGATGCTGGTGCGATTTCCACCATGTATCAAATTTCACTTTAGTTACATCGCCCCAAGTTTCGTAGAACCGTGACTTCTTCAATCGTTCTAAATTGACTTTGAAATCAGTGCGTGACGATTGCTGACAAATCTTATAGAACTCAAACCATAGTCGATAGTTCTCTTTGCGTATTAAGAGGGATGCAGATTTATTCATATGTAGAACAGTATAGCAATTAAGAAAAATACGACATTTAAATTAATAAGACATATGTCGTAAAACAATATAAGTCACTGATTTTACTTGACTATTTCTATAAATATTGCTATACTTTGATTGTAGTTGAGAGAGTACTAATCGTTTTGATAGTGGTCGTTCTCAATACTCTATGAAGGGTAAAAATGAAAATTGAATTATCAAAGCAATTTAATTCAAAAACACAAAAAACTGAATTTTTAAGAAAACTTGAATTTGTTCTTATTGACAACAATCTTATGGATAAGTCAGATTTAATGAAATTTAGGAATAATTATGCTTTTGATGTAATTGACTTATTAAATAGTTATCAAAAGAATCTAGAAGATAGCAGTTCTTTTGAAATTGTAATTGGTTAGTTAACTATAAAATTTTACAAGCACTAGATTTGTAAATTTTTTTTATACACGCCACTAATAGCGACAACTAATAAGAAGAATAAAGTCGCTTTCCTTGTTTCTGATGCATTTTGACGCACAGAAATGACTAAATAGAAGTGAAGTAGACGCATGACGAAAATGTTCTTCGTATGTGTCTACGCAATGTATGTTGAGTTTTGCCCTCCTTTGCATGAGTTCTGCTCTGCAAATAAGAGTTCCTATTGTCTTTTTGATAACGAATGAATGGTTACTGATATATGCTGAATCCAGTGCTTACAGATACTCCTCATGTATCTTCACGATTCTATACACAACTGAAACAGAATGCTCTAGTAGAGATGCTTGAGCAATATGAAGACCGTTTCCTATTCCATCTTGTTTTGACCTATAAACCATTCCAAGATAAGTCCTATACCGAACAATCCGTTAATAAGTTCTTTACCAAGTTCTACTTAAGATATTTCCTACCCTACCTATTTGGTCATAAGAACTATCACCGTAATTCCGCTAGAGAGTTTCAACCTATTTGCCTTGCCTTTATTGATGAACATGAACCTATACCTACGAGAACTCAAATCACTACCGATTTAACGATTACTGAATACTCTGCACGACTACATCATCATGTCATTCTTGCAGTTCATCAAAATCATTTATTACGCATGAACGAACTAATCGGTACCAATGCCCTAGTCGGTAAGTTTTCCTACAAAGTAATGACCAGTTTCATACGACCCTGTTCTGCTGATACGCTGAAGTATGCCTCCAAGATGATGATGAAATATCCTGACTTCATGTCCTTTCCAGACCGATTGAATACTAAATACTTGTAATGCATTGTGGTAGGTAGTAACTGATCTACTGGAATGCTAGTTCCTAACACTAGTAAAGAGACCTATGACCCAAAAACAACCTAAATTGACTAAAGATGTACATATGAGAGTGTCAGAACCACTCCAGTTATTGATTTATGAAATTGCAAATCAGAATCATATGAAACCTAGTTCCTTATGCCGAGTGATACTTGAGAGATCCTTGCCTCAATACACTCGTAATCGATTCTTTGGATGATCTTATGAAATCATTTAAACAATTCCATAATCTAAGTAATCTAGAGGCAATGAATCCCATTGCCTTTAATCCATTACTAGAAAATTACACTAGAAAACATCGATTAAAGATTAATAAAAAGAATCAAAAGAATGATGTAGGTATAAATGTTGAATCCGATAAATTAATAAATCAGTCCAATACTAGTTCCATTGATTTACAGAAGTCTCATGTTTTTAGTGAACCTACTAGATGAGTAGAGAACTTGATCAAATCGCAAAAGAGTTCAACAAGCAATCTACAACTGTATTGCGTAGTGATCACTCTTTATATCAAAAGGATTTAGTAAGGGAGGCAACTAAGTTCTTGCGTGAGGTAGAGAGGGTTGCAAAGAAAAATAAGGTAGGAAAGGTGGTTCTAGTGGCAATAGTGATGGTATAAGTTCTAATGCTTTAATGCCAGAGCGCAACAAAGATTTTATTTTTTCAAACTTGATGGGCATAAGGCAGAAAAATAGTCTACAAATAAACTGTAACTACTTGCATTTGATCCATTAAGAAATGTGTTTGTTTCAATATCTAAAAATGCATACTCAGGATCAAAACTATTTGTTTTCTTAAATTTTCCTTGAAATCGCACCTTATGTTTGTCAATAGAAATCTCTTTGAGATAGCAGTTTGCGCTAGCAACTAGCGATTTTCGTTCCCCCGTCAGACAGGAACGATATTCCTTGCCAGATCCGTAATAATCAGCACAATTAGATTCTTTATCCTTTGTTGTTTCAAGTACTGCTATAGATGCATTTGCGCCATCTACACCCTCAATAGTTTTAACAGTACCCTTGCAATATCCTTTCATGCAGGTGTACGCAGTATCTCCTAAATTTAATCTTGATTTAACGCTTAATCCCTTATCACTTGGTAAAGGTTCTTGAGATAAATTACCAAATAAATTAGTTAACTTATTAATCTCACTTTGAAAATTTGAAATTAGTCCGCATGCATCTACGGAGTGAATGGAAAATTCCTTATGGTTATCAGAAACACGAACCGTGTATTCAATCAATGATGATTTACATTTACTTGAAGTAATAATTGCGGAGCATACTCTGGTATTTCCTTTTCTATCATGGGTACTAATACCGTTAAGAGTTATGTCTTTATGACCAAAGTCATCTGTGTATAGTTTTTTAAGTGTTGATATGACGTTCTTGTTGTCGCATGAAGTTTCCATATCAAGGAATTGAGAATATAAAACATATCCAATTGCGATAAAAATAATCACTGATATAGATATTTTCACCATAGGAAATCCCTCAATCCCTATCTTATTCTCACTAATTTCCTTATTGATCGAATCCGTTTCATTAGTTGTATTTAGGTTTGCTTTGCAATGCTTGCATTTAATTGCAACATATTTAATTGCTTCCCCGCAGAAGGGGCATTTTTTTTCATCATTGATCATATGCAATTTTAAACATTCAACTGTAAAAAAGGTTAAGTAAATATTCCTCCAATGGAATGCTTATTAAAATGGATCCTATCCAGGCAATAAAGAAAATCTGAGATTTTATCCAACCAAACTTATAGTGTTTATTTACCTTAGTACCTCTTATGTAAATGTAGAGAGGAACAAGTATGAAACCTAATATTTGAGAATATTTCATATTTATTCCATACCTCTCAAGTTTTTTTGCATCTAAAAAACAAAATAAACTATTCAGAAAACCATATAAAAAAATCCAATAAGTACTTTGATAAATTTCTTCACTTAAATATTTACCCCCATCAAAAATGTCAAATATAAATATTTCAATAAATATTCCATATATCGGTAATAGAATTACTGCCAACATATAACCCTGTGACATGGTTTTGTAAGAATCTATCGATTCAATGGTAGACTTTTTTGTAGACGCACTAGAGAAGTTTTCGGGAATATTGTTAGTTAATTCAGAATTACAATGCTTACACTTAATCGCCACAAGTTTTATTAGTTCACCACAAAATGGGCATATTTTTTCATCATTGTTCATATCATTCATCCCAATCCAATTCCAAGATTACAAAGTCAGTCCTAGAGGGATAGGACTTACGCAATTGTGCTAATACTGCACTTTCTGATTTGCCGTAGATATTCATTGTGACCGAATCAATAGAACGATGTGAAGTATCACTATCAGATGAATACTGATATTTAATACGGGCACGATTCCATGAACTCATCTCTTGCCCCTTCCATTCCTCACCTCAAACTCCACTGCTTCTTCAAACTGTTTGTGTTGTATCTCTTTGTCTTTAATGCGTTGAACTACTTCTCTACCAGTCAGAACCGATTTATCGTTCAGAAGTTCAGTTAAGGACTTTTTGGGTATTTTGATTTTCTTCTGCATCATTGAACGTTGAAAGAATATTTTTTTAATAGTTTCTGATCATCTTTATATAAATTGCCATCTTTCATCTCGTATCCGAATCCAAATCCACCAAAATTCTTACAAATCCAATTTTTATCGTTTATAAATTCGCAAGAATCATATGTTCTACTCTCGCTTTGAAAATCTGTAATTACCCCTTCCTTTTTAACCTTTTCTTTTAATTCATTTGATACTTCATATGATTGAATAACTGTTAACACAACTTTTTGTGATAGTGATAATTTGATTCGAAATCTTGTTGATTCAAGAATTTCTTGAAGAACTTCACGAGCATGAATATCTTTAGATGGAAACTTTTTCTCTAACTCTGCTAATAAATTTTTATCATAAACATAGTATTCATCAATAGGATTACAACTAATTAATCCTAAAATAATGAAAAGGGAAGCAATTAATTTAGTCATACATCTTCACACCACCACCAATCCTTCTCATCTCGTTCATATTCAAGATCAGGATCAGTTGGTCGTTTCTTAGATTCTTGTTGAGTAGACAAGTTCTGCTCTTCGTCCTGTAACTTACGAGAACGATATTGAGGTTTACCGAGTATCTCCACATCTGCCATACACACTCCTTTGCGACTAGATTAGCACTTTTGAGAGGGTTCAGAAAGTGTCAGGAATGGGTATTGATGGAATAAGGGTCTGAGAGATGTAAAACGACTAAATCAGAGGGTTCGGTAAGGATTTACTTTAAGTTTTGTGTTTACCAAAAAAAGATGCTGATATTCCTGTAACAGTCATTGCAATAATGACGCTTAAACTACAACTTATAAAAGCGCTCCAAAAATAATCTTGCCTTTCAATAGCATTAACTATTAATGCTGCAGAAAAATTACCAATCCAAAATACCCATGAATTGGACATGATAATTTTTGATTTATATGAATCAAAAAGTTCGTCAGTTTCTTTACTTCCCGTTTGTATAATTTCACTCTTAAAAAATATTAGAGAGATAAGAGCAGATATTGAGGAACAAATGAGTGCATCTTTGATAATGTTTCCACTAAATAATCCAATAACTGTACCAGTCATTGCACCAGAAATTAACCCTATGATTACGCCAATAATTTTCATTTTTCTATCCTAATCAATAAAACTTGCAACACACAATGCGATTCCAACAAATATTCCTATATGACTTCGTAGTGCGTGAATTAATGTAAAAGGTTTAATTTTAAGTGCAAGAGTGTTAATTAACATCCAAAGTAACATTGACAAGAAAATACCAACTAGAGGTGCCCACCAACTAAAAATAAAAAATCCAGCAATTAAAAAAATAGTTGATAAAGACCCGCTTATTGTTCTTATGATTACTAAATGAGAATCAAGAATTCCCATACTTTTACTAAAAGTTACATATCCACCAAGTAGGAGTGCAACACCAAAAATGTAAAGATACATAATTACCTCTTTTCTTTTTCATTTACTTTAATTGATCCAATTAACGGCATATTCAATTGCTTGTGAACATTCGTAATATCAAAAGGTATGGCAACACATTGATTATGTTCAATTGCTAGGAATAAACTTCTTTCACTTTCCACTAGTCGAACATTCTCCTTACAGTCCGAACAATAACGAATCTTCTCAAAAACATAGGGTTTTGCCTGAGATAGTGAGTCCCAAGTCCTAGTGCACTTGAATTTCCATGAGCAGTTGCGAATAAAGTGGGTAACTTTTTTTGAGGTCATCCTAAAACTTATACAGATTTGAACCCACTAAAGTCAAATCGGTCATCATTAAATTTTCCTATTGATTTAGGAATATCAATAGTCAATCCTTTGTTTCATGCAAGATTTCATAATTAATGCAGTTGTAGTACCTATATCCGCAAGAATTTGCAAAGTCCAAACCCACATAAATGATAGTTCGTTGAGGTATGGGTAACCTATAACCAGTTGCTCTTTCAATTACATATGGATTTTTAACTATAAACATTGGTAAAACACTTTTTCCCTTGCGACCATTTTGGTAGTAATGATTAAAGAGTTCTAGGTGTGGATCGTCCTCATCTTCATCGTCTTCTCTCTCAAACAACTCCATGGTGTATGTGCTGAATGTAATAATTGGTGCAATAACATCTCTTTTCATATGCTCGCTAAAACATTCATCAAAAAAACATTTACTATTTGTTATCTTTGACCATGAGTTAACCAGAAGTTCAAAGTGAAGTATCGTTCCTTGCTCAATCGTTGTCTTATTCTCTATGGCAATCATGCTGGACATAATCTTGCAATAATTAATATTTGATTGAATCTGCATCTCATATTTGTCATCAGCAGCATTAATTAATTGTCTGTAACTAGGGCAGAATTGAAGTTTGAGTTGGAATGACATAAAAATTAATCTAATTAATCTTTTGTTTGATGTAGTAAATGAAAGTTGTTGCAATCAAAAACACCAAACCCCGTTTTTTTAGTGATTCGCCATCCTAATGCGACAATGATTTGTTTAGAAATTCTTAACTTATGCCCTGTTTCTTTCTCAATCACATAGGGGTGTTTGAATACCAACATGGGCAGAGTAGAAACTCCTCTACGACCTGATTGATATAAATCATTATGTAGGTCTATAAATTCATCATAAGGTTCTTCCTGCGTATCATTAGATTTATTAATACGCTCAAAACATTCTGATTCATAAGTTCCATAGGTTACTTGGGGTGCAATTACATCCTTTTCCATCAAGATGCTCAATTGCCTATCAAAGTAATTTCCTTTCTCTGATTGCACATTTAGACGATCCAACAGGATTTGAAACCAACAGAGAGTTGCTTGTTCAAGATTTTCACCAAATCGTAGGGCAACTTCATTACAAGTAATTTTGGTATCAATGACTTGATTTAATAGAGCAATATCAGTATTTGCCCTCCTATAACCAAGGTTCTTTTCATACTCAGGCATGAATTTAAGTTCAAGCGGAAAAGGCATACAGCGTTTTAATTATTGGAACAATTACTGATTTACTAACTATATTTGAAGTAATCCGTCTGCCCACCAAAGAACACAATTGCATTTTGTTCTGGATAATCATCAATGTATTTTTTCATTGCTCTCGCAATATATTTAAGTGCTTTTTCATCACTATTGCCTTCGCAAATTTGAAAGTAGTAAATTAACTCGCCCATAAGACTATGCTTATCCTGGGATCTTATTCTCGGACCCATTGGATCCTCTTGCATTGCAAATTGTTTACCATACTGTATCGCAGTATCTTTATCAATAAATCCGTTGTGCCAAAATTTCTGCCCACATACATTCTCAATATATTTTGAACCATCCCACTGTGAATTTGAACCGAAGATTCCAGATAAAAATCCCATTTTAATTTTCTCCTTTTTAATCAAACATCATTTCTATGCCACCAATCTGCAATGTAAAGTTCTTACACTCAGGACAGAGATTGCCATTTCTGTATGCCTTGTATTCACCCCATTGAATAGACGGAAAGCGGTCTTCTCCATGTGAGATTGGTTCTTTGCCGTATGGATGTATGTCTGTTGATTTACACCATGCATAAGGACATTCTGTTGTATTTCCATGAACATTGACACTCACAATCCCACAATTCTTACAGTAAAAAGGAAAAACTGAATGTTCATGATGGGTTGCCCTATTCCCACCCACTCTTACCGTAGAGGTATACCCACATTCACAAGAAACCCGATTAACTGATCCCATATTGACTATGCTAATGTAGTTATTATGAAATCTATAACAGTAGTTCTACTAACATCTTTTCTCCTTGTTTCTAAAGGAGTTTTTGCTACTGACCCCGTCAAAATGAGTAATTCAGGGATCTGCCATGCACCAAACACCACCTACTATGCTCAAACTAAGAATTTCACCCCTTATAAGACCCTAGACGAGTGTTTGAAGGCAGGTGGCAGAATGCCTAAGAAATAGATATGAAACCATTATTTGACGATATATCTAACAATTTACATTTTCATAAGTCAATGATTGAAATTTTGATAGATTATCAAAATCATATTAAAGATGTTACTGATTCTGAAATAATAATGGACTCTCCTAATACTCAATTATTTTTTATATTTCAAGAAATTGAATTAATTGAAAAGATTATTAATTGCCATCACACCCATTACAAAGAGGAAAACTTAGATGCGTGGATTGCAAAACAAGATAATCTAAAAGATTCTTATAAAAGAATACATAGAAATCTTCCCACAATGTTATGACAATTCTTATCTATATGATTCATATAAATCTATCGGATAGTTAACCCTAAATCTATCAAAAGAAAATCCTCATTATGTTTAAAACATACATTGCAAACTCACTATTACTATTTACCCTATTTTTCCCCCTTACCCTTCATGCCAAGTCCTATGATGTAATCATGAGTCCCTGCGATATGGGCACAAACTGTAAGAAGTGTTACGAGGTTATAAAACTAACCTATGCAGTAGATGTGAAATCTAAGCAAATATTCGTTTTAGGAAAAGATATTAGTGGTAAAGAAATTAAAGAACCACTTGAAAAATGTCAAATTTCAGATGTGAGCAATTGGGTTTGTGATTCAGCACAGTTAGTTACAAATGCAAAGAACGGTGTGATTACGATTACCAATAAACCCGAATCTAGTATGGCGAGAAGTAAAAAAGAAGTGTGTTTAGTAAAGTAAATTTTAGTCAAGCATTGGATATAGTTTTCTAACATCAACTTCAACATAAGGTTTCTTTATTAATCTTCGCAAAAGTAACTCTAATCCTTTCGGATGTTTTGTACTTAATTTGCTTCTCAATCCCAAATACTTATACTCCTTAAAGTAATTTTCATATCGGCAACCCTTGCACGTTTTTGTTTCATCCAATGCATAAATTAAGTCGATTGGAATGTGAATACTTATAGATGCATATTCAGGTTTTATATGGATCTGTCCGCATCTGGGACACCCATACAAACTAAAAGATGAAATTCTTGTCATTATTACTTTTCACAAAAATAGATACAAAAATGAGATTTAGATAGCAAAATATTAGTATTTTGCTTGACTTGAATTCATTATGTTTCAATGCTATATGATGTTTTAATGATTTAAAACTTTATAAACATAAAAATATGAATATATTCAATAGGTTATTGCAATTCTTTGGATTTGGAGGCAATGTGGAAAAACCTGATAATTTTGAACGTCTCTTGGAGGATTTGAGTTCTCAAAAAAGGCAAGAAGAAGCAAAACAAACAGCATTTCAGGCAATTCAACAGGGTGACGACATTTTTACTGATCGTACCCATCCATACGAGTCCACATTAAGGGCAGATAGTTTAATGGTGGACACTGCCTGCACTCAATATCACACAGAAATACTCAAGAAATCATTTGGTGATGCGCAATATGTTGCAGTTTTATTGCAATCTGGATTGCAAAGCGAACTAACTCAGGCGGCACCAAAAGAAATTGAAAGCAAAATTAGATCGGCAATTTCTCAAAATCAAGCGGAAGCAAAGGCAATACTTGAAGGGCATCAACAAGCACTTCGTGACATTGAAATCTTTAAGGGTGCAAATGGATTAAGTTCTGCAGCAAATTATCCAGATAAAAAAAATACTCTCTATTTAATTTTGGCATTAGGTATAGCAGAAGCAATATGTAACGCAATTTTCTTGCGCGAAGGAATGAGTCCACGCATTTCTCTTCTAATTGCTGTTTCTGTAGCAATTATTAATATAGCAGGAAATGTATGGTTGGGCGGAAAATACCGCGATAAAAATCACATAAAACCTGAAATCGCAAAAACAGGTGCAATCAATCGGGTCTTTTCAATATGTTTAATACTCGGTATTAACGGTTTAATCGCACTCTACAGACTTTGGTATGCAAGTGATACAAACGGGATTAATGCCCAATTTTTATTAGAGAGCACAATTCTTTTTATTATTGGAATTGGAATGGGTATTGCAGCATTTAATGAAGGATACAAATTAGATGATCCATATCCTGAATATGGTGTTTATGCCCGTCGTCTTAAAGAATGGTCAGATAAATTAACAGAATTAAAAAAATTTCACTCTGACTTTTGTGCTGACTTGAAAAGAAAAGCGGATCAGATACTTGATACCTTGGATAATAAAATCATATCTGCATCAGAAAAGTTTACTTTGCAATTACCAGAAATGGCACAAGAACTTCATGTGTGGGAGTCAGATCGAAGTAAAATTAATTTTGCATATCGACAGTTACAGGAGATCTTCAAAATTACCATAGTGGGTTATCACACAAAAGGTCATGAAGGATATCCCAAAGAGTTGCTTGATCTACCAGTCAATCCTCAATTAGAGAGTTATAAAACGCAAGTTGACCGATATTTAAATAGAAGAGATGAATTAGTTTCAAAAGTAAATGATTTGCGTGAAGAATTAAAAAAACAAAGAAATGCACTTCATAAATGGTGGCAAGACCCAGCAACAATTGAACTTTTGGATTTTCCTAAATGAAATATATTCCAAGTTCTCGAAATGATAAAAAACATGGGAAAACAATATTTTTCTTCATGCTTTTTACACTTTCAGTGTTTGGTATTTCATCTTTTTTGCTTATTCCCCCTGATTTTCAGGAATGTGAATCTGGGAAAAATGACTCGAAATGTGCTTGTCCTGCTGAAGAAAAGTACATTGGAAAAAGAAACATCATCTTTGTGGATGTAACTGACCCCCTTGCTGCTGGAAAGATTAAAGATGTAGAGCGAATCATTGATGAAGTTTCATTTAATGAAACACGACTAATATCGTGGATTAAAAGCGGTAAAAAAGTCGAGAAGACAAGCGTTTATATTTTGTCCGACAAGAAACCAGTAGAGATGGAACCAATTGCAACTTACTGTTCATTGCCTCCCAGTGTTACTTGGTTATTCTCGAAGTTTTCAGAAACACAAGAAAAGAAAATAAAAGAAAGTGCAAAAAGTACTATATCTAATGCAATTAAAACGATTGTCTCAAAAAGTTCTGTGACTTATTCTCACATTATCGAGGGATTGGCAATTGCAACATCCAGTGCAAGTAACTGGAATTCAGGAAGTAAGTTAGTTTTAGTTTCTGATCTATATGAAAATAGTTCAACTTGTGGATATTTTGAGAATCAAAGTATTCCAGCATTCAATAACGTTTCTTCAGAATGCAAAAAATGGGTCGATATACTGGGTGAGAATATTAAAAAGAAATCTGCAGGAGCATACACAACAGTTGCCATCTGCCAAATTCTTTCTAAAAAACAACAAACTGGACTTATCGCATTCTGGCGAGAGTTATTTCAATCAAAGTTAGGATATGACATTCTTCTATCTTGCGATCCTGAAGAAATTGAAAATCGTGCAAAATCATTAAAAATTGCGAAAAATCATTAAAATTATGTCAATCAATACTAGGGTTGGATCAGGTCAGTTATTTGTACGATTTGTAACAGTTGGACTTACAGCATTATTTGTTTCTATAATTTCCCTTAAGTTTACGAATATATTTGGAGTCTATACAACACTAATTCTTGGATTATGTATTTTTATAATAAATTTAGTTGCAGTTCTTGGTTACACTCTTGCAGTTATTAAATCCCCTCAAGTTCTTGCAGAAACAGATGCTCCAGACTTAGCATATTACTTAGGATTTTGTTTAACAGTTGGCGCTCTTTCTGTAACATTTATTGTTGATACCATGCTGGATCAATTTGCGTTACAACAAACTGATTTGATCAAAAGTTCATTAGTTCAATTTGGGGTAGGACTTACTGCTACGTTAATTGGACTTTGTGCAAAGATTTATCTTTCATCTGAACAATCCAGCGAATCTTTGGAACCTGAAGAGTTATATAGAAACTTTCGCGTTGAAATTAATGCTTTTGAAAAAGAAATGCGATTAATTACTGATTCTTATACAAGAACAGTAGAAGATAATATTTCTAAATTAAATAATAGTGTTTCTAAATTAGATGCATCTATCTCTGGTACTTTTATTTCATTTGATAAATTACGAGATGTTGTTAATAAGTCTAATTTATTGATAACTGAAAATATTTCTCATGACAATATCTCAAAACCTATCAATGATTTTATCAAATCTATTTCTGCAATAACTAAGGTTACAAAAGAATTTGCATCTGAAGGAAAAGTAGCGATTGATGGATTTAAGGATATTTCATCATCTATGGTTTCTATGAAGTCTAATATTGAAACTACAGATGCAAGCATTAAGTCACTACAAGCAAGTACAGTATTGTTATCAAATTCTGCACAAAAT
>Ga0164295_10003009_pt1 | contig 13659 bp, 15 predicted proteins | sample GEODES006metaG_FD_111798 | JGI IMG/M metagenome (GOLD analysis project Ga0164295, IMG submission 111798) | Oligotrophic lake water microbial communities from Sparkling Lake, Wisconsin, USA - GEODES006 metaG | ecosystem: Environmental > Aquatic > Freshwater > Lake | place: USA: Sparkling Lake...
GAAAAGTTTGTTTTGCCATTTTGTTTCCTTAGATAGCGAGGTTAGTTAAAGGTTTAGTTACATTATAATGAATCGTAGCACCATTCTCATTGTCCTCAGAGACAGTAATCTTGATAGTACGATCTGGATACCGAGTTGCGATAACTTCATAAAGGTCATCACTAATCATTTCACAACTTTTGTAATCCAATGCAAGAATGCCTTGAGAATATTGATTCTCTAACCATCGTTTGAATTGAATAAACTCAATATCCCTGTCGTTGTGAAATACTTCAATCGCCACTTCGAAATGAAAGATGTGACGATGTGGAGTTGCTAGAAAGCTAACATCATACTCATCACCTGTTGCCAAGTTAGGGTCTGTTGCTGCTGCGGGGTACTTATGAATACCTTCTTTTTGAAAACGCACAAAAATTGTACGCATTGCTTTATCTTTGATGCGTTGACGCTTTTCGGCTAGTGCCATAATTCTTTGTTCTATCATCTGTCATCCTCAAAATTGACACGTTCGTGTTCTTCTTCCCATTGAAGTTTTGTATACTTCCTTAACTCAGAGTATACATCAAGTCTAGCTATTTTCATATCTTTAAGGGCATCTACAGTAAAGTCTTTGTCCTGTTCTGCTGCTAATATTTTAGCATCAAGGTCCTTGAGTTGTTGTTCTAATCTTGCAATTCGTTGTCTATACATTTTGTTACTCCAAAACTAATGCGATAGCTTCATCACTATCTTCAATCTCTTCCTCGGGTTCTTCGTTCGCGGTGAACAATTCATCAAACATGGTCATGGCATTAACTGTTTTCTTACCGCTAATACCTTGACTACCTGATTGAAATTGTTTCCAATAACTACTATGCTGGTCAATCAATTCCCATGCTTCATCTTTAGTTTTCTTACTAAAGATTTCATCAACTAATTGAGTAAAGAATCTATCACCTTCAAGTTTATGCACAATCATTTTAGGAACAACACCCGTTTCATATTGACGATTAGCCTCTTGAACAGCATTCATGTGCATCCAAACATTGTGACTTTGCAATAGTGTATAGCTTAATGTGTCCCAGCTGGTTTTAGTTTCTTTACCATGATGTCCTAAGAATCCTACCCCACGATAGCACAAATCTTTCATAACTAGTGCATCAGTCACAGGACTATCTGTAAATGATTTATGTATTCCATCTGCTAATACTGCATCACGGAACTTGCGTGTATCACTCGCATAACTTTTCTTTTCAGCAGTCTTTTCCATTTGATAAGACCATTTCTTATTATGCTCAATAGTTGTATTGAAATAAGCAAGACCTTTAGCAGCACTAAAGAACGGACTAGCACAGTCAAATGTAATCTGTAATTTTGGATTGTGATACTTGCGTATTGCTTTTTGTATATCAGTAAACAATACAGCATATTCTAAGATACTTGTACCCAAACAATGAATCAAATCATGCTTACCTTCTTGCAGCAATCCATCATGGATAATTTCAGTCATTCTACGCAATGTCAGATGAATATCAATCTTGTTTTGTCCACCGAATGCCCAACCATTAAAATGATTGTCTGGGTAGATGTTTGGATCGCAATACTTTTTCATATCAGTATACCAATTATCTGATTGTGTATGATTACGACCTTGCAACACATTTAAGAACTTGCATTTCCCTGAGCGATTATTTATAAAGTATTCGTTGTTGATATGTGTCGCTGATATCGCTTCTTCAATAGTACTAATACCATGTAGGCTATTACCATTCTTATCTTTCATTCCAAAGGTTGTTAATGATTGTGACGGGATATCTAAACACATACCATAGTCCATGTATGTATCCATCCATGTCAATACTGCTTTACGTTTCTTCATAGCACGAGGACAGTTAGGATCCTTCCAGTCTGCGGGCCATTGACCTTTAAGAATCTGAAAGCCACCACTATCACCTAGCATAAACGTACCAGCTTCACGTTCACGTATGATACTTTCACTTGCATCATCGTCAGTAGTATCTAAGTTAGCATGACCAGCACTGTACAATCCCCACTTGTAATAGTAAAGACCTTCTTTAGAGTTTAAGAAGTTTAGTTTCTCAACATCACCTTTGAAGCCTGCAGGGATACGTGCTTGGTCAAAGTATGGCAAGCCTTTTCGTTGCTTACCTAAGCCAGCGATATAAAAACTACTGACTGCGGGTAAGAACAATGCCCATTCAGGGTCTTGTTTTAGTGATAGATTATGCTGGGCCATATGGAACTGATAGTCCTGATTCACCGACTTCTTGTTTAATTAAAGTTCTAACAATAGTTATTTGTTCTTCTTTTTGCTTGATAGTATCTAGCAAATCTCTGATAGTAGGATTAGTTTGTGCTAATGCTTCTAATTCCATTTCTTCATTACGCTTTTTTCTAGCCCAATCAAGCAATGCTTCTGCATCAGGTGACAATCCAACACTTGCATAGCTAGTATTCATTGTCATCCAAACAGTTCCGTCAAATACTTGCGTATCGGTACCATTGATACGTATCATTCCTTGCATGGGATTGTTTATATTCTGATTGACATAGGGAACACTAGTGTTCCCTCCAGAAATAACTGTGTATTTGCCCATTGGAGCTATACCTTTAATCATTTCTTGTTTGCCGGGAGTAAGTAAACATATGTTGCAATACCACTGTCAACTGTAATCTCAGTCGCACCTTGTTCGCTAATCTTAACTTTCTTGTCACCAACTAAATCCATGATACTCAAGAATTCCTTGACGGGCCAACGATGTGTGCCGGCTAGTGTTCCAGTCACAGGTGTATTGAACACAAAGTTACCACTGTGAGTCGATGCATCACCAAAATACACTTTCAAATCATTGCCATCAGTTTTGAATATGAACTGATCTTCCTCAGCATTAGCGTGTGCTTGTTTCTTAAGACGTTGGATACCTGCTACTGTAGGCTCAAATTCAACATTCCACTTAGCACCTTTGAACGATACAGTCTTAACTTTTTCATCAACTACACTTTTAAGCATAAGACGATAGTCATTAACAAAATCACCGTTCTTTGTTTCAAAGTGAATAACTGATGGAACATCTACACCATCGCGCTGAGTACGAACAACATTGATTTTAGCATCCTTGTCATATTCATCAAACCCGATGATTGTCTTAAGTTTGCTCAAGTTAGGCATACCAAACACACCAATGAAGTCAGCGAGTGGGTCCTTGAATGTACCACTTACGATAACATTCTTGTTTTCGGCTACCGCGTTGATAATAGTCTCTGTGTCTGTACCAGTAACTTTAACTAGTTCAATAGTGCCAAGACCATGTGTATGGTCAATTAAGTCTTTTAAATAATCTTTCATTTTGTTTCCTTTGTTTGAAATATTTAGGAGTTCCTATCACGTATTATAGTGGAATATATTACGATAGTCAACACCAGTTTAACCGAATGTGAATAAGTCATCAAATGTTGAGTTAACATCAGTATTACTTCTGATATCCCAATCTAATACGCCAATCAAGTTGTCAATCTTTTCATCAACCAATGTCTTTTCCATTAGTAAATCATCGAATGGCAATTCTTTGAACCATGTAGGTAATCGTAGTTCATCAACTGGATATGCGATACTAGTAAAGCCCAATGCATTGTCTTTGAGTTTACATACAACAATCTTCATACCATCCACAATCTTTTGACTGTAGTTATCACCATATACTCTGCGTAGATAGTTCCAGTTAATCGCTGCGCGGGCATGACCAACACCACACTTACCAGTCTTTTCAAATTCAATAGTGTGCTTAGTTAGATTGTTAACACTCTTTGGACTACCTTTTGTCCAAGAGTCTTGGTCAGACAATTTGTTTTTAAAGTCTTTAACCATTTCAATAACTTTATCACGCTGTTCACCAGCAAGGACCTTAGTAAGTACATCCATCAAGAATTCTTGTATATACTTAGGAGTATCAGCACGTTTCAAGTCAAGACCCATAGCTTTGATATCACCATTCTTGCCGTTCACATCTTTACGCTTGCCTTCTTTATCAAAGATATTGATAGCATAGCGTTTCTTTGTGATAAAGATAGCACGATCACCAATCAATTCACGACCAGCTTTAATGATTTCACCGTTCTTGCGCGGAGCATGAAATGCACGTTCCATGAATGCAGGAAATGATTCATTAGCTTGGTCAGCGATACTATCATACAACCCGATGCAAGTTTCTTTATTCCACTCTAGTTCACCATTTGCTATTTGCATATTGAGAATAGGATATGCAGTAAAATAACAACTGTCAGTATCACCATATACAATAGCATCACCATCGTGTGCATAAGTACCCGCAATTGTTTCATTGATATGGCTCATCATATGTTTAACAATCTGACGACCACTTAATGTAACACTCTGACCTATGCGCTTGTCATAGAATCTGCAATGTTCATTCAACAATGCACCATATGCTGAGTTCAACAAAATCTTACGAACAAGTTGACGTTTATCCCAATACTCTCTATCTTCGTTAGTAGTAGATTCTTTGAGTTTCTTTTGCATGACCTTACGATCACTATACCAGCGTGAAAGCAATCCGGGAACTATACCTTCTTTCTCATATGTAAAGATTGTACCATTCGCACTTAGCATCCATGGACGATTACTATCAAAAATCATCTTCCATATCTCAGCAGCACTATATTCTTCACTACGACCATCTTCATAATCTAATGTAAGCATTACTCCACGGTCTTGATTCATAATTGCTGTATATTCTAATACACCAAACAAACCTTCCCATAGTATAGCACCAGTAACGTCATCGTCACCTTCTTTGAAACGTTTCTTAAGGCTAGCAAGTTGCTTGCCTTTGTCATCCATATACTTGTCAGTTAATGTCTGACGGACTTGACCGATGATTGTTTCTCCTGCCATGTTGAGGGCACGAATAACCGAGGGATAGAGCGAGTTAATGTCAACTGCTCCGACATATTCGTGCATGCCTTTTTTGGGCGTAGCAACGAAGGCACCTGCTGCTGGCGTTGTTTCTTCTGCATTTTCATTCTTTCGTTTTTTATCGGGAACTACTACTCCGCGTTCATGCGCTTCATTGAAAATTGCCATTTCAATCATAGCTACAGAACCCATTACTGTTGGCAGTAATACTGTATTCTCATGTGCTAGCTGATTAGCTAGTTCTAAGAATTTAAGTTTGTTGTGAATCTTCACCAACAACATAGTATCCTGACGATTGTATTCTAAAAACTTCTTAAAGTCTTTGTTATACAATTGGTCAAGAGTACCTTCATATTGAGTCTTGTTCTCGCCTACTTCCATCTCACCAATAGCATCTAACTTATATGAATGGCGTGATTCATAGTTATACTTCTTGTAGAGTTGCAAATAGTCCATGTGAATACGACCTACTAAGTCGTATGTAGTTTCACTTTTACCAAAACGTTCGTATTCTCTTGCTTTAGGAAGTTGACCCATCAAGCAAAACTTGCGTGTGTCATCCTTGCTCATTACTCTTGTGACACGATTAACCATGTAAGGTATGTCGTATCCCTCAGTTCCAGCCAGTCATTACGTCAGCATCTTCAATCAATTGAAAGAAAACATCAAACATATCCTTTTCGTTTGTGAACAACATACAGTTCTCAAACTCATTACAGATTTACTGTGCTGTCTCTCTACTCATATGCTTAGGTGCGATACATAGTGTAACCAATGTATCTTGCCAATCTAAGTATAGTGAGATAGCAGTTACTGGATTGAATGGATCAGTTGTGGGACTGAAACCTTTCTCGGGATCAAAGTCTACCTCAATGTCAAAGAAGCATGTATGAAGTTTTGGAGGTTCTGCCTTAAGATAGTTTTCACTAAGGCAGCGAAACACCACTGGAACATCAGATTCAAATAATTTCTTACCTGAATGTATGCGTTTTTCTTTTTCAAACTCTTGTCGTTTGCGTGTACTGAAACGATTTACAGGGTCACCATATATACTACGATACTTGCCCTTATGATCAGGATAATAGAATATATAGTTCGTGGGATATTCTTTGTATTGACGTTTGCCATCCTTGTCTCGTTCTACAACGTAGATACGATCCTCATCCCTGCTATGAATAGCGTCAACGTAACTCAAAGTGTTTTACCTACAGTTTCCAAGATAGTATTTAATTCCTCGTGGTCAGCGTTTGTTTGACCAAGACTTGCTTTGTGTGCGACAGATATTGCCTTCTTAAGAATGCTAGGCTTTACTTCTAGTTCTTCTGCGATAGACTTAACAGTATCGCTTAGACCTTCACGTAGGGTATCGATTTCATGTAGGACTACCATGCCCTCGTTGATAAGTTGTGTCAACTTAGTCTTTTGCTCTCCAGTAAACATTTTACTCATAATTTCTCCTTGTTAAGTAATTTAGTATACATGCCGTGCGTAGCAAAGTCAAACATTTTGCTGACTTTCTACAATCTTTTTAACCACAGTATGCAATCCTGGGTTAATATGTAATGCGTGTGGCATGAGGTGTGTTCTTACATAGTTACGCATATATTTTGTGTCATCATTGCTATTGTCGTGACACCAATTGATATCTTTTCGTTCGCACCAATTTGTAAATTCACTTTTGTGTGTAGTTAGAAATGGGCGTACAACATTGTTTCTTTTTGCTGGAATAACTTTTGGTCTGCCGTGAAGTGACGACCAAAGATATGTTTCTACACAGTCATCCAAATGATGCCCAGTGATTACTGGACCCAATGAATCGCCAAAACTATCTAAGAAGTCATAGCGTTCATTTCGCCAATATTCTTCTGTGCTAAGTTCTTTTGGCTTCTGATTCTTAATCAATCCAATCATCAATGTAAGATTACGTTCGGTGCAGAATTTAGCAACAAATTCTAATGCTCGTTCACTATTCTCTGTTCCATGATGGAAGAAAGCACAAGTTACCTTATGTTTTTGTGAAAGGAAATCTGTGATAGCAACACTATCAACACCGCCACTAAATGCGACAACGATTTCTTTTGGTAATGGAAAGAGCAGTTTTAGCATCTATGCAGTATAGCATAGATTATTCTTTATTGAAAGATTTCTGGGTGATCTTTACCGAATATCTTCATTGCTTTGCCCGCTGTCATATCAGCTAGCATCTCAATTGGGCTACCCGGATAGCTATCACCTGGCTTAATCATATTCAATTCACCTTGTCGCACATGGGTAAGTTCATGGTAAACAGTACGCATGATATCAACCATATTGCGATTGGCTACATATACCCAAACATTATTTTCATTTGTACTATGACGACCAGTATGATGTCCTTGCTGTGCTTCTTCGGTATTGTAACTGAATTCAAATTTAGGTGTAGACTTTAGATGTAGTTCTTTGCTAGCCCACTGAATGAATTTCTGCATTATTGGGTTATCTTCTAAGAAGTTTGGTTCATCATCTTCTGATAATTCATGTTGATTGGGAACATGTCTTGGTCGAACCTTTCTTAATCCTGCTACCTGATCTACACTCATCTGTTGTTCGTCAAGTTTACCTTTGACCCATTCATCAGGTGAACGTTTGAATTTGCGAACAAACAAGTCATGTAATGCTTTACCAGTAATACGATGTTTACTAGCAATATTCTGCATTAATTTGTCTATAGTAGTATAATCGTGCTTTTCCAATGATGGCAAACGTTTTGCTAATTCGATTGCAGCGGATTCAACAATAATGTGTTCTGTAAGCATTATGTATTTATCAAAAGGTGCTCACTTCGTAGTCTACGGTAGCGAATCGCTTTCTACGCCCAGCAGCCGGGCCACACGGTCCTAAGGTAGGTGTGTTCTTTACCAAGAACTTTCTTTAAGTTCAAGTGCGTATGTGTCAAATCTTTTTAGTCTAGTCAAAAATTCATTAGATTCTTCGGTTATTATTCCGGTTAAGTGCAATATGGTTCTGTCAGAGGATCCTGCATTTGCGCTAGCATAAGAACCATTGTGCCAATCAAATTCATATACATCACCTGCACTCCAGTTAGTATGTATTTGACTGTCAATACAATAAAAATGACCGGGTTCCCAATTTGTCAAGTGAATAAAAATTCTTTTAACAGTAAAAGGTTGGTCTGTGTTGTAATGTGTCAAGTCATCTTTTATGAAAGGGCATACTTGATTTGGTTTTTGTATATCCAAATAAGTTGTAGAATCTCTAAGTTTGAATAGATTATTAACTTGCTGTAGTAATACATCATTGATGTTACTCCAACTTCCTACCAGTTTACCTAATTTTGTTATGCTCATACTGATATTTAGTGTGAAACATCATCGTTAGTATTAAATATATCTTTCATTTCTGGAACCAAATCTAATATCGATTCGTTTCTACTTTTATCAAGTGCTATTGTATATGTTTTGAATTCATTGAGGCGTGAACTTAAATCTTCAGATAACATATAATCTATAATATTGTTAACTCTGTTAACGTGCATGAACGGCTGTAATCTATCTCTAGCCAATTCTTTCAAGTTAACTGGTAATAATTTAATGTTTAAGCATGATGGGTGATCTAGTATACCTAAATAAATATTGTTTATTTGGTGCATATTTAAAAACTCTAATAATTTGTCTAGGTGTAATATATTATACATTTGAATACAAATATGTATTGATAAATTTATATTTTCATGCGATAATTCTTTGAATTTCATCAAATTTGTTTCAACTAAACTCCATCCAGTTGGGTATCTTATATACCTATTGAGGTCTCCATATGCATCTACACTAGCATTCAGCGAAATTTTTTTAAAGTGTTGCCAATAGTCAACCATTTTTTTTGGTAAATTTGTGCAATTAGTATTGTACTTCAGAGTAATATTTTTAGCTACATTCAATTCAATTAATTTATCAAACAACATATATTGACTTGTAGCTAGAGTTGGTTCACCTCCAGTTAAGTATATTTCTTCTATTGTATTAGCAAACTTCAATAAATTTTCAGACACCTTGTCATTATTAGGCCAATCCATTTTAAATAATTGTGTTTTGGTCTTATCATTCAATGGTTCTCTTATCAATCCCCATTCTTCAATCCATTGGTTACTTGAATAAGGATTACACATTCTGCATTTTAAATTGCATAAATTTCCCAATCGTATATCTATATACTTAATATTCACGGGAGGGGTAATGCTAGGTTCATAATCAAACATCCATTTTTGATTACAAACTTGTCTAGGGGATGTTATTCCCAAAGATTCTACGTTAAAACATTGGCGACATATTGCTGGTTTCTCATTATTAAGGAAATCTTTTCTTAAATTTTTTAAAATTTTACTATTCCAAAAATTATCAATATCATCGTCTAATATATGATAAGGAGTATTGTCGTATCTAGTAATTAGATTACTAGGAGCTCCGGGAGTAAGACTATCAGTACTATTGCAACATACTCTTAGTTCACCTTTAGGATTAGTTGACATGGACATCCAAGGCAATATACAAAATGTTTCATTCATTTTTAAACTCATTAAAAAAATAGATGGTGTTTTATCAACAACAAACTTTAATTGCACCAGCTGGTTTTAGCTTCGCCGTAATACTCTCGGGCGAAACCTTGACTGATCAACATTTGTCTAAGACTTTGTCCATTTAATAGTACATCACCCAACACACGACCACCATACTTGTCCCAATCCATGAGAACAATCTGTCGTTTAGTTGCGACTTCAACGGCGTGCTTAGTGAAAGCACTTGCTGCTTGACCCTTTTGATCCTCGCTAGGGCATTTTGCTCTAAAACCTTTTTCTGGCGTATCAACACCAAACACACGAATACTTAATTCTTTCTTCAATGGGTCAGGTAAGAACGGTGCGTGAAAGGCTACAGTATCACCATCGATAACCCTAGTTATCACAGCATCATATGTTACACCTTCTTTTTGTTTCTGTGCTAATACGATACTGGGTATTATTATTATTATTGTTGTTATTAATAATATTAATAGTAGTTTTTTCATATTATGCCCTAGATTTTTTCAAAATGCTTCTTAGCTGCCATTGGTGTTTCTCGTGAGCATCTAATCTTTCTGCGATAAAGTTAGCGATACCTTGTTTGTTTTCTTGTGACGCAGAAGTAAAGCAATGATTGAGTAGGTCAATCATCTTGGCATTGTCTTCATACAATTCAGCGAACATCAATTCAGCACGGGGAATCTTAAGTTGGTCTTGAATGATAGTCAATTCAGCATAGCGTGTCAAGCTACCTGGTGCATAGCTATCCAATGTACGAATATATTCAGCAACTTTATCTACTGCGCTGTATACTTCTTCATAGAAATTAGCAAGATAATCATGATATTGCGGAAAGTTATCTCCCTCTACATTCCAATGAAAGTTTTGTGCTTTGATAGATAGTGAATTAACGCTAGCCAATAACACTTTTAAATCTTCTGTTAACATTATTATTGTCCTTGTTGTTGTAACAACTGTTTTGCTTTTTCTACGCTAATCATTGGGCGAGGATGTTTACCATCTATAACACTTTGTAGATATTCTGCACTATAACCACTTGATGCTTTTGCAGCTGGCTTTTCGTCATCTTGTGCTACTTGAGTAGCAACTGGTTTACCAGTTAAACGATTAACTCCTGGATCTTGGTCTGGAAGTACACGGCCGTGTGCTGCACCACCCAAAGCCATTGCGCCTGCTAACGCTGCGCTACCCAATGCGCTTTTCCAACCTTCATTGACTTGACGCACCCCTGAAAGTATTGCGGATTCTTTTATTCCGCTAGCTGCTTTCATTTTATCATACATAGGATCACCAGGTTTAAATTCTTGACCGCCCCATTTAATTGTTTCACCTTTCTTTGGCATTGCTATAGTATTGTCAGGTTTTTTTATTTTAGTAGCTGGTTTTTTAGTAGCTGATTTTTTGGTAGCTGTTGCTTTTGGTGTTGCAGTTGGTGTTGCTGCAACCTCAGGTGGAAAACTACTATCAAGCTGTTGACGCAAATATTTTACTAATGGAGGTTGATCATCATTGTGTTGAGTCATTATAGTATGCATAACATCATTAATCTGTTGTCTTACTGTACGGGTAACCGCTTGTTGTTCACGCGGTGTATTAGGTTCTGTTTGTTGCTGCTGCGATTGTTGCGGCTGTTGTGATTGTTGCGACTGTTGTGCTGTGTTACTTGTACTAGAAGCTGCACCGCCGCTTACTCGCGGTTGAAAACTACTTTGACCTGCGTTCTTGTATGAATTTACTGAACCAGTAAATGAATTTACCGTTCCACCTGCATTTGCCGGAGTTGATGTTGAACCTCCAGTAGATGCTGTGCTGTTGTTTGATCCGGATAATTGATTTGCCATATTACCAAATGCACCAGCCCCTGCTCCACCTGTATCTGTGGCTGCTGCTGGAGTCATAGTAAACGGTAGACCCATTTTTGTGTATACTGTTGAAATTACTTCTTCTGGTACACCTTGTTCTTTCATAAAGTCTGCTAATTGATCTGAATCACTCGGTTCACCTTTTTGAGTCCAATTCATTTTTAGTTTTTCTTTTGTTACATTAGTAGTGAATTGATGTCCAAAGTTACTTAATGCTCCACCGACTTTACCGGCAGCTTTGTCTAGCCAATTAAGTCCTCTTCCGATCATGCCGGGTTTGCTTTCCTTACCTTTGCCGCCTGGTTGATCTGGACGATATTGCTCAGGAGGGGTAGCCTCTGCTTCCATCACAGCAATACGGCAACGGTCAACATTTTCAAATATAGTATATACACCTAATGTAGTTAAATTTACATTTCTAGTTTTATTACCAATACTTTCGTTTAATGCCCAATTCAACGCAGTAGTTTTCTTGTCTATTAGGTCATATGCTGATAATTTTTTAAAATTAACTGATTCAAAATTAAATTTATTTCCTGCATTAGCTCCTTCTGTTGCTGCTACTTTAGACGCACCAACTCCAGCTTTAACTGCCATGTCATATGCTTTCTGTACCGCTGGGTTAACTGGGTTACCCATAGATTTAGCCATATCAACAGCAGCCATTTGTATTCTACTCAATGGTTCTCCGGGGATAAACGGCTGACCTCCAATTCTTATAGAATGTTCAGTAGCACTTGAGGCAGCACTTGTTGCAGCTTGTGATGATGCGTTTGTACCTGCATTTGACGCAGCAGTTGATGCAACATCTGATGAATTACCGGCTACTTGTTTAGCTAATGCTTTTGGTACACTATCATATGCACCAGACGCAGTTTTAGCAGCAGTATCACTCGCAGTTCCTACACCGTGTAGATATGTAGGTGCATTTACTTGAGGTATATGAATTTGAGTTCCTACCGCCAATGCATTAGGATTAGTTATTTGAGGATTTGCTCTCATTAAAACTTCTACACTAGTTTGATTTTGCTGTGCAATATTACTTAATGTATCACCTTTTACAACTGTTTTTACTATATCTTCAGAACCAGGCACAAAATCAGGGATAGTTGTTACATCAGTGGGAGTAAGAGTAGGCGTTCCACTAGGATTAGGATTAGGTTGAAATTGAGACGGATCTAATTGATGTGGGTTCGCTCCGGGGATATCAGGTCCTGCATTAAGTTTAGCAGCTAATGCTTGTCCACCATAAGCTAGTGCAGCAGCACCTGCTCCTTTACCAATCACACTAGATAACTTATCGCCTCTGATGGCAGAATCAAGTGCATAAGTTAAACCTGCTATAGCAGGAAGTCCTGCTCCACCAGTGGCAAGTCCAATAGCAGCAACCAATGCTGCTTTAGCAAATCCAGCTGTTTTTGGATATTGTTTAGCAAGATTGCGATATCCAATAATAGATTTCATTATCTTGCTTTTTTCACCACCTGTCATTTTACCTATAGCTTCTGTAGCTTGATCGTATGCAGCATCAACTGCCGATATCGGAACTGACTTCTGTATAGAGTCTAAAACACCTGACACAGCATCTTTAACACTTGTCACTGCCTTACCTGTTACATCTTTACCACGACCTAACATTGTACGATTAGCACCAGTATCTTTATTTGTCATGCTAGCTTCAGTATCAGCAAATATTTGATATATTTCTTCTTTGCTAAGTCTGCGTTCAGACAAATACTTACCGACATTTTTGAATTGACGATAGATAGGATCTTCCATCAATAAAGATTCATTTAATACAAATTGTTTATTTTCTGTTACTTTCTTAGCATCATTGTCAAACTGCTTTTTGGTAGCAGTATTGATACCTTTGAAACGCTTATCGCCTTTTTTGAAGTCTCCCTCTTTATCAGCTTTAGTAGCGTCAGCACTAGCCGCAGTTTTGTATTTGGCTAACTTTTCGTTAGATAATTCTGCTAAAAATTCATTGGTTCTCATAATTACGCTTTCTTATTTTTGTTATCTAACATGCCGCGCTTGTTAGCAGTTGCCCATGCAATGTTCTCTGCCTCTTTGCTTGAATGTCCTAACTTCTTTTCAGATTGTTTTACATGCTTGACCATGCGATCTACTTTAGCACCTTCATATGCGATAGAAGCATTGGGTCTAGAAGAAGATGTGTAACCTTTATCAGTTTGCAATCTTGCTGGTTCATCGCCTTTAGCTGAATATGGAGCGTTACTTAGATTATTTGAATCATGTTGTCTCTGATATTCTTGGTTAGATGC
>Ga0164295_10003010_pt1 | contig 13655 bp, 10 predicted proteins | sample GEODES006metaG_FD_111798 | JGI IMG/M metagenome (GOLD analysis project Ga0164295, IMG submission 111798) | Oligotrophic lake water microbial communities from Sparkling Lake, Wisconsin, USA - GEODES006 metaG | ecosystem: Environmental > Aquatic > Freshwater > Lake | place: USA: Sparkling Lake...
AAGTCAGCCTTGAACGTGAAGTTTTGCTTCGTAACGCAATTCCGTATTCAATCGCTAGTAATGCCTGGTTACGTGAGCATCCTCAAACACTGTCGGATCCGGAAGCATCAACCAGCATATGGAGATCGTTACTAGAATTTATTCAGAAAAATATTATTGGCATAGGCTTACTTGTGCTGCTGTTTTTTTTGGTAAAGAAGAACCTACCTCCTTTAGCCGGTGACGCAAAAATCATCCAGCCTGAATCACTGAAAGGAAGCATGGATGATTTGATCGGTATGGAAGACATCAAGCGAGAAGTTTTGCATTTAGAGGCGATGATTAATCAGCGGCACCTCTACAAGTCACACAACATGGATAAACCCTTTAATGTCATGTTGACTGGCCCTGCCGGTACGGGAAAAACTAAATTAGCCGGATACCTCGCTAAAAAACTCAACATCCCTCTGATTCAGATTGCCGGCTCTAACTTGGAATCAGGTTTGGTTGGAGGCGGATCTAAGACGCTTAACGCCATCTACAAAAAAGCCTGCGCTCAAAAGCGCTGCTTGATTTTTCTGGATGAAGCCCAAAGCTTATTTATGCCGCGTGGTCGCAGCGAGCGCCGTTGGGATGATGACACTGCTAACACCCTACTCGGACTTTTAGATGGCATTAAAAGTACCGAAGGCCTTGAAGTTATTTGGATGGTCGCTTCAAACTTTGATGAAGCCCATAGCCCCATGGATGAAGCCATGCTTAGGCGCTTCGCGGTAAAAATAAACTTTCGGTTGCCGAATCGAGCTGAACGTAAAGAATTATTGAGCGTTTTTCTAAAGCGCAAAGAAACGTCTGTCGTCGCTTGGGAGCAGCTTAATTTAGATGATATCGCTGCAGTTACTACCAACCTCTCCCCTGCTCTACTAGAAACGGTGGTCGATAGAGCCAGCCTGATAGCTATTGAGGAAGGAAGCCAGATTGACACCAGCATATTGTTTCGCGCCTTTGAACGCTCCACGCTGGGCTTAACAGACCGCGCCACGCTAGCCAACAAAGACAAGCAACGCGAGCGTGTAGCCGTCCATGAGTTAGGGCACTTTTTTATGCAAATCGATCCACTACTAAAGCAAGGCCTGAGCTTAGATCAGGTAAAAGAACTATCAACGTTACTAAAAATAAGTACCAAGTCCGTCTCAAAACTGGGCGCCTTAGGATTTGTTTTGTCATCAACAAGCGATGATGATTTGCAAACGCTGGACGATCTTGAGAACGAAGTCATGCAGCTGTACGGCGGTGTCGCAGCAGAAGAATTATTTTATGGCTCACGCGGCATATCGGTAGGCAGCCAAAATGACATTCAAAAAGCCACCGCACGACTTGAGCTAATGATCAATCAACTTTCAATGTACTCGCCATCGAAGCTCGACTACCGCCAGTTACGACAAGGCGAAGCTTCAATGGCAACGCTTAATGCGGTTGAAAAAAAATCGGATGAGCTTTATAGAAAAACCCTGAAATCCATTACCAGCTATGAAAGTTGGATTGTTAAATTAAAAAAATCACTCATGGAACAATACGTACTGTCGAAAGATGAGGTGTTTGAGTTATTGGCACCTATGCTACTAAAGCCTTGTAAAGGTTCAATAAATAAAATCATAGCTTTTTAGTGCTTGAGGAATAGTTATGTTGATTCTTTTAATATTTTCTCGTAGGCGGATCGAATACGATTTTCATGAAGAGCCTCAGCAGCCGAAACATGAATTTTTAAATCCGGATTTTCATTCTGAATCGCTAATACAGCTAAAGCCAAAACTTCACTTTCGACTTCTGAAAGAATGAGAGGCAAGCTAGAAAGGGGAACAATCACTAATGTTTCTAATTGCTTACCCGAGTTTATTTTTTTATGTTCTTCGTTTATTTTTTTAAAACTCTCCAAATAGGTATTTTTAAGATCAGCTTTAAATCTATCTAGCATCTGCTGTTTATTCTTTGAATTTTTCGTAAAATTGCTTGGAGCGACAATAATTGAATTAGGTGCTTTAGCTGAAAGTTTTAAATAAGGACGCGTATCGCGCTGTGTATCCGTATCACGATGCTTGTGAAGGATATGCTTAACGTTGAAAGTACCTGCCAGTGCTGGAGAAAAATTGAGCGTTAAAACACAAATGGCAAAAAATAAATTAGCCACCCAGCCAGCATGGGGCAATGCTTGAGGACTGACTGAGTGGCAATTCATTAGATCAGAAGTTGATTTCTGCAGTTACCGTATCGTTGTAATCACCAGTACCTACAGTCAACTGACCTTTAGGAATGATGCCGCAGATATTGTAGGTTAATGGATCGGCTGTCGGCGCTATAGGTGGATGCAAACGTGATGGAACATCCAAACCCCAAGGCTGATTCTCAGTACCTACACAAGCAGTATTCGGCAAATCTATTGCAGGATTTGCTGCAGTCGGTTTGAACAAATCATAATTAAGGAAATCACTGGTGACAGCATTGATCATCCTGCGTTGAGCACCATTTGGATTCAAACCTGCTGTGAGGGAAATCGTAGGCTGACTACCTTTCACACACGTTAAAGTTACGGTGCCTGTACCTGTTTTATCTGTAGTGCTGGTCGGATCGTAGTTATTAAATTCCAGCGAGGTTGCCGAAATACTACACGTAGGTGCAACTGTGGCATGAATCGTTACAGTGGCTGTTTGGGCACCAGCTGCATAGCTCGCATTGGCTGCACAGATCGCAGCGGTTAAAGTGCAAAGTTTTACTACGCTATTCATTTTCATCTTCATTCCTCTCGAAAATTTAAAGGGAAATGAATTGTAGGCAATGAAGAAATGCTTATCGCTAATTTAGCGCATGTTATTTGGGAATGGTTTTATTCAGTAGCTTTGCTGCGGGAATGTTTGAAAAAGAGAGAACTTATTAGTCGTGGGATTTTTAGTTTATGACCAGCGCACAGTTTTTTCTCAATTTTCGCTGCCAATTCGCAACACTGAAAATTTGTTGAAAAACAACGGCTCATGACGGCGACTCTGTTGAAAAAGGACGGGTGACGAGTCAGGCAAGCGAACAGCGATTAATTGAATCGCGCTCGCGAGCCTAAAATTTCTGAAATAACGGAGGGAATTAACTAAATGTTTTACCTTCTTGCGCCAATTTAGTCAGTAGAGGCGCTGGAGTCCATGCTTCGGGATGACTTCCCTTTGCATACGAGTGAATGGCCATAACTACGTTAGAAAGACCGACGGTATCGGCATAGAACATAGGACCGCCACGGAATAACGGAAAGCCATAACCCGTCAGGTAGACCATATCGATATCCGAGGCACGCATTGCAATGCCCTCTTCCAGTATCAAGGCACCTTCATTCACTAGTGCATACACCAGACGTTCAACGATTTCTTTATCGCTGACTTTGCGGCGTTCGATTCCCATGGCTTTGGAATGATCGACGATCATGGTGTTAACTTCAGTCGAAGCGTAGGCCTTACGATCACCCGCTTTATAGTCATACCAACCCGCTGAGGTTTTTTGACCAAAAAGCCCTTTTTCACACAGCAGATCCGCAACTTTTGAGTACGTAACCTCTGGCTTTTCTACATAACGACGTTTACGTATGTACCAGCCAATATCGTTACCCGCCAAATCACTCATGCGAAACGGCCCCATAGCAAAGCCAAATTTCTCGACGGCCTTATCGACCTGCTCTGGCAGACAACCTTCCTCAAGCAGAAAACCTGCCTGTCGGATGTATTGCTCCACCATACGATTACCAATGAATCCGTCACAGACGCCTGAAACAACGCCCGTCTTTTTAATGGTCTTGGATAATGCCAGCGTGGTCGCGAGTACATCTTTGCCGGTCTTGGCACCGCGCACAATTTCAAGTAACTTCATGACATTGGCGGGGCTAAAGAAGTGCGTACCAATAACATCGTGAGGACGCTTAGTAAAGGCAGCAATTTTGTCGACATCTAAGGTCGATGTATTTGAGGCGAGAATCGCGCCTTGCTTCATTACCTCATCTAATTTCTTGAATACGGTTTCCTTAACACCCATGTCTTCGAACACCGCTTCAACCACAATGTCTGCTTGAGCTAACTCTTCATACGCCAATGTTCCGGTAATCAAGGCCACGCGTTTATCAAATTGCTCTTGCGTCAACCGGCCTTTCTTCATGGTGTTTTCGTAATTTTTACGTATTGTCGCTAAGCCCTTGTCTAAGGCTTCCTGCTTCATTTCAAGCATTTTGACGGGTATGCCTGCATTGGCAAAATTCATGGCGATACCACCTCCCATGGTGCCGGCACCAATCACTGCCGCTGACTTAATCATTCTGAGTGGCGTATCGGAAGGAACATCAGGGACTTTTGATGCAGTACGCTCACCAAAAAACGCATGGCGTAAGGCTTTCGATTCTGTGGTTTGAACCAGCTCAAGGAATAGATTACGCTCGAGGTTGAGGCCATCATCAAATTTCATTTTGACGGAAGCTGCAACCGCATCAACACACTTTAGCGGTGCTGGAAATGGGCCGGCCACTACGCGCACGGTATTACGTGCAAACTGAAGATATCCATCGGCATTGGGATACGTAATTTTTATATCGCGAATCTTAGGCAGTGGACGCACAGTTGAAACTTTTTTAGCAAACGCTACTGCACCTACGAGTAAATCACCTGTGATCATTTGATCAAATAATTTTGTGCTGGCTAATTTGTCGGACATGATTGTTTTACCGGAGACGATCATGTTTAAAGCTGGCTCCAGACCCAAGATGCGCGGTAGTCGTTGCGTACCACCCGCCCCCGGCAAAATACCGATATTTACCTCAGGTAGAGCGATTTGTGCACCGGCCACCGCAACGCGATAATGACAACCCAGCGCTAATTCAAGGCCACCACCCATAGCCACACCATGTATGGCAGCGATGACGGGTTTATCACTCGCCTCAACAATACTAATCACCGTCATGAGTGAGGGTTCTTGCATGGCTTTAGGCGTATTGAATTCACGAATATCGGCGCCGCCTGAAAACCCCCTGCCTTCACCTACGATTACGACTGCAGTGACGGCTGCATTTTCAGCCGCCTTAGCGATACCTTCCACGATACCCGTACGGGTCGCATGCCCCAGCCCGTTAACAGGTGGGTTATTTAGCGTGATGACGGCGATATCGCCTTGCTCTCGGTACGTGGCGGTCATGCTTGTCTCTCCGGTGATTATTTTTAATAGGTTGTACAGCCGTATGATAGCGGCAGACCGTTAATATACCCCAGAAAAGCACGACCGTATTATTCCCCTTGACTCAATTAAATAAACCTCTGCGTGTTACGGAAATGCTGGCCGTAAATCATTCGCATGACCCTATCAATTGCTCTATCAATTTTTCTATCAATTGGAATTTCGTTTAACACGCAAGATAGCGCTGCGCTGTTGATCTTCGCTATAGGCATAATCCACGCGACCATTCGAAACTTTGCCCAACACGATCATGTTGGTAGTAATCGCATCATGATCTTGCGCTGAAAAAGGTCGCTCGTAACTAGTAACCACGCCTTGATATCTGAAATTCAAATTCTCTAATGACGCTCGAATAGCATCACCATCCAAAGTTTTTGACTGACGAATGGCATGGGCTAATAGATGCATTCCATCGTAACCTTGAGCCGCACTCATAGGCGAAGGAATGAGATCGGTTTTAAAGGCGCGATGGTAGGCCAGTAAAAAACTATTCTTGGTCGTTGAGCCTGCATCTTGTATGAAGGTTTGTGGCATCAGCGCACCATCACCGGCTGGCCCAGCTGCATCAATAAAATTGCGCATAGAGAGCGTCCAACTACCCAATAACGGAACGCGCCAACCGGAAGCCTGAACACCACGCGCAATATTCGCCAGTTCGGGACCTATACCCCACACCACCAAGGCCGATGCACCCGCTGCACGCGCACGTTTTATTAGCCCACTCATATCGGTGTCACCGACTTTAAAGCGAAATTCACCCACCACATCTAGCCCAGCGAGTCGTGCTTGCTCTGCGAAAGCCGCAACACCACTGTCGCCGTAAGGCGTGGTATCCGCCATTAAAGCGATTCGAATTAGTGATCTACGTTTCAAGTCTGCAGCAAGTACTTTGGCTTCGAGATCAAGCGTAGGTGAAACACGAAAGATGAAATTCACCTTCTGGGCGGGCGGTGAAAATTTACGCGTAAGCGATGGCCCAGTGGACACCGCAACCACTAGCGGAATTTTTGCCTTTTGGTAGTGGTCTATCGATGCAAGGCCAACACCGGTGTTGACGATACCTATGGTAGCGACGACTTTTAAACGGGTCAGCTCATCAGCGATTTTGCCGCCGGTTTCATTGTTAGCGGTGTCATCGCGTTCAATCAGCTCTATGGGCAAACCATTTATGCCGCCTGAACTATTGATTTCTTCAACAGCAAGTCGCACTCCATTCCGCATACTTTCGCCCATGGGGCTAGACCCGCCGGTAAACGGCCCACTCAGCCCAATACGGATAGCTTGAGCTTGAACTTCTGTAAAGAGAGATGCCAGGCAAAGAATCAACAAAATTTTTGTTAAGCAAAGTGGGCGACTAATAAAGCGGTAGTAAGCATCCAAAGCAGTCTCCTTGTTGAATGAATGCCGCATTTCATGTCATCGCTACTCGGCTGTCTAGACTTACACTGTATTTGTGGCGCAGATCACACCGAGTAAAGCGCTTGAGGCCGGAAATAAAAAAAGCCCGCAGGATATGCGGGCTTATTATCGAGCGACGATTTTTTTATGAAGGGCGCTTCATGCTGCAAGAAGTTGGCTGAGAAGCCACATAGGCATCGACTTTTTGATCAGTGCGCCAGCCGTGTCCGGTATTTTCCTGATCGAATTTCACCGTCTTGCCATTGGTTTTCACCCAGGTGGTTACATACAATGGCTGTTGTAGTTGGTGATCGGTCTTACGCATTTCTACCTCACCATTCAAGCTCTTGAATTTTTGCCCTTCCATGGCAAAGGCAACTTTAACCGGATCTGTCGTTTTGGCTTGATTCACGCCCTTAGCAAGCAACTGTATGCCTGAGTAGGTGGTTACAGCGTACAAGTCATCATTAAATTTCTTTTTGAATTCTTCAATGATTTCTTTACCAGCGTAGGTTTCGTTGTTGACATTCCATGTACCCACGTAGCGCACATGATTAGCCGCTCCCGCGCCCATCACCGTAGGAACACCCGTTGTGTAACCGTAATAGGTATAGAACTGCGCTTTCAGATCCGATTCGCGTGCGGCTTTAACCAGCAATGCCAAATCCGAACCCCAGTTTCCAGTAATCACCGTATCTGCACCACTCGCACTAATTTTAGCGACATAGGGAGCAAAGTCTTTAACACTTCCAATCGGATGTAAATCATCACCGACGATTTCGATATCCGGACGTTTGCGCTTGAGATATTCCTTAGCGGCGCGCGTAACTTGCTGACCGTGCGCATAGTTTTGCCCAATGATGTAAACCTTTTTAACTTTCTTATCGGCTGCGAGGTAGGTGGTCATCGCTTCCATTTTCATATCGGAATTCGCATCCAACCTGAAATGCCAGAAACTACATTTGCTGTTAGTAAGATCAGGATCGACAGCTGCATAATTCAAGAAAACGATTTCTTTACCCGGATTGCGTTCGTTATGCTTATTGATAGCATCAATCAACGCACCCGCTGCTCCGGAACCATTACCTTGAACGATATAGCGATAACCTTGATCAATCGCTGCTTTTAAAACAGTTAATGACTCTTGCGGGCTTGCTTTGTTATCAAAGCCGGTGATTTCAAAGGTATGGCCGGGCGCCCATTTTTCTCTATTCGCTATTTCTGCGACCAGTTGGAAGCTATGAAAAGTATTTTGGCCTACTGGCGCAAATGGACCTGACAAGGGGTCGATGAATGCAATTTTTATGTTCTCTGCAATAACCGATGACGATGCCAGAGCAAGCAATACACCTGCCGATGCCAAGGATTTACGAATTCGAATAGTCATACTTGCTCTCCCTCAGTCCATTAAATTTATTATCGAATTTCTCAGTGCAACCACTATCAGACTTCCAACCATTCTTTGCGTACGATAGCATTTTCACGCAGCTCTGCAGGCGTACCTTCAAAAACAATAGTACCCCGACCCATAACGTAGACACGCTCTGAAATTTTCATAGCGATATCCAGCTTCTGCTCAACCAGTAAAACAGAAATGCCACGCGCTTTAAGTGCCAGCAGATACTCTGCAACCAGTTCCACTATTTTCGGTGCGAGTCCTTCAGTCGGCTCATCAATCATAATCAGATCAGGATCGCCCATCAGAGTCCGGCACAAGGTGAGCATTTGTTGCTCTCCGCCTGAGAGCACGCCGGCTTGTGTGTACTGACGCTCACGTAAACGCGGAAACATCGTATACATGTCGTCTAAAGACCAGCGCGACGATTTAGTTTTTTTGTCACCGAGTAGCAAGTTCTGCTCAACCGTCAGCGTCGGAAAAATATCGCGACTCTCGGGAACATAACCTAAACCTTTGTGAGCAATACGAAAAGCTGGCAAACCCAATATCTGTTCGTCGTTGAATATAACGGACCCAGTAGCGTCTAGCTGACCCATCACGGCTTTCACTGTGGTGGAACGCCCCACACCATTGCGACCCAGCAGGCTAACAATCTCGCCACGCCCAACGCGCAGATTCACCCCATGCAGAACATGGCTTTTGCCATAAAAAGCGTGCAGATCACGAACGTCTAACAAATCGCTCACAGCACCTCCTGATCAGGCGCATGGCTACCAAGATAAGCTTCCTGAACTTTGGCATTCTCGCGGATGACCGCTGGCGTATCACAAGCAATCACTTCGCCATAAACAACCACTGCAATCCTATCGGCCAAACCAAACACAACGCTCATGTCATGTTCGACCATCAGTAGTGTTTTATCTTTAGTTACCTTTGAAATTAAAGTAACTGCCGCATCGGATTCGGATCGACTCATACCGGCTGTGGGTTCATCCAATAAAATCACCTCTGCACCACCAGCGACCGTAATACCTATCTCTAAAGCGCGTTGCTCGGCATACGTCAACAATCCCGCAGGTGTATCGCGGCGCCAGCTAAGGCCAATCGATTCCATCACATGCTCAGCCTGGGCGCGGGCATCTTTTAATGCACTTAATTTATGCCAAAACGAATAGCGATAACCCAGCGACCACAACACCGCACAACGTAAATTTTCAAATATCGACAGTCGATGAAATATATTTGTAATTTGAAAGCTGCGCGACAAACCAAGACGATTAATTTCGTAGGGAGCCAGTCGTTGAATGGCTTGACCGTTTAAAGAAATTTCTCCGCTGCTCACACCAAAACGGCCAGATATCAAATTAAACAGTGTAGATTTTCCAGCGCCATTCGGGCCAATGATGGCCAGTCGCTCCCCTTTATTCACGGCGAGATTGACACCACGAATAATCTCTACACTGCCAAATTGTTTGCGAACTTCGCGCAACTCCAACGCGGGCACACTCATCGAGCACTCCCTGCGATTCGGCGTTCGATTTCTGCATTCGCCTCATCCCAGGCATCCATAAACGATGTCCGGCTGCGTAAGAACACGACAACCCCGACGATAAATGCGATAGATGCAATCAACCACCCACTGGCCTGAGCCGTATCGATTTGCGCGCCAAATAATTGAATAGAGGTTCCTTGTGCTGATTCTAGCGATGAGTGATAGGTCATTTCTATCAACATCACCACACTAAAAAATACCAACAAGCCAGCCGATGTGACTTTCAGCATAGAAGGAAGCAAAGGCATAAAAAGTCGATTCGCCATCAAACGGAAGTTCATCATGATGATGCTAGCCAAACCGCCAGGGGCGTACATCACCATCAAAATAAAAAACAAACCAAGGTAGAGCAACCATGCTTTAGTAATTTCGGACAGCATCACCGTCAGCAACACACCGATAATCGCGCCTAGCAAAGGGCCAAAGAAAAATCCTATGCCACCGATAAAAGTAAACAACAACACGGCTCCTGAGCGGGCTGCACTGACGTTTTCTGCACTAACAATCTCAAAATTGATCGCCGATAATCCGCCGGAAATACCTGCAAAAAAACCAGACAAAATCAGCATCAGATAACGAACGCGCTGAGTATCGTAACCAATGAATTCTGCACGCTCGGGATTATCACGAACTGCATTTGCGATGCGACCCAAAGGCGTATGTGAGATCGCAAACATTGCCACAGTACTGATAAATAACCACGCAGCAATCAGGTAATACACTTGAATTTGCGGGCCAAAACTGACCCCCATCAATGCTTTACCAAACACGCGATTACCAGAAACACCGCCCTCACCGCCAAAAAAGCCTGGGAACATGAGCGAGCAGGCAAACACGAGTTCAACAATGCCTAGCGAGATCATAGAAAACGTTGTGCCAGAACGTTTCGTGGTGACGTATCCAAACAAAATACCAAACGTTAAACCAGCGATGCCACCAACTAACGGGACCAGAGACAAGGGAATGTAAAATGAATCACTGGCGGATAGATTGATGGCATGAATCGCAAAAAAAGCACCCAAACCCGAATAGACTGCATGACCAAACGAGAGCATGCCACTCTGCCCTAACAGCATGTTGTAGGACAAAGCAAAAATCATGATGGTGCCCATCAACGACAGCAGCGACAGACTGCCACCCGAGCTAAATAGTAATGGCGCTAAAATCAATAAGGCTACAAAAGTTAGCCACACTAACCAACGACCTATGTTTATGGGTGAATAACTGATTGTCTGCAAACTCATCATTAGCCTTCCCTCGTGCCGAGCAAACCTTTAGGCCGAAAAATTAGCATCAAGACTAAAAGCATGTACGGCAAAATCGGCGCAACCTCGGCTAGCGTTATAGAAAGCAAGCGATACACTGGAAATTCTGGGCTCACAGAGAGTCCCACTGTTGCCAGTGCACTGAGCACCGACCAATCAAGAGCAACGGCGAAGGTTTGTATCATGCCGATTAAAATCGACGCTAACAAAGCGCCTGCTAACGAGCCCATACCCCCAACAACTACCACCACAAAAATAATACTGCCCACGGTGGCAGCCATCGCTGGTTCAGTCACAAACGCATTACCACCGATGACACCGGCCAAACCTGCCAAAGCGCATCCACCACCAAACACCAACATGAACACACGCGGAACATTGTGGCCTAAGGCTTCGACAGTCTCTGGATGTGTCAATGCTGCCTGAATCACTAAACCAATGCGGGTACGTGTTAACAACAGCCAGATCACTAGTAGCATTAATAAAGCCACTAGCATCATGAACGCGCGATACATAGGAAATGCCAACGCATATAACGTGAACAGCGGACCATCTAATTCAGCAGGTATGGGATAAGGCACTGCAGCACGACCCCAAATCAATTGTACCAACTCAACCATCACATACGATAAACCAAACGTAAATAGCAATTCTGAGACATGACCATGTTTATGCACGGCGCGCAGGCCGATGCGCTCAACTGCCGCACCAGCCAAACCAACAATCAATGGAGCCAACACTAAAGCGGGCCAAAAGCCCACGGTTTTGCTGATCGCAAATCCTAAATACGCGCCTATCATGTAAAAACTGGCATGCGCAAAATTGAGCACACCCATCATGCTAAAGATAAGTGTTAACCCAGACGACAGCATGAACAACAGCAAGCCGTAGCTCAATCCATTGAGTAATGAAATTACGGTAAATTCCACGCACCAGCCTCGTTAGTTTTCAACAATCGTTTGCGCACACTTAGGCAGTGGGCAATTTGTAATCGCGGTAGGTTTCCCGAATTTTATTTTTCAAAATTTTTCCGGTCGCACCTAACGGCAAACTATCCGCGAACACCACATCATCTGGCGTCCACCATTTGGCAATTTTTCCATCATAAAATTTCAGTAGCTCGTCTCTAGTCACATCCATGCCAGGCTTTTTAACTACGACGAGCAATGGACGCTCATCCCACTTCGGATGAAACACTCCAATGCATGCTGCCTGCAATACAGCGGGATGCGCAACGGCGATATTTTCAAGATCAATGCTACCAATCCACTCACCACCCGACTTGATCACATCCTTACTGCGATCGGTGATCTGCATATAGCCTTCTTCGTCGATCACGGCCACATCACCAGTAGGGAACCATCCATGTTCGAGTACATCACCGCCTTCATTTTTGAAATAGGCTTCAATCACCCACGGGCCTCTGACCAAAAGATTTCCATAAGTCTTGCCATCCCACGGAAGCTCATGACCATCGTCATCCACAATTTTCATGTCGACGCCAAAAATCGCACGACCCTGTTTTTCTAAAATCGATTGCTTCGCATCTTCAGACAAATGCACATGCTTACCTGTCAGCGTGCAGGATGTTCCTAATGGCGACATCTCGGTCATGCCCCAGGCGTGTACCACGTCGACGCCATACTCATGACGGAAGGTTTTCATCATCGCGGGTGGGCAAGCAGAGCCACCAATGACGGTACGTTTTAAGGTAGAAAATTTCAGATTGTTTTGGCTGACATGCGACAGTAAACTGAGCCAGACTGTGGGCACACCGGCTGAGAAGGTCACGCCTTCTTGCTCGAATAACTCATAAATAGATTTTCCATCCAATGCAGGCCCTGGAAAAACTAGCTTAGCGCCCGTCAACATCACCGAATACGGTAAACCCCATGCATTCACATGAAACATCGGAACCACTGGCAACACCACATCGCGCGCTGATACATTTAACGCATCAGGCAATGCAGAGGCATATGAGTGCAACATGGTTGAACGATGCGAGTACAGCGCGCCTTTAGGATTGCCTGTCGTGCCCGAGGTGTAGCAAAGACTCGACGCTGAATTTTCATCAAACAGAGGCCATTCGTACTCATCACTGCAATCGGCGATTAAATCTTCGTAGCACATCAGGTTGGGAATTTTTGTTTCAGCTGGCATGCGATCACGATCACACATCATCACAAAACCTTTAATCGTTTTGCACAGCGGTGCAACCGATTCGACTACCGGCAAAAAGTTCAAATCAAAAAACAGATACAGATCTTCTGCGTGATTCGCAATGTAAGCAATTTGCTCAGGATGTAAACGTGGATTAACCGTGTGCAGAACCGCGCCCGATCCCGATACGGCGTAATAGGCCTCAAGATGGCGATAACCATTCCACGCCAGGGTAGCCACACGGTCACCCATCTTCACACCCAGCTTATTTAGTGCATTCGCTAACTGCTTAGAACGCTTGTGACAATCGTTGTAGGTATAGCGATGAATGTCACCCTCTACGCGGCGCGAAACAACTTCAATGTTTCCGTAATACCGATCAGCATGCTTGATCAAACTAGAAATGAGCAGTGGCTGGCTCATCATGCGGCCCATTAGTGGGCTCTTGGGGTACTGCGCCATGGTGTCTCCTGATTATTCTATTTATTTAATGCAATTTTTTTTACAGCGCGATTCTTGAGCGGGGATTATCTGTCCGTCAACGAATTTTCATAGTGCGCCGCAACAAAAGTCGCCGATCTATACAATCCGTAGAAATTAATCGACTCGCCGTTGTTCGGTGAACAGTGCACTTCTCTGTCAAAATGCAAGT
>Ga0164295_10003014_pt1 | contig 13650 bp, 9 predicted proteins | sample GEODES006metaG_FD_111798 | JGI IMG/M metagenome (GOLD analysis project Ga0164295, IMG submission 111798) | Oligotrophic lake water microbial communities from Sparkling Lake, Wisconsin, USA - GEODES006 metaG | ecosystem: Environmental > Aquatic > Freshwater > Lake | place: USA: Sparkling Lake...
TACACTTACCCCTGCTTGCTGCGCTGGGCCGCTACTCAGCTAGCGATCTCACAGCTTCTGTTCCCATCCCAAGATTCGACAATTCGATGATGGACGGCTACGCCCTACTGGCAGCCGATAGCCGAGCTGGAGCACCACTGCAAATCGTCGGTGAACAACCCGCTGGACCTGATCGCCAGCTTCATTGCCGCCCAGGTCAAGCCATTCGCATCTTGACCGGTGCCTCCGTGCCCATTGGAGCTGATGCTGTGATCATGCAGGAAGACGTGAACAGCGACGGCAGAACTCTGTATTGCCGCGAGCCTGTCATGGAAGGCGAAAACATCCGCCGTCTCGGAGCCGATCTCTGCCGTGGTCAAATCATGCTTCGGCGAGGACAGCTGCTCACCCCGGGTCGCCTCGGCCTGCTAGCCTCTCAGGGAAGTATCGACGTCGCCGTTCACACCAGTCCCTGCATCACCGTTCTAAGCACTGGCGACGAACTTATTCCACCAGGCACGCCTTTGGCCCCGGGCCAGATCTACAATAGCAACGGCCTCATGCTCCAGGGACTGCTCACTCAGCTAGGCATCTCTGAAACCGAGGCTCGACATTGTAGCGACGATTTAGCTGCCACCGTTCAACTTTTGAAGGCGCTCATTCAGACTCAGGACGTCATCCTTCTCAGCGGAGGCGTTTCAGTCGGTGATCATGATCAGATCAAGCCAGCCCTTCTTCAATTGGGCATTCAGCCTGACCTCTGGCGGGTGAAAGTGAAGCCCGGCAAGCCCTTCCTATTTGCCCAAACCACTCGCCCAGCCGATGGCCGCCCCGTTCTTATCTTTGGCCTGCCAGGCAATCCCGTCTCTTCCTTCGTCACCTTCCAGCTCTTCGTTCGCCCGGCTCTACTGCGGTGGATGGGGGCAGGCGAAACCAGCGCTACGACTATACCAGTCAGGCTTACGGCCGACCTAGCTAATGATGGCGACCGCCCTCATTATCTGAGAGGCGAGATCCAAAACGGCTTTTTTCGAGCCCACGGCATGCAGCAAAGCCACGCTCTCTTTGCCCTTAGTCAAGCCAATGCGCTGCTCCGTCTAGCCGAAGGCGAAAAACGTCATGCAGGCGATTGGGCCACCGCTCTCTGGCTTTAAGAACCACAACGTCCTTGCCATAGCGTTTACGTTTGCCATGATAAAGGATGGGAAAACTCCAAGATAAAGTCGCCGTCGTGACTGGTGCCGGACGTGGCATCGGTAAAGCTATTGCTGAAAAATTTGCTTCCGAAGGGGCCAAAGTGGCCATTGTCAGCCGCACTGAAGCCAACTCCAACGCTACCGCAGACGCCATCAACGCGCTGTTCCCAGGCTCAGCCAAGGGTTATGCCGTGGATGTAGCAAATGGCACCGCTGTGGCAGAACTTGGCAAAGCTGTTCTGGCCGATTTTGATCATGTGGACATTCTGGTCAACAATGCCGGTGTCACCAAAGATGGGCTGCTCTTGCGAATGAGCGAAGAAGACTGGGACTTTGTGGTGGATACCAATTTAAAGGGAGCCTTTCACATGCTGAAAGCCTTCCAACGCAGTCTCTTAAAACAGAAAGGAGCTCGCATCATCAATGTTGCCTCAGTGATCGGCCTCATCGGCAATGCAGGTCAGGCAAACTACGCTGCCAGTAAGGCAGGTGTCATTGGCTTTACCAAGTCGATTGCCCGCGAGTTCGCAGGACGGGGCGTTACCGCCAATGTCATCGCCCCAGGCTTTATAGCCACGGACATGACCGGCATTCTTGATGAAAAGATCAAAGCCGCTGTCCTTGAAAAAATCCCTCTGGGCGACTATGGACAGGCCGAGGACATTGCCAATGCAGCGCTCTTCCTCGCCAGTTCAGAAGCACGCTACATCACTGGTCAAGTCTTAGCCGTGGATGGCGGCATGGTCATGTAATGACTTCTTGCCAACGTCCTGTCGGTTACGGATACAGACCGCGCAGGACTTTGGCATCATGAACCCGCTTTATTCCCAAACTTAGAGCTGCAAAGCGCAAGGAGACTTCTTTTTTCTTGGCTAAGTTCAGCGTTTGGATAAAGGCCTGTTCTAGGAGTCGATAAAGTTTATCCATGACTTCACCCTCACTCCAAAAGAAGCTCTGGAGATCCTGCACCCACTCGAAGTAGGAGACGATCACACCACCGCTGTTGCAAAGAATGTCAGGGATGACCAAGACGTCACCGCGTTGAGTCAGAATAGCGTCTGCTTCAGGTGTGGTCGGACCGTTCGCACCTTCCGCCAAAATTCGACATTGCAACTTGGCGGCATTGACCTCTGTAATCTGTCTCTCAAGTGCCGCAGGCACCAAGATATCACACTTTAAAATCAGCATCTCTTCATTGCTAATCGGATCTGCTTCAGAAAAACCGACCACACTGCGTGTCTCGGCCACATAAGCATCAAGCTTCATCAGATCGAGACCCTTTTGATTGTAGATGCCACCGAAGGCATCACTGACAGCAATGATTTTGATGCCTTGTTTGGCCATCGATACCGCAGCCACAGCACCCACATTGCCGTAGCCCTGAATCACTGCAGTAGCACCAGAGGCAACTAAACCGATCGTATCCATGGCCCTTGAAATAAGATAAGCAACGCCGCGCCCCGTGGCCTCGCGACGACCAAGTGACCCACCTAAAAGCACTGGTTTACCCGTGACCACGCCAGGAACTGCGTGACCCATTTGGAGAGAATACGTATCCATGATCCAGGCCATGACCTGCTCATTGGTGCCAACATCGGGTGCTGGAATGTCCACCTGAGGGCCGATCACTGGAATCAGCTCCTGGGTGTATCGGCGGGTCAATCTCTCCAGCTCGCCGAGTGAAAGCTCACGTGGGTTGCAGGCCACGCCACCTTTAGCACCGCCATACGGCAAACCGACCAAGGCGCACTTCCAGCTCATCCACATCGCTAGTGCAGCCACTTCACCTACCGTCACATCCGGATGGAAGCGAATGCCACCTTTGGTGGGTCCCAGCGTCAAATGATGCTGCACGCGATGTCCCATAAACACCTCTGTTCGTCCGTCATCCATGCGCACTGGCACAGCCACTGAAAGAGCCCGTTTCGGCATTTTCAATCGATCCCGCGCTGCCTCCGGGATCTCCATAAAATCAGCCACCTGATCAAACTGCTGACAAGCCATGCGAAAGATTGGAGAATCGTATTGATGGTAATTCATGAGAATAGTCCGCTAAAGGTAGAACAACCTAGTAATCCCCAAAACGATCGATTCAATGGCTAGATTTTAGGATTCATTGAACCCTGCATTTAAACCCTTGATCGTAAGCAAACCCTAATTCTTATCTGACTTAGCAGGAGTTACCCTAGATGGTCAAAGCGATGACAATTGTGATTTTCCAAGCCAGAGAATTGCATTTTGCGGCATCGCATTGACTCCAGGACTCCTGCGAGACTAGCGTGGGAGTATGAAAGATCATCCTTTACGCACCTCAGTCATCGGCAGCTATCCATTTCCAGGCTGGCTGGAGTTCTCAGCTCAGCATCTGGAGCAATTCGGCGCGGCTGATTTAAGGGAAATGCAAGACGATGCAGCCATGGTGGCGATACAGGATCAGCTTGCCGCAGGGCTGGACGTGATCACGGACGGTGAGCAGACACGCTTTGATTTTAATTTGTCATTCTATGGCTTCATCCAGGGCATCGCGCTAGAAGCAGCCAGCCCACGTCGCTTTGGTCCACCCGCCCATGATCAGCGCGGTAAGCACGAAATCGTTGGTGATTTATTGGCACCTCGTGGCCTCGGTGTCGTCGAAGAGTTTCATCGGCTGCAGCGCCTTGCTGGTCAATCTGGAAAGCGGCTAAAAGTCAGTGTGCCAGGGCCTTACACTTTGAGTGGCCGATTGGCTCCGAATCGACAATACAAAGATCGTTACGCCATCACTGAAGCATTGTTACCCATAGTCCGCCAGGAGGTCGCGGATCTCGTCGCGGCTGGTGCGGAGGAAATCTGTATCGATGAACCAAGTATGAGTTGCTATGGCTTTCGCGAGGATACCAAACACTTTGTGGATATCTTCAACCGCACAGTCGAAAGTGGTTACGGTAGGGTTCGTATCTGCACGCATCTTTGCTTTGGCAATTTCAAAGGGCATCCTGTCGGCTACCGAAAATACGCACCACTGTTCCCTTCCTTCCTCGATCTTCATTGTGATGAGGTTCACGTGGAAATGGCCAATCGCGAGTATGCAGAACTGGCCATTATCGGCGAAATAGCCAAGCGCACGGATGTAGCCGTTGGCATCATTGATGTGAAAAGCTACTACATCGAGTCGCCTCAAAATATCGCAGAGGCAGTCAAAGCCTGCCTCGAGCATGCGCCCGCAGAGAGGTTGGTCTTTGCCCCAGACTGTGGGCTCAGCCAAACGGCACGCTGGGCAGCGAAGCAGAAATTAGCCAACCTGGTGGCCGGAGTGGAAATCGTGCGTGCCAGCCTCTGAGTGGCGAAACAAATCGGTTACAATTTAAGTTAAAACTTTTCATCGCCTAGAGAGCGCTCTAGCCTACTAGAGAACGGCAGCAAAACCTTAAACGAACACACACGACTATGGGCTTGATGGATTACCTCAAAGGACAGTTTCTGGAAATCATCCAGTGGACTGATGATTCACGCGACACTCTTTCCTGGCGCTTTCCGGATGAAGATAAGGAAATCAAGCGCGGAGCTCAGCTCATCGTGCGTGAATCTCAGACCGTGCAGTTTGTTTATCTAGGTGAATTTGGCGATACCTTTGGCCCGGGCAAACACACCCTCAACACCGAGAACATCCCGATTCTCTCCACGCTCAAAGGCTGGAAGTATGGCTTTGAGTCGCCATTTAAAGCAGACGTCTATTTCGTCAACACGCGTCTATTCACCGGTAACAAGTGGGGCACGAGCAATCCGATCATGATGCGTGACCAGGACTTCGGTATTGTCCGTGTCCGTGCTTTCGGTACCTTTGATTTCAAGATTACCGATGTGAAGCTCTTCCTCAAAGAGGTCGCTGGATCGGATCATCATTTCCGACTGGATGAATTTGCTGACACCATGCGCAGCCGCATTGTCAGCGTCTTCACGGATGCTCTGGCGACTGCCCAAGTTCCCGTCTTGGATCTGGCGACACGCTACAGCGAACTCGGAGACGCCCTCCTGCCGCTCATCAATCCAGCGACTCAAGGCAAATACGGCATTGAGATCACCAGCTTCCTGTTGGAAAACGCCAGCGTTCCGCCAGAAGTGGAAGCCGCCATCGACAAGCGCAGCAGCATGGGTGCCATTGGCAATCTCAACGACTATGTGAAATTCCAAATGGCTGAAGGCATGGCCAAAGGCGGCCCAGGAGTCGCTGGATCAGCTGCCGAGATCGCCATGGGTTTTGGCATGGCTAATAGCATGATGGCTCAAGGTGCCTTCAATGTCGGCGGAGCCACACCACCACCGATCCCTGGAGTTGCTGTTGCTGCCCCAATCCTAGATATTCTGACCCCCGCCCAAGTTGCCCAGATTCTGGGAGTGACCGAAGAAGATGTGATCTCCAGCATCGAGTCCGGTGACATCAAGGCCAAGAAGATCGGCAGCCAATATCGCATCACCAAAGCGGCGTTGGATGAGTTCTTAGCGCAATAAGAAGTAAACAGGAGTCAGCCGTGATAACGTTTCTGCTAACTCCGCTTCCTAATGGCAAAATCCCGACCTCAATCCCGCATCAGAATCTGAAAAAGGTCATGCCTTTTGTCTGTCCAGAGTGGAACATCAAGTGGTTCCGTGGCTTCAGGGTGATGATGAGGTGTGGTGGCTAGATGTGTTTCATTCAGAGTGACCATGACGTAGTCGGTCGAGTCAATGTCACTATCCTCATCAGCTATCACGCGGGTGGTTTTCCAACCGATGTCCTCAGCTAACTTTTCCACCACCGGTGCAAGTGCTAAGTAAGTGTTCGTGACGTGCACAACGATGATGCCATCGGGCTTCATGTGGCGGCGATAGATAGCAAAGGCCTCTTTGGTGAGCAAATGTACAGGAATGGCATCTCCGCTAAAAGCGTCTAACAAAAGAACATCCAAACGCTGATCAGACTCGCGCTCCAGCATGAGCCTAGCATCGCCAAGAATAGTCTCAATCTTTGCGCCACGTTTCTCAGCATCGACCAAATAAGTGAAATGTTTCCGAGCCAGGCGCGAGATATCAGGATTGATCTCATAGAATCGCCATTGCTGGCCTGCACGCGCATAACAGGCCGTTGTTCCCGCTCCCATGCCAACGATACCCACGCGAGCATCAGGTCGATCCTTCAGGCTAGCTAAACACAGACCGACCCCTGAATCACGACCATAATAAGTCACAGGCTCCTCGCGATATTCTGCTCCTAGATTCTGCATTCCGTGAATGATGCCCCCATGGGTAAGTGTGCGGTAGGTATTCTCCAGTCCGTCGTCCCAATCTTCATCCACATTAACGGCCCCATAGAAATTCCGCACACGTTCAATCCGCTGATCCACCTTCAGTGTAAGCTCAGCCATCTTCACCAAGGCAAAGGCTCCATGAGCAACAAAAAGCACACAGAGTGCGCCACGAATGAAACTGTTTTTAATTCCCCAAACGGCAACGACTAACGCAGCTACAGCGACCAATAAAGCAGTCATCAAGCCCAGCGGCCATTCGAGATAGGTCACAAAAACACGTGGAGCCACCAAACTCACCAGCAGGCCTCCAAGAGCTCCGCCCCCTGACATAAAAAGATAAAACTCAGTCAGACGTGAGGCACCAGGCTTAAGCTTCGCCAACTCACCATGACAAACGATACAGCTGAGAAACATAGCTCCAAAACACCAGGCCATTTCCGCCAAAAAGTTCGGCGTTGGATCCCACTCCGTATTGACATGAATCGCTTTATCCAAGCCAGCAATAAGAATGGCTACCACAGCCAAAAAAGCCCATACACTGCGAATATACCAACGCTCATGCTCAAAGCAGATGATAAAGGTGATCAGATATAAGCTCAATGGAGCCACCCACATGAACGGCACCACAGCCACATCCTGACACACATGGTTGGTCGTTGCCAACAGCAGCACACTGGCCAACGCGGGTAGCAGCACCCAAAGCACGCGTTTCCACCATGGCGGACACTCATCAGGAATGGCAGACACCTCTTCGATCACCGTTGGCTCAATCTTTGAACTGCGCTGTGAAAGGAACATCGAAAGCAGTGCAAAAACAGCAAAGCCACCGGACCACCACCACGTCTGTTGAGTGACATCCAGTGCAGGCTCAATGATGAATGGATAAGTCAATAAAGCGGCCAGCGAGCCCAAATTCGAAAGCGCATAGAGACGCCAGGGCTGCTGCCCAGGCAAGGATCGGGTGAACCACACCTGACTCAGTGGGCTGGTACTGGAGAGCACAAAATAAGGCAGACCGACCGTGCCTAAGAGCAGCAGCAAGATGCTACCCACAGGATCTTCATCTCCAGCAGGCTTCCAGCTATCGCTCGGGGAAATGGGCAAACAAATCAGCGCTGCAAGGACCAAGACACCATGAACGATAAACTGCGTGCGTCGTTGCAATTTGTTTAGCAGATGAGCGTAGGCGTAACCGGCAAAAAGCACGATTTGAAAAAACAACATGCAGGTCGTCCAAACACCAGGGCTGCCACCGAACCAAGGTAAGATGAACTTGCTAATCATCGGCTGAACCTGAAAGAGCAAGAAGGCACTGAGAAGGCTCAGGAGGGAGAGTTGCAGATACATGAAAGTGAAAACAGGAATGTGGCAACGAAGGCTATGCTAGAACCTTCCACACTGGCGATCACTTTCTGCTCAAAAGACAGCAAACCGGCGCTGAAGAAACCTCGTCACCCCCCAGCCTACTAGAATTCCCATGCCCATAGATGGCACGACATCGCTAGGCCAGTGTGCGCCGACATAGAGTCGTGAATAGGCTACTAGCAACGCTATCAGATAAACGGCGATGCCTGCACGACGATAAAACAGAGCCACCACTGTCGCCGCAGCAAACAAGTTCATCACATGACTGCTGGGGAAGGAGCTACCTCGCAAGTCGCCTTTCGGGGCACTCATGCGCTGTGTTGGTACAGCGAACAAGCGCATGAATTCTGGGGAACCTTTCCCAAGATCACGAATCATGATGTTTTCCACTGCATCGCGCGGACGCACTCTGCCAACCGCCTTTTTTAATGTGCGCGAAATAATCCCATCACTTACACCGAGAGAAACGGCTAGGCAAAGAATCATCAACCGTCCCTGCTTGCCCCCATGCCATAGAACGAGCAGCACCACCAAAAGAAGCAGAGGCAACCAAGCATTGATCGCAGAGACAGCCGGCATCAAACAATCCATCAGCGGGTGAGTCCACTCGATGTTGATTTGATGAAGGATGAAAAGATCCCAGGAGATCATGGAGCCCCCATCTGTTTCCAAGTTTGCAATCGATGCCCAAGAAACACTTGATAGACACGCGTGGTATCTCCAAGCGGCACTTCGACCTTGCCGAAAGCTTCAATTTTCTCAAAAGCATCCGAAACTTCTTTCGGCACCGCATGATGGGTAAAGATCAAAGCATCGTCTCCAAGCCGCTCTTCTGCTCCTGGCCAAATTTCATACTGAGACATTGGATGACCTGAAGGCTCGTAGCGGTAAGTCCGCGGATGCTGCGGCATATTAAAAGCCAACTGTGCAGCGCTGTAGCGATGCCCCAAAGCCATGACAAAGGTTCTTTCTGGACGCGGCACCGTTTCTAAATATTTGCCTGCTTGTGCTCCCGTTTCTCTCCAACCGCGCAGTTCTGCCAGCTTCTTGTGGCCTTTTAAACTGGTCATAAAGGTAATTGGCACAATGAGATGCAAAATCACGGTGATAAAACCTGCCACGCGAAAGCTCCATTTCTGCCAGTTGGCAGATTTTCCCCAAGGCAGGTGCCCAGCAAACCAGGCCGCAAGAAGAATGAATGCAGGCACATAAAAAACGGCGGGCCAATTTGGATTGATACGCTGACGCAATGCCAAGAAGGTGAAGATCATCAAAGCGGGCGCCGAAAAGAGCAGTAAAAAACGTCCACGACGATCCATACTTTTCCAGTGGCTCACCCCAAGCCAAAGAACCCACATCAGAGCCAACCAAGTCACTGGAGTATAGACCAATGCCTGCACGCCTGGCCATTCAAGAGTCCGCGTTAGCCAATGCCAAAAACCAAGACTCTTCGTATCAAAATGATGGGCCGTATGCTCCAGCGTAATCCATTGATGCTGATCTTGCCAATATAGGACCGGCAGAAGAAACAACGCGCTGATGACAATCGAGAGCCAAAGACGCGGGTTTCTCAATAGTGCCCGATCTTCTTTTGAAACAGCAGCAAAGGCCACCATCAGCAGTGGAAAAACCAGCATCATTTGTTTACTCAAAGTTCCAACTCCCATCACTAGAGCCAGCATGAGCCAGCGCGACCAAGAACTCGGTGTTTGGACTGCAGACCAATATAGTAACAGCGCTGCGGTCCAGGTCAGGAGTAACGGAGCATCAATGGTAAGGAACAAGTTTAAACCAGCGCTGGCAGGTGTGAGCAGCATTAACGCGGCAGCAATGAAGCCAGTGCGTGCATCATAAAGAGAGCGCGTCAGAGCAAAGAAAGTCGCCAGTGTTCCTGTGCCGAGTAACAGAGCAGCCCCTCGAATCCCCCAATCGGTATCTCCAGTCAAACGACCGACAATCCCCATGATCCAACCAATCATCGGAGGCTTGCTGTAGTAGCCCCAATCCAATTGCCGCCCCCAATCCCAGTAGTAGGCCTCATCACCTGCCAGATCTGCTTGCGAACAGAAAAACAAAGTGAAAACAGCACGAAAAGCAAAGACACCCGCCAGCAAAATCCAAAAGCGGCGCGTCCAATCGGGAGATGAGTCTTTAAAGGAGATCAAGCAACGAAGGCTTAGACAGCGAATTCCGCTAGGCAAGCAAGCATTCACCCATCCCTCAGGAGATGAACCTGCTGAAAGCATTCGCGTTGCAATGATTCAACATCCAAGCACGTTCACTTCTTTCTCATGCAACGCCTTCTTTTCATTGCCCCCGTCCTACTGATTCTTTCCGTAGCCCAAGCTGCTGATCTTCCAAAGATCCCAGCAAAATCCATCGCAGAGAAGAAAGAATTACTGTTTACTGATGACTTCGAAAGCACCACACCTGCCAAGCCTTGGCATAAAGTGGTAGATACTTTCAGCTTTGAAAATGGCACCCTCAAAGGCGTACAAACTCGTGAAAAAGACATACCCTCCAAAGATGGCAAAACCGTGATCAAAGCCCATGCGGCCGTCTTTGGTCTAGAGATCCCCACCAAGGATAGTATCGTCGAAACCAAAATAAGATTTGAAGGAGCCTCGATGATTGATGTCGAATTTGATGACCGCAAATACACGGGTGCCCATTACGGCCATCTATGCCGTGCTCAAGTTCGCCTAAATGGCGTCACCCTTATTGATGAACGAGACGGCGGCATGAAGAATGAGATTCGCGAAATGCGCAATGATCCAACGAAAAAAAAGGAAGTGGCCGAATTGCTTAAAGGCCGTCAGATCACTTACCCAACCCAGCTCGAAGTCGGCAAGTGGTACACGCTTGTGGTGGAAACCATCGGCGATGAAATGCGCGTGACCCTCGATGGCAAGCCAGCTGCGTATTTAAAATCCTCGGGCATTGCCCATGCTACAAAATCCAAAATTGAACTCGGAGTCGCAGGTAAAAATGGTTTCTTTGATGACATCAAAGTGTGGAATGCTGCAGCCAAATAAAGAGATAATTCTTCATGCCCATCAGCCTTCGCACCGCCTTCGTCATTCTTGCCTCAATCGGCTTTTGCAGGGCTGACCATGCATTGCCTGGCCAATCGGTTCATGGCGAGTCTTTCAATGACGGACCACGCCAAGCCGCGGTTCTGCTTCCTGGCTGTGGAAAGATCAACTTCCCAATCAGCAGTAAAAATCCTGAAGCCCAAGCTTTCTTCAATCAAGCAGTCGGACAATTGCACGGCTTTTGGTACTTTGAAGCGGAGCGGTCCTTCCGCCAGGTCGCGGCCCTGGACAAAGAATGCCCCATGGCCTTTTGGGGGATGGCCATGGCTAACTCAGGCAATGAAAAGCGTGCCAAAGAATTCATCAAAAAAACCACAGCTCTCAAGGCAAAAGCCAACGACCTTGAAAAGCTCTGGATCGGCACGCTGGAAACCTTTTACAAAGAGAGCAAAGACGACAAACGCGATAAAAAACAGCGCGCACTGGACTACATCCGCGATCTTGAAACCATCGTCCAAGACTATCCTAATGATATCGAAGCCAAGGCTTTTTTGGTTTGGAAAACCTGGCATGCCAATGACGTCGCCCCAATCACCAGTTATCAGGCAGTCAACGCCCTTTTGGATCAGGTCTTTGCGGCCAACCCTGAGCACCCCGCCCATCATTACCGCATTCATTTATGGGACAGCCGAAAACCCGCACAAGCCCTGAAATCTGCGGCTGTGAATGGACAAGTGGCACCTGGGATCGCTCATATGTGGCACATGCCTGGGCACACTTTTTCGAAACTAAAACGTTTTGATGATGCCGCTTGGCAGCAGGAGGCCAGCACGCGGATTGATCATGCTTACATGATTAAAAACTGGATTCTTCCCAACCTCATCCACAATTACGCTCACAACGAAGAATGGCTTATCCGCACCTACAATGAATTGGGCCGCGCCAAGGATGCCACTGCGTTGGCAAAAAGCCTGATTCGCACGCCACAACATCCCGCCAACAATACGTTGGATAAGGAAAGCAATACCGCTAGCTACGGTCGCACCCGCCTCATTGACACACTGATCAAGTGGGAACTCTGGGATGAGCTCCTGAGCATCACCGACAGCCCACTCATCGGCCCTGTCATTCAACCCAGCCATGAGGCCACGCGTCTGCGTGCTCGCGGGATGGCCTACTATTTCAAAGATGACCCTCAAGGACTTGCGTCAGAACTCAGCACTTTAGAAGCCTTGGAAACAAAAACCCAAGAGGCCAAGGCTAAGGAGTCAAAAAAGAACGCGCCAACCAAAAACATCCCGTCAAGACTCACAAAACTGAAGCTTGAGGAAGACAAAAGTGTCGCGAAAAAAGAAGTATCCGGAAAATCTGACGAATCAAAAAAAGAAAAGTCTAAAGTAGACACTCTAGCCAAGGCTTTAGCAGATCTCAAAGCACTGAATGCTGTGATCACTCAATCCAAAACAGCGGAGGACATGATTAAAAAGACAACAGATATGCCCAAGGAATTGAGCCTGCGGTTATGGCTGAATTTAAACAACAAAGTCGCAGCTACAGAAAACCTATCCAAGCTACCTCAAGATCTCGCAGGTCTCGCGGTAAAGACAGAAGCTCAAGTGGCTCTTGGCAAAATGGACGATGCTAAAAAAACCTTCCTTGAAGTCAAAAAGCTGGCCTTTGCCATGGATGACAACTTACCCATCAAGCTGCGCCTGGATAAACTCGCGAAAACTTTTGGTGAAACAGGTGAATGGCGCGCTAAGGCTCCCAAGCGCACGGACAGCGGCACACGCCCAAGTTTGGACTCCTTGGGGCCAGTCCACTGGTCACCACCATCCGCACCTAATTGGCAAGCTTTGACTCTGGATGGCAAGCCCGTGAATCAAACTCAGTTCGCAGGAAAGCCACACGTGCTGCTCTTTTATCTCGGTGCTGCCTGCACTCACTGCATGAAGCAGGTCAACGAGTTTTCAAAAGTTGCCGCCGACTATGAAAAAGCTGGTATCTCCCTGGCCGCGATCACCCGCGAACCGCTATCACTGGCGGGAAGGATCGCCGAACAGATGAGCACGAAGAAGTTGCCCCCCTTCCCTGTTTATTGTGATCCGAGCCTATCGATGTTCAAAACCTTCCGTGCCTACGACGACTTTGAGGAAGAACCTCTACATGCCGCGGTTTTAATTGATGCAAAGGGCAGACTCCGCTGGATCGACATTAGTTGGGAGCCCTTCAGTAACACGAGCTTTCTTCTCCAAGAAGCTCAGCGCCTTCTCAGCCTGCCGGAAGAATGAAGCTCACTTCTTTTCCTTAGCATTTCTCAGATCCAGCTCACAATCAGCGTCCGATGCAGTGGCTACGCCTGTGAGGTCCACTGGATGTGTGTAAAGATAGCGCCAGACCTCTTCATGAATAAAATGGCCGGCAGCGTCCTTCACTGAGGCAATACCAGGAACGACACTTGAATGAGCGCGATTGGCATTTCCTTTGACATCCGCAGCTGTGGTTAGACGGCGCGTGTTTTGATATGGTGGCTTGACCTCATCCACATTCACAATCGGACCAAAGTCGGCTAATCCAAGGAGTTGCCAAGAGCGGCAGTAGTGATCTCCCACCCAGCCACCATCCAGAACGTGGCTGAAACCAAAATAACGATTTGGTGGAGTGGCCGAAGGCAGTCCCTGCCAAGTCTCTAGATTATCGCGTGGACCACAAAGCATGACCACTCGATCCACCTTTTGATACTTCGCAAATCGTGCAGCCGTGGTGCTTCCATGAGAGGCTCCTGAAATGATCACACGATCCCAGCGAAGA
>Ga0164295_10003016_pt1 | contig 13640 bp, 9 predicted proteins | sample GEODES006metaG_FD_111798 | JGI IMG/M metagenome (GOLD analysis project Ga0164295, IMG submission 111798) | Oligotrophic lake water microbial communities from Sparkling Lake, Wisconsin, USA - GEODES006 metaG | ecosystem: Environmental > Aquatic > Freshwater > Lake | place: USA: Sparkling Lake...
ACACAGCGCTCGGTGGTCGGCACGCCCTCGTACATGGCGCCCGAGATGGCGCTCGGCGATGGCAGCGCGCTGTCGGAGCGGACAGACGTCTTCCTTCTGGGCGCCGTCCTTTACCACGTCCTGACCGGTCGACCGCCTTACGCCGGCCTGAGCGTGCTGTCGACGCTGACGATGGCGCACGCGTGCTCACCTGACCCGCTGCCGGCAGAGACGCCCGACGCGTTGTCTCGTCTGTGCCGCGAGGCAATGGCTGCCGCACCGCAAGAGAGGCCACAGAGCGTCGAGGCGTTCCGCGAGGCGCTGATGGACTGCCGGCGGCACGCGGGCTCGAACGCGCTCGCAGAGGCGACTGACCGGCGGAATGAGCGCTTGGCCGAGCTGGGGCGCACGCTCTCCGTCGACGCCTCAGCGAGCGCCGTGCACGCCGCGCGGGTGCTGTATGCCGAGTGTCGCTTCGGTTACCAGCAGGCGCTCGTCGCGTGGCCGGAGAATCAGGTCGCGCGCGACGGCCTGCGTCGAGCGGTCACGGCGATGCTCGAGGTCGAGCTCCGGCAACACAACCTCGACGCGGCCACGCTTCTGCTGCTTGACCTGCCCAAACCTGCAGACGCGGCGCTCGCCGCGCGTGTGGACGCGCTCCACGCTCGACGCGACGAAGAGGCGCGGCGAACGCGCGCGCTCGAACGCCTGGCGGATGACCACAGCCTCGTCGCCGAGTCGGCTTGGCGGGCGCGAGTCGCGATGGTCTTTGCCGTGTTCTGGTCAGCGCTGTCGGTCGTCGTGGCCTGGGCCCACCGCACTGAGTGGCTCGTGGTCACGCCGCGCATCGCCACGGCTTTCGTCACTGTCTTCGCTCTGATGATGCTCGTTGCGCAGCGTGTGATGGTGCGGCGGGCTCTGGCCAACGAGGTCATGCGGCGCATGATGCTCGCGGCGACCATCGGCAACTGGTTCATGGTCGTCTATTGGGCGGTCACCTGGCACTTGGATCTGGCGCTCGCACCGGCGAACGCGCTCTACATGCTGATGATCGGGTGCGGTTGGTCGCTTGTCGGCGCGGTCCTTGACCGACAGCTCATTGGAACGGGCATGGTCTTCGCTGTGGCGGGTCTGGCGACCGCTGCTCTCCCTGCGTGGGGGATTGAGTTCTTCGGGCTTGCGGTGCTGCTGGGCCTGCTGCACGTCGGCCGCGTATGGCGACGTCTCGGCGAGCTGAAGGCGCCTCAAGCCTGACGTGGCACGGTTGATGCGTCTCGGACGGGGGTGCGCTCCGCCCCGCCGACGATGTCCACCCCACCCGCGAGGATGCACGACGCGCCTCCGTCGTGGCGTTGGGCGCAGGGCAGCTGTGCGCTCGCCCTGTGGTGGGCGACGGCGTGCAGCGCACCCGTGAGTGTCGATGACGCCGACGCAGAAATGCCCGAAGCGGCGCCGGACGAGCCACCCGGATGGCGTGCCGAGCCCGGCGTCGACGAACTCGATGTCATGAAGTCCGACGGCAAGACGCTTTTCGTCGTTCGGAGCAACCGGCTGCGGGTCTTCGCGGCCTCGACGCTCACGCCGATGGCTGACCTGCCGCTGGGGATCTCTCAAGCGGTGCTGCTGAGCGTGGGCTCGCGGCTCGTGGTTGTGGGTCGGCGCTGCGACCAGACCGCGTTACGCACTGGGACACTGAGCGGCGACCCATGTCACCCCACGCGGACAGGGGTGTCGGTCATCGACGTCTCGTCACGTGCCCACCCCGTTCTCCTCGCCGAGTGGACCTTCGACGGCGCATGGCGCGGCGCGAGACAGGTGGGCGGCGTGCTCTGGCTCGCTGTTCAGGCCCCGGCGAGGGGCAGCGCGGGCCCCGGGGAGGCCGCCCTCGTTGCTGTCGACGTCGCTTCGGAGCCGCCCCTGTCGAGAATACACAGGGTCAGTGGTCCGCCGGACGCCATCGTGTTTGGCTCAAGCGTAGCCTACGTCGCCGTCCGCGCGCAGCAGGGGCCGAGGGCGCTCGAGGTCACGCGCATCTCTGGCTTTCACTTGACCGCGAGCGCAGAGAGACCCGCCGAGCGGGGGGCGATAGCGCTCGCGGGGCACCTCGCGGGCCGAGGCGCGATGCAGCTCTACCGAGGGGGGCTCGCGGTCGTGACGCGTGGCGGTGGCCCGGCCGACGCTGCTTGCGCGGTGGTCACGGTGTTCGACGAGCGCCTCGCCTTCATCGGTCTCGCGCTGCTCACGCCGATGCCCTCGGCATCACTCGAGACGCGCCTCGTCGGGGACGCGCTCTTCGTGGGGCCTCGCGACGGCGACCTCGCCATTGTCTCGCTCTCAGCACAGGGGCCACCTGTCCCCGCAGGGCGGCTGCCGCACGAGGGCGATTGGCTGTCGATACGCGGCGTGACACCGGCTGCGCTCCTGACGGCGCACCTGCTCGCCGCTGAAGACGGAGAGAAGCCCGGTATCGCCCTGAAGGCGCTCGACCTGAGCGACCTCGGGCGTCCGCGCCCGCTCGGGACGACCGCCATCGGCCTGGGCACCTCGACGCGCGTGCCGGAAACCGAAGACATCTTCTTCTGGAGACCCGAGGGCCTCGTGGGCGTGCCCGTCGTGGCGCGCCGAGACGGGCGCGTCATCGCGGGCCTCGCGCTCTCGAGGCTGAGCCTGGCTCAGGGCTTCATGTCGCTCGAGCGCCTCGACCATGAGCCGACAGCTCATGTCTCCGATGCGCGTGTCTTGCACGCCCGAGTCTTCGGCGAGTCGCTCTATGTTCTCTCGACGGCAGGCGTGTCGTTGCACGCGCTCAACGACCTGCGACGCGACGCCTACGCAGACGCACCGTGAGCGTGTAGGCTCCGGGCGATGCCGCAGCTCCCTTTGATGCCGGTCGGCCCCATCTCGAGCGCCGTCGCGCCCCTCATCACGCTTGAGACCACGAGCGCGTTCGACGCGTCGCTCTTCCTCTCTCAGCTCGTCGATCTCAGGGGGGGCGTCGCGCTCGCAGACACGCTCATTCAGCTCGAGGCTCAGCAGCCGCTCGAGGCCTCACCGGACCCCGTCAGCCTGCGCCTTCGCCTGCGAGACGAGGTCGTGGCGCTCGAAAGCCGGCTGGTCGACGCCCTCGAGAACGCCTTCAAGCCACGCTACCGCTTGCCAACGCCCGCGCGGGCGTGGACGCTCTTCGATCAAGCGGGCCTCTTCGCGCAGGCGGCGGCGCGCGGGGCCACTGCGGCTCGGCAGCGCGCAGCGGCGGGCGCGACGCGCACACTCTGGGCGCCCTTCGACGACTTCTTTGAGACGCACCTGAAGCGCGCGCGCTTCGGGTTGCGCGACCTGCGCGCCGAACTTGGGCCAGGCCTGCGCGCTCTGGGCGAGGATGCTGCGCGACTTGAGCGCCTAGACGCCGCACTGCGTCTGGCCTGCGGCCCCGAGACCGAGGCGCTCCTTCGTCGGGCGCGCGCCCGCTTGGAAGAGGTCATGGGCGATCGGTTGCGCGCCGCGCTCAAGGGCCTGGGCCCCCAACCGAAGATCGCCGATATCGAAGCGCTCTGGGGGCAGGGGGCCGCGGTCGCTGCGACCTTTGAGGACGGTCGTCGATGCGTGCAGGCGGTCTTCGCGCATGAGCGCCATCGCCTCGAAGCGCTTGTCCATGCCTGCTTGGGTCTCCACCGGCCTTGACACGCTGCGCCCCGATGGGGCACGCCGCGCCTTCGGTCATGCGATACCTCTCCCCCTTCGTCTTGATATCAGGCGCGCTCGGCGCCGGTCTCGTCGCGTTCTCGGCTGCATCACAGTCGGGTGACGAGGTCGTCGGGCAAGCGCTGGTCTACGTCATCGCCGCGGCCTTCTTGGGCGGTATCGCCGAGCTCTGGCTGAGGGCGAGGAGCGCCGAGCGGCTCGCGGCAGAAGTGGACGCGCTCTCCCGCGCAGGTGCTGGTCCAGACGCGGTTGAAGCCGCCGAATCGCCGGGCCTGCGAGAGATCGTCGCGGGGTGGCGCACGGGGCGCGTCGTGGGTCCTCCCGCCGCTGGCTTCACGCCTTATCTCGTGAGCTTGGTCGTGATGGTCGGCTTGCTCGGGACCTTTATGGGCTTCGTCGACACGCTCGCTGGCGCGCGCGCAGCGATCTCCGGGAGCGCTGACCTCGAGACCCTGAAGGCGGGGCTTGCGCAGCCGCTCGGGGGCCTCGGGCGCGCTTTCGGAGTCTCGCTGGCGGGCGTGAGCGCGTCGGCCGCGCTCGGCGCCGCGGCAGCTTTTGCGCGGCGTATCGAGGTCTCGGCTTATGCTGCGGCTCGCACGCTGGTGGGCGGTGCGCTCGCTGACCGAGCGCCCACCGCGCGGCAGCTCGTCGCGCTCGAGGCGCTCTCCGCTCAGGCCGACGCTTTGCCGCGGGCCGCCGAGGCGCTCTCGCAGGTCGTCGCGCGCCTTGAGGCCCTCGGGCCCGCGGTCGAGGCGGCGCAGACGCGCGGAGCGGCGCAGCTCTCGTCAACGCTCCACGACAGCGTGCGGGCTCTCCAAGTCGAGATCAACGCTGGGTTCCAGCAAAGTACTGCCAGCGCGCGGGACGCCATGGCGCACCTGGGTGATGTGGCCGCGGAGCGGCTCGCCGCCTCGGGCGCGGAGGCTTTCGAGAGGTGGACCACAGCGCTCGACGCGCGCTTCGAGGCCTTGACCCATCGGGTCGACGCCGCGTTGGCGCAGACGACGCGCGGCGTGGACGAGGCCCTGTCGCGCGCAGGCGCTGGAGAGGCTGAGCGGCTCGCCCAGCAGAGCGCGGTCGTGGTCGCGTTTCAGGCGCAGATGGTCGAGGGACAGCGCGGCGCTGAGGCGTCGGCAGCGTCTGTCCGCGCGCTCGTCGAGGCTGTGCAGGTGGCCGCAGCGCAGACCGCTCAAGCGCTCCCCGCGCAGCTAGAGCGACTTGGCGAGGCGCTTCGGCGCATCGAGTCGACTTCGGACGCCCACGCCATTGCGCTTCGCACGGCGCTGACCGAGGCCGAGCGCGTGGCGACCGCGCGCCTTGATGAGGCACATGCTCGGGCGACGGACCGCCTCGACGCTGCCCAGACCGCAGCGGCTGAGCGTCTCGCCGCGACGTCGCAGGCGATGTCGAGCGAGCTGGCGGCGCACCTTGACCGGTTCATCGCAGCGCAGTCGGAGCGCGCGGGCGAGGCGGCCACGGTGATCGCGCGTCTTGATGTGTCGCTCTCAGAGCATCTGGCCTCGCTCGGTGCGGCGCTCTCGGTGCCGCTCGCCGAGGTGACTCGGGCCGCGCTCGAGGCGCCCGTGGCGGCCACGCGGCTGGTCGAGGCCGCTGCGGTCCGCGCGCAGGCGCTCGAAGCGCGTGAGGACGACCGCGCAGCGCGGATGGACGCGCTGGAGACCGCTCGGCTCGCTCGCGCAGACGCGCTGCTCGAAGCCTTGGCATCGCTTGAGGGCCGAGTGCAGGCGAGCGTCGACGCGCAGGCGAAGCGTCTGGCTGAGTTCGAGTTGCGGCTCGCCGCAGAGCGCGGAGCGTCGGCGCAGTCCCTCGCTGAGCACCTCACGGCCCACGCGACAGCGCTGGGCGCAGGCCTCGATTCGACGGGGGCGCTCGTGCGAGAGGCCGCTGATCTGGTGCGCGCGGGCGGGGCGGAGCTGAGCGCCGTCGCGGGGCTCTTTGGCGACTCAGTGGACCGCTACCGCGAGGCGAGTGAGCACTGGCGCCGCACGCTGGTCGGCATCGAAGAGGCGCTGCATCGCTCGAGCACGGTCGGTGGCGGAGAGCTGGGCCCCGCGCTCGGGACCTATCTTGACCAGACGCGCGAGGTCTTCAGCGACACGCTGAGGTTCCAGCGTGAGCTGTTCGCGGAGCTGCGCGCATTGCGCGGCGGCAACGCGGCGTGAGGCGCCAATGATCGTCGATGACGAGGCGGGCGAGGGCGGCGAGGGGCTCGACTCTGCCCCGGTGTGGATGGCCGTCGGCGACTTGATGGCAGGCATGCTCGGGCTGTTCGTGATGTTTCTGCTGTGGACGCTCGTGCTGCAGGCGGACATGGCCGCTGACCTCGAGGCGGAGAAGCAGGCACGCACCGAGGTGACGCAGCGGCTCGACACGCTGGAGCAAGTGCTCGCTGCGCCGCTGGCGGCGGGCCGGATCAGCGTGGTCAATGGGCGTATCGGGATTCGCGGCAACGTGCTCTTCGACATCAACTCAGCGGCGCTCACAGCCGAGGGCGAGTCGCTGCTGGTCGAGCTCGCCGCGCCGCTCGACAAGTACCTGGGCGGCCGGGACGAGATCGTCATGGTCAGCGGCTTCACCGACGACCAGCCCATTCACACGCGCTATGGGCCGTTTCAGGACAATTGGGAGCTCTCGGCCCAGCGCGCGCTGACCGTGACACGTTCGCTCGTGACCGCCGGACTGGCGCCCACGCGGCTCTTCGCTGCGGGCTTCGGTGAGCACCACCCGAGCGTACCGAACGCGGATGCAGCCAGCCGCGCACGGAACCGTCGGGTCGAGATCGTGCCCGTCCCGCGCTCCCGCGATGGCGCAAAGCCGGCGCAACAGCCCGCGAGCGTGCCGTGACGTCGCGTGTCGAGAACACGCTGGAGCAGCGAATCGAGGCCCTGAAGTCACTTGGCGCTGCGGCGCACGACGGTCCGGGTCTGCGCTTCATTGAGTCGCTGCTCTCAAAGGCCGCGGAGTACGACGGTGTCGTGGCCGAGCGGTTGCGGACGCGGGCGGCTGAGCGCTTCGAGACCTTCGAGGCGGCCTTCGACGCAGCGCGGGCCGAGGCGGCCTCGATGTTGCGCGCGCTGCAGGACGAGGGCGGCGACCCTGACGGTGCGTTCGCGGCGATGCTCATGCGGGGCGAGTTCGCAGCGCTCACAACTGAGGGGCCGCGGGCGCTGCGGCAGCTCAAGTCGGGCGCGACTGAAGCGCATCAGGACCGCGTGCGTCGCCTGCTCTCGCAGGTCGAGGCCAAGGGCGTGTTGTTGCCGGCGGAGCTTGCGGATGAGGCGCTGCGTGCGACGTTGGGCGAGGTACGCAGCGCACCCGGCGCAGACCGGCGCGTGCGCGAGGTCGGTGACCGCGTGGCGCGCGCGCTCTACCAAGAGGCGGCCCAGCACGCCCGGTCCGCGGTGGTCGTTGCGCGAGCGCACGACAGGCTGTCCGATGACTTCGGGCACTACAACCCGCAGGCGCTCGTCGCGCGTGTGCTGAGCGAGGCCGAGGCGCTGTCGCCGACCTACTTGCGCGCGCTCTTGGGGAGCCTTGAAGACCTCGCGGCGCTGCGCCATCTGCCTGAGCCGAAGCGACGCGTAGGGAAGGGGCGGTGAGCCCTCGCGGGTCGAGCGCGCGGGAGGCTGCATTGCGGGCCGCGCTCGACGCCTTTTTGGTCCGTTTTGACTATGTCGCGGCGCGTGCGCGTGACCCCGTCGCCTTCGCCCACCGCTACGCCGAAGCGGCTGACCGGGAGGTTGTCGCCCTATATGCCGCTTTGCTCGCTTACGGGCGCGTCGACCTGATCGCCCGGGCGCTCGAAGACGTGACCGCGCGCATGGGCTCGGCGCCGGCTCGCGCAGCGCTTGAAGACTCTCCAACGCAGGCTCGCGCGCGCTTCGAGGGCTTTGTCTACCGCTTCACGCGCGGCGAGGACCTCGCGCGCCTCTGGATCGGTGTGGGCGCGGTGCTGCGCGTCCACGGGGGGCTCGGCGCGTGCGTCGCCGCGTATCTGACTCCAAATGCGCCCGACCTGCGCCCGGCGCTGCAGGCGTTTCGGGCCGCCTTGATGGCCCCGACGGCCGAGCTTGGGCCGCGGCGCGGCCTAGAGCACCTGGCGCCCGATCCGAGCAAGGCGAGCGCGTGCAAGCGGTGGTCGCTCTTGTTGCGTTGGATGGTGCGCGGCCCCGACGAGGTCGACCTCGGCCTGTGGGCCGACCTGGGGACCGAGCGTCTGCTCATGCCCATCGACACCCACATTCACCGCATCTCAACCTATCTGGGCCTCACGCAGCGCGCGTCGGCAGACGGCCGCACCGCGCGTGAGGTGACCGATGCGCTCGCGCGTCTGGACCCGCGTGACCCGCTCAAGTACGACTTTGCGCTGACCCACATGGGGATCAGTGGCGGGTGTTTGCGCCGCCGAGAGCCGACCGTGTGCGCTGCCTGCCCCATTGAGCGGCTCTGCCTGCTCGACACTCAGGGCCGCGTTCAGACACACTCAAGCCGACGATATAGCCCGAGGTAAGGTCCGATGATGCGCGCGCGGTGGCTCTTATCGAGCGGTGTGGCCCTCGTGGGGTGCTTGGACGATGCGACACCTCGGCGCGACCTTGAGCTGCTCGACGTGCCTTCGTCGCGGCCCGACGTGTCTTCGGACGCAACGGTGGTCAGCGACGCGTCGTCGCCCGGAGACGCCGGCGTCGACGCGACCGCCGACGCTGCGCTGGACGCGTCGCGCCCCTCGAGTGACGCCGCCGCCGTCGACGCTCGGGCCGTCGCAGACGCCGCGCCCGAGGTCGACGCGGGCAACGGCACGCCCGAGGTCTGCAACGGCGAGGACGAGGACGCCGACGATGTCGTGGACGAGGGCGTCTCGAATGTCTGCGGCGGCTGCGGAGGCCTGCCCGAGGAGGGGTGCCAAGCGTGGCGCGTCGAGATCTTGCAGACCGGTGAGGCGCGCGCGCAGCCGGGTCGCATCGTGGGCCTGCAAGGCAACACGCTTGGCTTCTCCGAGGTCGAGATCGAGGGCGGTCTCTGCGTCGCACAGACCGCGCCGCCGCCCCACCCAGACGCGCACCTCGGCGTCGTGAACGTGGACTCACCCGGGGTCGCGCTCACGCTCGTGCCGCGGGTCGACGCGCAGCGGGGCGGCTTCGCCTACGACCCGAACCCAGAGGTCGGCGGGCTTCAGGTCTTTCGGCCCGGGGACGCCCTCGACGTGCGTTGGGGCGGCGGGCGTCTGGTGGGCTTGGGCGCGGCATCCATCGAGGGTCCTGCTGCGCTCGAGGGCGTGGACTCTGTCGCCCTAGATGAAGCCGTGGCGCGCGCGCAGGGGGTCGGCGAGGCACCCGTCTCTCTCACCTGGGCCGCCCCCGCAGCATCGTCAACACGCTTGCGACTGTTCATCGGGGGCAGCGCGCCGATCTTCAATCGCAACGTCTACCGCGGCATTCGTCACTACACGTTGGACGCCTCGCTGACCGACGACGGTGAGGTGACCCTCCCCACAGCGTTGTTCGCGGGCGGGGTTGTCGAGAGCTCCGTCTGGGTCTACCTGCGCCGCGCGGCGCAGCGGCGGCTCGTGCTTGGTCCACACAGCATAGACGTCTCCGCCGCGTGGCGCGTCGAGGCGCGCGGCCGCGGAGTCCTTGAGCGGGACGAATCGCCGCCGTTCGACATCATCGCGCCGTCGCCTGATGTGCGTGCCGTGCGCTTCGGCGAAGCCGTCGAGGTGCGTTGGACGCCTGTGCCGGTCGGTACGGGGCCGCTGGATGTGCAGCTCGTCGCGTTCGACGCGGCGACGGGAACAACCCACGTCGTCGCCTGTCGCGCGCTCGCGCCAGAGTCCGGCATCCTGCGACTGCCGGGTGCCTTGACTGCGGACTGGCCCTCGGGCGCTGGCGTCGAGGCGCAGCTCGCCGTCCAGCTTGAACTGGCCCGCATCGCGCTCGCCACCCCGGACCAGGGGGCGATGGTGCATGGCGCGACTCTCCTGATGCAGCTGCGACCCTGATCGCGCTTCAGAAGCTCGGCTGAGGGTCCGGCGGCGGCTCGGGCGGCACGAGCTCGGGGGGCACCAGCGGGATCGTGTCGGTCAGCCCCCGGAGTGGCGGCGCCTCGCCGTTGAGCTCCTCGGGCGTCGCGGGCGGCCCAGACGCGACGGGGCCGATCGGACGGACAGCCTTGAGCTCAGCCTGCTGGTAGCCGATGCACCCCGGCAGGGTCGTCAGGACGAGCAAGAGCGAGAGCCAGCGAGCGGGGGCGTTCACTTCTTCTTGCCTTTCTTCGGAGGCGTGGCGCGCGGAGCGGTCTTGTTCTGCGGATCCGCCTTGGCGAGCCAATCGCCCGCCTCGGGGTCGCGCGCGTTCCGGCTCAAGGCCTCGCGGAACATCCGGGCGGCGCCGAGCATGTCACCTGTGCGCCACAGCGTCGCGCCGCGGTTGTAGAACATGGCCGCCTCGGCGCCGTCGATGCCGGTGCCTACCTGAAAGGCCTCGTCCGCCTCGGTGTACTTGCCCTTTCGGTAGAGCGTGACGCCGAGGTTGTAGTGCCCGCGGAGCAGGTCCGCTTGCCTCGTCGTGGCCGTGCGGAACGCCTTCTCCGCGCCTTCGAGGTCACCCTCCCGATAGGCCCGCACGCCGCGGTTATAGTGGTGGTCAGCCCATGAGGGGCCATAGACCCGAAAGTTCAGCCCGCCGCGCTCGAGGACGAGCTCGATCAGGTGCGCCTTCTCGCCGGCGAGCGCGATCGCGGGGTTCATCTCGAGCTTGTCGAAGTTGCGGTACCAGTCGGCGGCGTTGCTCAGCGTGTGGTTGGCCGTCACTGCGTACAGCGCGAAACGGACGACCTCGAGCGGCAATCGGCCCTGAACCCCGGCCGCGTCCTTCGACCACGCCATCGCGCGGGCGAGCCGGACATCTTCATTGTCAATGAAGGTGTCCACGCCGACCTCGCCGTCGCGCTCGCGCACGTATCGGCGCAGGCGCTGCATGTCCTCGGTCTCGATGCGCTGCACGGTACGGAGCACAGCGACGACCCCCGCGTCGTTGCTGGCGACAACGCTGAGCGGCGTTCGGCCGGCGGGGGCGGCCGTACCGGGGCGCAGCGGCAGCGCCACGAGCATCACGCGCTCGGAGGCGGCGTTGACGACGAAGCGCTGGTTCGGTGCGGCGACCCAAGCCGCGTCACCTGCCTTGAAGACCGAGCCCGCGTCGACGAGCAACAGCCGCGGACCCGGGCCGCTCAGTTGGATATCTGCTTCAATTTTGCAGGCCTCACGGGCGTCGCACGCAGCAAGGGCCGCTGAGACCACGGTCGCGCGGTCGCCCGGCTCAGGCGGCCGAGGCGTGCGCTCGTCATCACGGCTCGGCGTCCCCGCCAGCGCGGGTCCGATGCGCTCTGAGAGGCGGTCGACGAGCGCGTTGACACCCGTATCGGCTGCGCTTGACGACGGGCAAGCGGCGATGCAGACCGCCGCCAACGTGGCGACGCGGGCGGTCACCTTGACCAGCAGGGCGAAGCGTTGGTTCATGGCGCTCTCTTAGCACGCGAGCGGTCTTTTTGAATCGAACTCAGGCATCGCCCTATGCTGCGCGCATGGTGGTCGTCGACTTTTGGACCCGGCTCGGGCGGGTGAGTGCGCTGTGGGCCGCGGTCGCCACGCTTCAGGCGTGCGAGACGGGCGCAGGAGAGCGCGGCGCGCCCACGAGCGTTGACGCGCAGCTCGACGCTGCGCTCCCCGCCGAGGACGCAAGCGTCGCCGACTTTGCGATGTACGCCCCGCTCGATGCGGGTGAACCCACCGATGCTGTGCCGGGCGAGGTCAGCTCGACGTGCGCCAGCGACGATGACTGCCGAGCGGGTGATGTGTGCAATGGGGCCCGCTGCGAGCCCGCAGCCCCCGCGCCCAACCCCGCTCCCGACGACGGCGTCACGCGAGCGGGCGTCGCGCGCTTCGACCTCGCGCCGACCTCATTCGAGACTTGGACCGACCGCGCCTCAGCGGAATGCCCGACAAACAGGCCGGGCGTCTACGACGGTGCATTGACCCATAACCCCACGCCCGATCGCTGCGAGGACACCTTCGAGGATACGGACGCCGACGGCGAGTTTGACGCAGTTTGGCTCGCCGGCGCAGGCGGAGACCGACCCGCGCGCCTGCTCGACGTCGTCAATCCGCCTGAGGGTCAAGTCCTCGTCGTGCGTCGAGGCGAGCGCGTCTGGGTGCTTGTGTCGCTGGATGTCTACGCGATTGGCCCCGCGCAGCTCCGCGCCCTGACGCACGGCGTCGCGCTGCGGACGGGTCTGGCTGAGGCCGCGCTCTCGGTCCATGCGACAGGCGCTCGAAGTGCTCCGGATGCTGTGGGACTCAGCGGCCCGACCCTCGTCGGCGCGGGCGGACGTGAGGCCCCTGCGGTGGCTCGACTCTTCGAGCGAGCCGGCGCCTTGTTCGAGCGACTCCCCCTGAGCTCGGGCGCGTCCGCGGCGTGGTGGCAGGGGGTCGTCGAGCGGGCCGCCTCAGCCGTTGAATCGGCTCATCGAGGCGCTCTCCCGGTCACGATTCAGGTGGGGCAGGCCGCGCTGCCGCTCGCCGAGCCAGCCGCAGCGGCGCTGCCGACGTCGCTGGACGCGCTGCGCGCCGCGCTCGAGGCGCCGACGCTGCTCTCGCAGGATGAACGTTGGCCGCTGCAGCGCGATGACCGTGTCCGAGCATTGCTGCTCCGGTCGAGCGCGGACGCCACACCCGTCGCGGTCGTGGGCGCTTGGGGGGCCTCACCCGCGGGGCGAGTCAGCGCGGACGCCGCCGACCTCTCGGCCGACCATCCGGGGCACGCGCGCCGCGCGCTTCAGAGCCGCTTTCCGGGCGCGTTGGCGCTCTGGCTGACGTACGCCGCTTCGGACGAGGTGACGGTCGGCGCTCGCGCTCTCGTGCCGGAGACGGACGCGAACGGGGCGCCAGTGGACGCGCAGGGCTTGGTGCTGCCCCCAGACGCGTCGCTGAGGGCGGCTCAGCCTGCGCTAGACCGCGACGCCTCGCTGGGTCGACTCCTTGCGGCTTTTGCCGCTCAGGCTCTCGAACGGGCGCCCGAGGCGACCCCCTTGGCCCTGGAGCTCGAGCAGCGGGTCATTTGGCTTCCCCTCAGGAACCCCCGCTGGGCCCTCGCCGCTCACTTGGGCCTGGTACCGGGCCTGGGCGAGTGGCTCGCCGGGCGCAGCGACGCCGCCGTGTGGTCGGATGGCGCCGTCGCGCCCGCCTGCGGCGGCCTCGGGTGCTTGAGAAGCCGCCTTGACCGTGTCCACTTGGGTCCGCTGAGCCTGCTCACTGTGCCCGGTGGCCTCGACGAGGGCTATGTTCGCGGACGCCCGGCGACCGCCTTGGCGCTGGGCGACGCACTGAGCGCGAACTGGCTCGATGTGGACATGAATGGCGTCGAGGACGCCTTGGAGGGCGTGCCCGGCGCTCTGAACCCTCAGAGTTTTGATGCGCTCGGTGGCCTTGAGTCCGACGGCGTCTGGGTCTTGGGGCGCACGAACGGCGGCGTCGGGACCGCGCGCCCTCCCAGCGAGGTGGTGCCCGTCTTCGAGGGCGCGTTGCATCCGAACGCGACACAGCCCAGCGCGCGCGCGCCGCGGCAGGCGGGAGACGCAGAGGTGTCGCTGTGCGCGCTGGGCTTCGCCTGCGATGCGGCCTGGACCCTTGAGACCCTGTCCCGTGCGCTTCTGGACGCGCTGCCCGACGTGCTGCGAGACCGACGAGGAGGGCACTTGCTCGCGCTGGTCGACGGGCCCGCTGCGGACGACCAGCGCGGAGGCGCGCCGCGTGTGCCGCGCCGCTGGCGGGTGGTCGGCGTAGACGGCGGGCTTCGGGCCGAGGGCGAAGCACTCTTGCTGCTCGACGACCGGTTCGCGTACCACCCGACCGCAGACTTCTTTGAGCGGGGCGTTGCCCCGGG
>Ga0164295_10003017_pt1 | contig 13637 bp, 10 predicted proteins | sample GEODES006metaG_FD_111798 | JGI IMG/M metagenome (GOLD analysis project Ga0164295, IMG submission 111798) | Oligotrophic lake water microbial communities from Sparkling Lake, Wisconsin, USA - GEODES006 metaG | ecosystem: Environmental > Aquatic > Freshwater > Lake | place: USA: Sparkling Lake...
AACTCGCCGGTGCCGATTGGCACCGTGCCGATTTATCAGGCATTGGAGAAAGTCGATGGCAAAGCGGAAGAACTCACTTGGGAAATCTTCCGCGACACGCTCATCGAGCAGGCCGAACAAGGCGTCGATTATTTCACCATTCATGCCGGTGTCCGCTTGCCCTACATCCCGATGACCGCTCGACGCGTCACCGGAATTGTCTCCCGCGGAGGATCAATTCTGGCGAAGTGGTGTCTTGCGCATCACCGCGAAAATTTCCTCTACACCCACTTCGAGGAAATTTGCGAAATCATGAAGGCCTACGACGTCGCGTTCTCCTTGGGCGACGGCTTGCGTCCGGGGTCGGTGGCAGACGCCAACGACGAGGCCCAGTTTGCGGAGTTACAAACGCTGGGCGAACTGACGCAAGTCGCCTGGCAGCACGATGTGCAGGTGATGATCGAAGGCCCCGGCCATGTGCCGATGCACATGATCAAAGAAAACATGGAACGCCAGCTTGAGGTGTGCCACGAAGCGCCTTTCTACACGCTCGGGCCGTTGACCACCGACATCGCGCCGGGCTACGACCACATCACCTCGGCGATTGGCGCGGCGATGATTGGCTGGTTCGGCACCGCGATGCTGTGCTACGTCACGCCCAAGGAACATCTGGGTCTACCAGACAAGAACGACGTTCGCGAAGGCATCATCGCGTACAAAATTGCGGCCCATGCGGCGGATTTGGCGAAAGGTCATCCTGCGGCCCAGCATCGTGACAACGCCTTGTCCAAGGCACGCTTCGAATTTCGCTGGGAAGATCAGTTCAACCTTGGCCTCGATCCGGCGCGGGCGCGCGAGTTCCACGATGAAACCTTGCCGAAGGAAGGTCACAAGCAGGCCCACTTCTGCTCCATGTGTGGCCCGCATTTCTGCTCGATGAAAATCACGCAGGATGTTCGCGATTACGCCGAATCGCGCGGAATTGAGAACACCGATGCGGCGCTGGTCGAAGGAATGGCTGAAAAGGCCGAGGAGTTCCAGCGCGCCGGCGGCGAGCTTTATCGGGAGGGCTAGCCGGTACTCAGGTCGGGCGCCGTTGCCATGAGGCTTTGGCGCCCGGCGCTTTGATGGCTGGCGACGCAGAAGTTCGTCAGGCTCGGGGCGCCCTCAGGCGGCGATTTTGGGGCCCGAGGCCCACTTCTCTAAGGCTTCCTGCAATTGAACGACAGTCGCGGGTTTGGCGACGTAGTCGTCCATGCCCGCTTCGAGGCATTTCTCGCGGTCACCTTTGAGCGCATTGGCGGTGAGCGCAATGATGTAGGGAGGCTTGCCTTGCAACGTGCTTGCCCGGATTTTACGGGTCGCCGTGTAGCCGTCCATGACCGGCATTTGGCAGTCCATCAGGATCACGTCGTAGGGTTTTCGACCGACTGCCTCAACCGCTTGCAGGCCGTCTTCCGCCAGATCGGGTTGGATGCCCAATTTGCCTAGCATCGCCGTGATGATCACCTGATTCCCGGGGTTGTCCTCCACCAGCAGCAGTCGCCCACTTAGCTGGGTGATTTCAATCGGGGCTTGTGTCGAGACCACTGCGCTGCTGGCCGCAGGCGCATTCGCCACTATGTCAAACGGCAGCTCAAACCAGAACGTCGAACCCACGCCGTACTCGCTCTCGAGGCCAATGCGGCCACCCATCATTTCAACCAGATTTTTGCAGATGGCGAGCCCGAGACCCGTACCGCGAAATTTTTTCGACAGCGAGCTGTCCAGCTGCGAGAACGGCTTAAACAGTCGTCCCAGATCTTTCTCCTGAATGCCGATGCCCGTATCGCGGACACTAAATCGCAGACTTGTCCGGTCGGTTGCCGCAGGCGCCGGGACAACTTCCGCGTGAAGGCTCACCTCGCCCTGCGGCGTAAATTTGAGCGCATTGCCAGTGAGATTGACGAGGATTTGGCGAATTTTGACCGCATCGCCGAGCACCATAGTCGCGACGTCCGGTGCCAGCGACAGCTTTAGCTTGAGACGTTCCGAGACTTTCTGCGGTTCCAGCGCGGAGACCACTTCAGTGAGGAGCATCGCAGGACTGAAGGCGGTGTAATGAAATTCCATTTTGCCGGCTTCAATTTTCGACAAGTCCAGAATGTCTTCGATGATGCCGAGCAGCAGCGCTGCCGATTGCTGACCGAGCTTCGCGTATTCACGTTGCTCTGCTGTGAGTTCGGTATCCAGCAGGAGTTCGTTGGAACCCAGAATGCCGTTCATCGGGGTGCGCAGTTCGTGGCTCATATTGGCGAGAAACAGCGATTTCGCCTCGTTGGCCGCTTCGGCGAACTCTTTCGCCTGAATCAGGGAGTCGCGCGCCGTCCGCAAGCCGTGCCTGGCATCGGCCAGACCGCCCGCCGCAGTCGCCACCTCAACTTGCAGCCGATTGAAGCTTTCCGCCATCTCCCCTAATTCGTCGCGGCTATTCGCTTTGACTGGCGTGATTTCAACTCGCGCGTTGGCGGCTTCAAGATTGCCTTCACCCAGCGCTTTCATGGCGTTTGAGAAGTCTTTGAGCGTGCCATCGGCGAGCCGTTTAGCGGCATCCGACACTTCCTGCGCGGAAAAGGCAATCATGCCCGGCAGCACCAGACCCACGACGACCGTGAGAATGGCGACCGCGACAAAAATGTCTTCGAGTGCGGTTAACAACGGCCCCCCGGTTTGCGGCAAATTGCTGACTGCGAGGTAGTAGCCCGAGCCGTCCAGCAACAGCACCAAAAGCATCGCGCCCGTGAGTTTGGAATGGAGTGTTCTGAAGCGTAAAGGTTCGCCTGCGGCAAGTTTGTCTTCGCACTTACGCCACAGATAGAGCACCGATCCGGAGTAGGCAAACACTAGCCCCACGATGACCGTCGTCAGACCGAATTGCTGGAAGCCGAGGAGGGCGGTTGTGGCCCATACGGCAGCCGCGCCAACGCCAAGTCCGATGGCGCCTTTGGGCGCACGCCACGGCCGATGCGCATCGGGCGCGTCGCGACGAAGGAGCCACACCGCAACCGAAGGCATGACCAAGCCGCCAAACACATAGGTGAAGTTCGTCGCGGCGATCAGCCACAAAGGGTCGCCCATGTACAGGAACAGCAGGGCAAACGCCGCCGTGAACAGGGTGGCGAACCAGGGCGCGTCGGTTTTGACCGAGCGGCGAGCGAACAGGCGCGGAATAAGACCATCCTCGCCAAGTTGCGCGAGGGTTCTGGGCGCGCCACACAGCGGTTGCAAGCTGCCCAGAAAGAGATTGAGCAGCATGAACCACACCGCCACAGCCTTCGCGACGCTGCCAAAGAGCGGCGCAAAAGTGGGGCCCAGCACCTGCGCCAAATCCTTGGAAAGATTCTCCGGACCGAGCACCCCGAGCCAGATGAGCGGTAGCGGAATGAAGAACAAGCAGGCGATACCGGCGCTCGCCACCATGGTGCGCGGCAGGTTGGTTTCTGGATCTTTCATCTCGCCCACATGGCAGGCCGCGGTTTCAAACGCTGGGGCGACGAAGCCAATCAGAAACAGACCTGCCATCACGCTAGTCATGCCGCCGAACCAGCCGTCAAACGGCGTGGTGAGGTGGAGGTTGGTCGCCTGATGCCAGTCAACCGTGCCCGAAATGACTGGCAACACACCAGAAAGAAGCGCCAATGACGCAGATACGGCGGCCATGGGGATGGCGAGGCGTGCCGCCCATTTCACGCCCATCAGATTGATGCCGGTAAAGAACACGACCAGCGCGACCGCCGTCGGCATCACGGGGAGTTCCGGGAGATACCACGCCTGGATTGCTGTCGCCGCCAGCAAGGCGCAAATTCCCGATGTGGGCACCCAGCCCCACCAGTAACAACTGCCCGCCAGATTCGCGAGGATAGGGCTGTACGGGCGAAACGCTTCGGCACACGTCGCCGAGATACCCCCCACGCGTTTCGGGTACATCAGCAGCAGTTCGATCCAGCCCGGGACGGCCGCACAGCCCAGCAGCACCCCTACCATGAGGAGCGCAATGGCCGCAGTGCCTTGTCCAGGGATATTGCCCTGTCCGATCAGCAACGCGCCCAGAATGAAGATGCTTTGATTACCGCCACCCATGGCGAGCGCGGTAGTGCCCAGCCATCCGAGATTGTGGGGATGAGCCCGGGTCGTGGTGTTTGCCAGCCGCGCTTGCTCAGTCATTCAGGCTCTCCTGTTCGTCCAGCGCAAGGGGGCGGTGATGTCGAGCCTTAAAGTAATGCATCACCCGGGCTTGGCGGTGCTTATTTTTGGGTAATAGCGCACGGCCCGGTGATTCGAAATTCTCCTTTTTCAGCGGGAGATCGGCAGATGCAGCGCTCGCGCAGCCAGCGCCCGTGCTAACAGCGCTGCGGGCTCCCGCGAATGCGGTGCCTCTTCGCTCAGGGTTCGGCGCCACTCGCGGGCGCCGGCTTGTCCTGCGAACAGACCGAGCAAGTGGCGGGTCATATGTCTCAGGGCGGTACCACCCGCGACCTCTCGCTCGAGATAGGGCAGGAAAGCGGCAAGCGCAGTGTCTTCGCTCTGCTGAGCGTCGTCCGCGCCAAAAAAAAGTGAATCGACCGCCGCGAGCATCAGCGGGTTTTCGTAGACCGCGCGTCCCAGCATCACGCCATCGAGGCCGGGAAGCTCTGCATGTGCCGCCGCCGGTGAGCGCAGTCCGCCGTTCAGCACCACCGTCAGATTCGGAAAATCCTGTTTGATTTGCCGCACGCGCGCGTAGTTCAGCGGCGGGATAAGCCGGTTGGCCTTGGTATCCAGACCCAGAATGGCTTTCCGGGCATGCAGCAGGATGACCTTGCAGCCCGCGGCGGCGACGCATTCGATTAAGCGGCAGAGATCTTCGTAGCGGTCGCAATCGTCCACGCCGAGGCGGGTTTTAACCGTGACCGGCACGGCGACGGCTTCGACCATTGCGGCCACGCACTCGCCGACCAATTCGGGTTCTGCGATCAGGCATGCACCGAATCTGCCGGATTGCACGCGCTCGCTGGGGCAGCCTACGTTCAGATTGATTTCGCAATGGCCCGAGGCTTCGCCCAGACGAGCCGCGTAGGCAAGTTGCGCCGGGTCGCTCCCCCCAAGTTGTAGGGCGAGCGGATATTCAAACGCGTCGTGGCGAAGCAGGCGTTCGGCATCGCCGTGGACGAGCGCTGCGGCGACGATCATTTCGGTATAGAGCAGTGCCTTGCGTGACAGCAAGCGGGCAAAAAACCGATAGTGCCGGTCGGTGCAGTCCATCATCGGCGCCACGCAAAACCGCCAGCTCGTGGGATGCGATGTCATGGTGCGGTAGCCCCGGCAACAGCGCTACCCAGCACGCGCCGGGTGAAGGCTGGACGTAAATAAAATCCGCGCGGCAGCGCCATCCCGGGCGCGCCGGTGTCATCGCTGCTGCGGGTCAGGGCTTTACCATCCGCCGCCTTGGGGCGAATCTGCAGCCAGCGGCCCTGGCGAGAATCCAGCTCAGCCACCTGTCCGGTGACCAGCAGGCTCATCAGTTCTTCCCAGTCCGTGCGCAGTTGCGATTCCTCTTCGGGCGACGGACTCCAGAGGATGGGCCACCCAATGCGGCGCATCGGGAGCGCTTGCGAGGGGGCGCTTTCGATTGGCACCCACAGGACCCGGGCAAGTTTTTGGCGGAGCAGGGAGCCTTCCCAACGCAGGCCGCCCAGACCGCGCAAGGGCGCGGTGGTGAGATAGGTCGATTCGCGTGGCTGGCCGGCGGCATCGACCGGGATGGTTTTGAGTTCAACGCCGATCGCGGTGAAATCTGGCACCGGCCTGGAAGCCGCGTCGGCGCCCAGCGCGAATTCCAGCAGGGCGCCGGCGAAACCTTTGCCACGCCGGGCCTCGGCGGGCACCGGCAGCGAGTGGCGCGCGGCGAGTTCTCCAAGCGAGAGACCTGCCAGCGCCTGCGCGCGGCTCAGAAGTTCTCGCTCTGATTGCGGAGCAGGGACGCGGTCAGACATCGAGAGCGGTCAGGATTTCCTGACGCAACGCTGCCTGTCGCGCCTCGTCTTGCAAGGGTTGGTTATCGAAATCCGTGATGTGAAAAAAATCTTCCGCGCGCTCGCCGATGGTGCCGATTCGCGCATCGTGCAAACGGATCCCCTGATGTTGCATGGCGCTCCCCACCAGCGCCAGAAAGCCCGGCCGATCGGTCGCAATCACTTCCATGACGGTTCGGTGGTGGGTGGCATCGGAGCTGAAATTGACCGAGGCGGGCAAACCGAAATTGCGCAAGCGCTTGTTGACCGAAGGCGCGACCCGGGCCGCCGGAATTTCACCCGAACGCAGCGCGGAGCGAAGCCTGCTCTGGATGTCATGGATGCGCTGCGGGTCGGTCACCACGCTGCGGCTTTCCGCGTCTTGCACGATGAAAGTGTCAAGCGCGTATCCCGCTTTGGAAGTAATGATGCGGGCATCGAGGACGTCGAGACGCAGTCGGTCGAGGGTGGCGGCAACGATCGCGAACAGATAGTCGACGTCTGCCGCGTGGATAAAGATTGAGGTGCCGCCCAAATTCTCGAAATTGCGCAGGGCGACCACCGGCAGGTCGTCGGAGTCGGCGCCAAGGATGGTCGAGGTGTGCCATGCGAGTTCTACCGGCCGATGACGCAGAAAGTATTCGTCCTCAAGCGTGCTCCAAAGCAGCGCCACCGTATGTTCCGGGCACTCATCGTTGTTCAGCAGTTTGCTCGCGTCGGTCCGGGTTTGCGCAATGCGTTCGGCGCGTTCGATGCCGGCATCCACGCCGCTGCGGAACACGCGCCGGGTGCCAAGATACAGTTCGAAAATGAGCGATCGCTTCCAGCTGGTCCAGAGTTGCGGGTTGGTGCCACGGATGTCCGCGATCGTCAGCAGAAAGAGGTAATCGAGCCGCGTTTCATTGCCGACCAGTTTGGCGAAGGCCTGCTGTACCTCGGGGTCGAAAATGTCCTGACGCTGCGAGGTGGAAGACATCACCAGATGGTTGTTGACCAGCCAGGTCACCAGATTGCTGTCGTACTGGCTTAGTCCGTGGGCGCGACAGAACGCAGATGCCTCTTCGCCCCCGAGTTCGCTGTGGTCGCGGCCGCTGCCTTTGCCCACATCGTGGTAGAGACCGGCGATGTAGAGCAGTTCGAGCTTCGGAATCTTCTCAATGGCCTGACGCACCAGCGGCGGCTGGTCTTCGTCCGTGAGCGGGTAGGAGAAGCGGCGCATGGTCTGCACCACGAACAGCAGATGCTCGTCCACGGTGTACACGTGGAAGAGGTCAAACTGCATCAGGCCTTCAATGCGCGCGAACTCCGGCAAGTAGGCCGATAGCACGCCGTAGCGATGCATGCGCATGAGTTCGTGGCCGATACGCCGCGGCTGCCGAATGATTTCCATGAACAGGCTGCGTGCCCTGATATCCCGCCGCAGTTTCTCGTCGATCAGCGGCAAGTTCTCGCGAATCAACCGGATGGTGCTGGCGCGCACGCCTTTAATCCATGGATTGCGCTGGATGAGGAGAAACATCTCAAGCATCGCGTGCGGCATTCGCTTGAACACCTGCTCGTTGACGACCTCAATGTAGGTGCCGCGAAGCTGGAAACGGCGGTTGAGCGGGGAGGCCCGGACTTCCCGGTCACGCTGGATGATGGCTTCCTGAAAGAGGCTGAGGAGCATTTCATTCAGTCGGCCGAGTTCGCGCACGGTGCGATAAAAGCCGCGCATGAACTGTTCGACCGCCCGGTTGTGGGACTCATCGACAAAGCCGAAAACTTCGGACACCCGCCGCTGATACTCAAACAAGAGCCGGTCTTCGCGGCGGCCGGCCATGAAATGCAAGGCACAGCGAATGCGCCACAGATGGTTGCGGCCGCGCACCAGGGCGCGGTATTCGTCGGTGGTCAGGAAGCCGTGGTCGTTAAGACCGTGCAGGCCGGCGGTTTTGAAATGGCGATTGGCGACCCAGGCAATGCTTTGAATATCCCGTAGCCCGCCCGGGCTTTCCTTGATGTTCGGCTCCAGTTGCTGGAAAGCATCATTGAAGCGCTGATGACGCTGTTGCTGCTCGCCCATCTTGGCCATGAAGAATTGGTCCACCGGCCAGATGATGTCCGGCGCGGTAGCAGTCTGGAGTGCCGCCGAGAGTGGCTGCGGACCGGCGATCAGACGGGCTTCCATCAGATTGGTCATGATGGTGATGTCGCCGGCAGCGGCCGTCACGCATTCTTCTATGGTCCGGACGCTATGGCCCACTTCCAGATTGATGTCCCAGAGGAAGGTCACCAGGCCCTCAATTTTGCGCTGAGTCTCTTCCTCCAGTTCGCCGCCCAGCAGGATGCAGATGTCGACGTCGGAATAGGGCAGGAGCTCCGCGCGTCCATAGCCGCCAACGGCCAGCAGGGCGTGCGCTGTGTCGTCGAGACCCCACCGCCGCCAGGCGCGGACCATGACTTCATCGATGATCGCCGCCCGCAGGCGGACGATTTCCACCACCGGCGCGCCGCCGAAGAAGCGATGCTTGAGGCGCTCGTGCGCCTGTGCCAGCACGGCCCGGCAGCCGGCGGCAGCCGCCCGTTCGGCGCTGAAAGCGGTCTCGAGTGCGTCGAAATCGATCGCCTGCTCGAGGGTTTCCTCAGGCAGATTGACTAATGGATTCATCGGTAAGGGGCGCAAAACACTCTTCGCGGCGCGCGGTAAGGACCTCGTGGCCGTTGGGGGTCACCAAAATGGTGTGTTCCCACTGGGCGGAGAGGCTGCGGTCTCTGGTGACGACCGTCCAGCCGTCTGGCAGGAGTTTTACGTCGCGCTTTCCGGCATTAATCATCGGTTCGATGGTGAAGGTCATGCCTGCCTGCAGGACAAAACCGGTGTTGCGCTGGCCGTAGTGGAGCACTTGGGGATCTTCATGGAAGTTAACCCCGATGCCGTGGCCGCAATATTCGCGCACCACCGAGTAATTGCGGGCTTCAGCGTGCTGCTGAATCGACCAGCCGATGTCGCCCAGACGAACGCCGGGACGAACCATGGCGATGCCCAGCACCAGACACTCGTAGGCGGTGATGGCGAGTCGCTGCGCCTTTACCGTCGGCTCACCGACATGGAACATCTTGCTGGTGTCGCCGTGATAACCATCCTTGATGACCGTGATATCGATATTGACGCAATCACCATCCTTAAGCCGGCGGTCACCCGGAATGCCGTGACACACGACATGGTTGATCGACGTGCAGATAGATTTCGGGAAGCCGTGGTAATTCAGCGGCGCCGGAATGGCCTGCTGCTGATGCACGATGTAGTCGTGGCAGAGGCGGTCGAGTTCATCCGTCGAGACGCCGGGCACCACGTAGGGCTCGATCATTTCGAGGACTTCCGCCGCCAGCCGGCAGGCTAGCCGCATCTTTTCGATTTCGTCTGGGGTCTTGAACGTGACGGGCATCAGGAGTGTGGTCCAACTCGTTGTTGCATCTGGGGTTCCATGGTATAAAGCGCGCGCCCTTCGGGCAACGAACAATACTCGACTTCAACACTCCACACACGCGCCATCAACCGTCGCCCGGGTGTCCGTTTCATGCGGATCGGCTAAGCGGGGCGCGTGGAGGAAAAACCCGCACAGGAGTTTCCCATGGCAGACGTTTCCATGCGCCAGATGCTTGAGGCTGGCGTGCATTTCGGACATCAAACCCGGTTCTGGCATCCCAAGATGGCACCGTACATCTTCGGCGAGCGCAACAAGATCCACATTATCAATCTCGAACAGACCCTTCCGCTGTTTAACGACGCGATGAATTTCATGGGTCGGCTGGCTTCCCGCAACGGCAAAATCCTGTTTGTCGGCACCAAGCGCTCCGCGCAGGATGCCGTCGAACGTGAAGCCCAACGCTGCGGTATGCCCTACGTCAATCGCCGCTGGCTCGGCGGCATGCTCACCAATTTCAAGACGGTGAAGCAGTCCATCAAGCGCCTGAAGGAGCTTGAGGACACGATCAATAACGGCGGCTTGGACCGCGTTTCCAAGCGTGAAGGTCTGCAACTGCGCCGTGAGTACGACAAACTCCACCACGGACTGGCCGGCATCAAAGACATGGAGCGCTTGCCGGATGCCATCTTCATCATCGACGTCGGCTTCGAGAAAATTGCGATTGCTGAAGCGGCGAAGTTGAAGATTCCGGTCATTGCGGTGGTTGATACCAACAGCAAGCCGGACGACGTGGCCTACGTTATTCCAGGCAACGACGACGCCCTCAGCGCCATCAACCTCTACACCAAGAGCGCCGCCGACTCGGTGCTTGATGCCCGCGCGACCATCACCACCGGCGCGATGGCCGACGACTTTGTGGAACTCGATGCGAGTGGCGCGCCGGTGCAGGGCGAAGGCGATCGCCCGGGCCGCAAGGGCGCCGGTGCCCCGCGCCGGAAGCCCGGACGTGCAGATGATGCCGCCCCGGCAGCCGAAGGCGCCGAGTAATTTTGCGATTTTGACGGGGCCTGAAACGGGCCCCGAATTTTTTGGAGAGAAGACCTATGCAGATTAGTGCAGCGGCGGTGAAGGAACTGCGTGAGCGTTCGGGCGCCGGGATGATGGAATGCAAAAACGCCTTGGTAGCCACCGAAGGCGATATCGAAGCGGCGCTCGAGCACCTGCGCAAGTCGGGTGCTGCGAAAGCCGCCAAGAAAGCTGGCCGAATTGCGGCCGAAGGTTCAGTCGTTATCGCCGAAGGCGCTGGCGTTGCCGTGCTGGTGGAGGTCAATTCCGAGACCGACTTCTCCGCCAATGACGACAACTTCATCGCTTTCGCTCAAGCGGTAGCCCGAACCGTACTGGCTGCCCGCCCGGCTGACCTCGACGCTCTGGGCGCCGCAACGCTCGATGGCGGTACGGAGTCGGTAGAAACCGCCCGCCAGCAGCTGATCCTCAAGATTGGCGAGAACATTTCCATTCGCCGCTTTGAAATTCGCGCCACAAGCGCTGGCGTTGTCGGTGCCTACCGGCATGGCAAGCGGATCGGTGTGCTGGTTGAATTGGAAGGGGCTTCCGCCACAGTGGCGAAAGACATCGCCATGCATATCGCCGCCAGCAACCCGGTGTGTATTGCCGAGAGTGACGTACCGGCCGCGCTCATCGAGAAAGAACGCGAGATTTTTCTGGCTCAGGCCGCGACCAGCGGCAAGCCGGCAGATATCGTCGAAAAAATGATCGGCGGGCAGATTCGCAAGTTCATTGGTGGCATTACCCTTCTGGGTCAGCCCTTCGTGAAAGACCCGGATACCACCGTCGGTAAGCTGCTCGGCAAAGACGGCGTGGTGCGGAGCTTCATCCGATACGAGGTGGGTGAGGGCATCGAGAAGAAAGAAGTGAATTTTGCCGAAGAGGTTGCCGCCCAGGCGCGCGGCGCCTGATTGAGGCCACGCCAACGACCAAGGGCCCGCAGCCAACAGGCTGCGGCGGCCGCAGGAGCAAGTTAACGTGACGACTACTGGCGGGGCAGCGCTGAAGTACAAGCGAGTTCTGATCAAATTAAGCGGCGAAGCGCTGCTTGGTGCAGAAGATTACGGTATCGATCCTGCCGTCCTGCGTCAGGTCGCCAGTGATATCCACGACCTCATTCAGGTTGGGGTGGAGGTCGCCATCGTCATCGGTGGCGGCAATATCTTCCGTGGGGCCGGTCTGGCCGCAAAGGGCATGGACCGGGTGTCGGCTGACCACATGGGCATGTTGGCGACCGTCATCAATGCCTTGGCGATTCAAGATGCGTTGGAGCGAGAAGGCCTGTTCGCTCGCGTAATGTCGGCGCTTAAAATCAACGCAGTTTGCGAAGATTACATTCGAAGAAGAGCCATTCGACACCTTGAGAAGGGGCGGGTGGTGATTCTCGCTGCCGGCACAGGCAATCCGTTTTTCACCACGGATTCGGCTGCTAGCCTGCGGGCGATCGAAATCGGCGCCCAACTCATGATCAAAGCGACCAAGGTTGACGGCGTCTACAACGCCGATCCGGCGCGCGATCCCAGTGCCGTGCGCTATGACGAACTCGACTACGATGACGTGCTGGACCGCAAACTGGCGGTGATGGACGCGACCGCAGTGGTACTGTGCCGCGATAATCAAATGCCGTTACGCGTGGTTAATATGACCCAATCTGGCGCCTTCGTGCGCGCAGCGCTCGGCGAGAGCGTTGGGACTCTGGTCACCACAAGAGGCTAAACATGCTGCAAGAAATCATCGCCGATGCGGCCGGTCGCATGGGCAGGTCCAGTGAGTCGGTCAGAGTTGACCTCCAAAAGGTGCGAACTGGACGTGCTCACCCGAGTCTGCTTGACCACATCACGGTGGATTACTACGGCACCCAGACAGCGATTCCACGGGCCGCCAACGTTACCGTGGAAGACGCGCGTACCTTGGTGGTTACCGCCTGGGATCGGCAGATGGTGCAGGCGATTGAGCGCGCCATCATGGAGTCCGACCTAGGACTCAATCCCAACACCGCGGGCACCGTGATCCGTCTGCCGCTTCCTCCCCTTAACGAAGAACGCCGGCGGGGCTTGGTGAAGATCATCAAGGGTGAAGCGGAACAAACCAAAGTGGCCATTCGGAATATCCGCCGGGATGCAATGAGCGACATCAAGGAATTGCTAAAGGAAAAAGAGATTTCCGAGGATGAAGCCCGCAAAGGCGAAGAAGACATCCAGAAAACCACTGACTCGCACATCAAGAAAGTGGATGAGGTGCTAGCGGTGAAAGAACAGGAAGTGCTCTCGATTTAATCGAGGTCAGCAGATGACCACCGCACTTCCGCGCCACGTTGCGGTCATCATGGATGGTAATGGGCGTTGGGCGAAGCAGCGCCGTCAACCGCGCATCGCGGGCCACCGCGCCGGGGTGGAGAACGTCCGCGCCATGGTTCGACATTGCGTCGAAACGGGGATCGAGTGTTTAACCATTTTCGCTTTCAGCAGCGAAAACTGGCGGCGCCCGCCAACTGAAGTTCGCCTCCTGATGGACCTTTTTATCCACGCGCTACGCGCAGAGACGCGACGCCTGCACGACAACGGCGTGCGTTTGCGGGTCATCGGTGAGCGAACGGCCTTCTCGGCCAAACTCCAGGACGCGATCGCTGAGGCAGAACATCTCACTCGCGACAACACCCGACTAAATCTCACGATTGCCGCCAACTATGGGGGCCAATGGGACATCACCGAGGCCGCCCGCCATCTCGCCATGGCAGTCGCGGCAGGGCGCCTTAACGCTGCCGACATCACCTCCGAAATGTTGGCCCAGCACTTATGCCTCGCCGACTTGCCGGAGCCCGATTTGTTCATTCGGTCGGGCGGAGAGCGCCGCATCAGCAATTATCTGCTCTGGCAGTTGGCTTATACGGAGCTCTATTTCACCGATTGTCTCTGGCCAGATTTTGATATTCCCGAGTTCACACGCGCGCTCGAAAGCTATGCCGGCCGCCAGCGTCGCTTTGGCATGACGGGTGAGCAGGTCGAATGCGGGACCAGCGCGTCTGGCTTGCATCCCGGTAACGCTTAGTGGGCCGCGCGCCAGACGGCAAAAGCGGAGGCGCGCAGCCGAGTGCCCTGAACCAGCGAGTGCTCACCGCGCTGGCGCTCGGGCCGCTCCTGATTGGCACAAT
>Ga0164295_10003018_pt1 | contig 13636 bp, 18 predicted proteins | sample GEODES006metaG_FD_111798 | JGI IMG/M metagenome (GOLD analysis project Ga0164295, IMG submission 111798) | Oligotrophic lake water microbial communities from Sparkling Lake, Wisconsin, USA - GEODES006 metaG | ecosystem: Environmental > Aquatic > Freshwater > Lake | place: USA: Sparkling Lake...
ATCAACACAGGGTTGAGCAATTATGTAGGTCACGCTTCTCCTTACAGTTATTCCACCAACTTAGGTGGAGAATACTGCCATCAACTCCTGTTGATTACGACCTAAGTTTAATAGAGGGAGGCAAATGCAGCCATCAGCGGCACAAATTGGGCTGCGGGTCAGTATTCGCCTGCATGATCCATCAGGTGGCTATCGGGATCTGTTGGGTACTTTAGAGAGTGAAAACACAGTGCTTAAAAAGGATGGAACGGTAGTTACCTTTGATCCAGCGAAGATTGCCATATGGAAAGTCGTGCCAAATAAATGATTAAAAATCAGATTGAGTTATTTGATACAAAATCTCGGCAGCTACAACCACTTGTAAGTAGTGATGGGGAAAAATTAAAAGTTTATAGCTGTGGCCCCACAGTTTATCGAGATGCACATGTTGGAAATATGCGTACCTTTCTTCTTGGTGATCTGATTACTCGGCTAGCAAAGTTTGCCGGATATAAAGTTGAGTTTATTCAAAATATTACCGATGTTGGTCATATGTCAGAGGATTTTGTCGAAGATAAGATGCTAGCTCAAGCAAAAGCAGAGTCTAAGGATCCATTTGAGATTGCCCATATATATGAAAAAAGATTTCATGAAGATTTAAGTAAACTAAATATAACCCCTGCAGATTCTTATCCCAAGGCAAGTGAGTGCATAAATTTAATGCAAGATTTGATTCAAAAATTAATTGATACTGATCATGCCTACGTTGGAACAGATAATTGTGTTTATTTCTCCGCCCAATCCTTTGACGGCTATGGCGCAATTAGTGGTAACCGATTAGATGCCCTAAAACCTGGACATAAGTTTGAACACACTGAAGATGGTGCAAAAAGATTTCATGCAGACTGGGCACTTTGGAAAGCTGCTGCTGGCCGAACTGAAATGATTTGGGATTCACCCTGGGGTAAAGGTTTTCCAGGGTGGCATATTGAGTGCTCAGCCATGTCACTGCACTATTTGAATCAATTTGTTGATTTACATATTGGTGGAATTGATCTTCGCTTCCCTCATCACGAGAATGAAAGAGCACAGTCAAACTCTGCAATAAATAAGGAGGCGGTTGCACTTTGGATTCATGGCGAGCACCTCTTGTTCGAAGGCAGAAAAATGTCCAAGAGCAGTGGGAATGTTGTATTAGTTTCAGATTTAATTGCAAAGCGACTAGATCCACTTTCTCTGCGGCTTTGCTTTCTAGAAAATCGCTATCGGAGTCAGATGGATTTAAGTTGGGATAGTTTGAAGGCTGCCCATCTTTTAATTCAAAGATGGCGTGAGAAGACTGTAATTTGGGCTAATGATGGAGACATTGATAAAAATCAGGCTAATGAACTTATTGATGAGATCGAACTAGATTTTAGCCAAGATCTTGATACTCCTAGGGCATTACAAAAATTACGTGTAATTGAAAAATCTCAAACAATTAGAGATGGGGTTAAGTATCAGATATTTAAAACTGTGGATACATTGTTCGGACTTGATTTTCTTAAACCAGTCTTAAAAGGTGATCTGCCTGCTGATCTTGAAAATTTGCTAAAAATGCGCCAATCAGCCAGAAGTTCTGGAGATTTCAATGAAAGTGATCGCCTACGTGACCTTCTTGAAAAAAATGGAATTGCAGTAAAAGATAGTAAGGAAGGTCAGAGTTGGGATTGGCAGCTTTAGCGAAAATTGGATTTTTTAACCAATATACCAAGTAATAATGCAACGAGGCCACCTAGTAGAAATAGGTTGCCATATGTGTTGCCATATATTAACAACTCATCTCCAACACCTGGTGTGCCTGCTTTTACCACCACAACTAACCAAGCAAGTGCGGCAATTAATTGATAACCGAGCTTAAATAGTGTCTGACCAATCACCTTTATGCCCAAAAAAGTTAAAATCAAAGATGCCACATAACCATATGGTGAGTAAATGTTATGAAGCATGGTCGCACTAAATCCAATTAATGCACCAAAAGCTATTGATTTAATAACATTCATTATTCAACTCCGGCAAACAAATCTAACTCTCTGCCATTCTCATCAAAAGGTGCTGATTTCTCTCCCTTAACGATTGTGTAGTACTCATCCCCCCATACTGATAAACCAAGATTATTTGAAAGGGCAAAGAAAGGCCCATCGACTGCAATCTGAGTTGCATGTGCTTTCATTGCCGCTAGCTTTTGCGGTACAAACTCCGAGGCATGAACTACCGATGTAACTAACTCATCTGGTTTTGCAAATGGCAGATCATCAACACTTTCAGCGCCAAAAAAATCAGATCCAACCTCTTTCATTTTTTCAATACCCATTTGAATTACTGATCTAGGCATTGTATTCCAATATATTTTTTCAATTTTCCAGCCTTTTGTTTCTGCAACCTCAGCTGCGCGCATTGCAACGCGGTGGGCTTTAATATGATCCGGGTGCCCATATCCGCCAAATTCATCATATGTAATCAACACCTGCGGTTTAATTTCCAAAATAATCTTTACTAACTCATTTGCAGATTCCTCTAGATCTGATTGCCAAAACACATCTGCGCGATCATTTTGCGGCATACCCATCATTCCACTATCACGCCATTTTTTATTTGGAGCTCCTAAAAATCTAAAGTCTGTAATACCGAGATGTGCCATCGCATCTTTTAACTCAATTTCACGATGTTGACCAAGTTTGTCATCCTTATCACTGGCTAAACTGGCCAGCTCTGCAACTAATACTTCACCCTCTTCACCTCTTGTGCAGGTGACTAAAGTTACTTGAACGCCATCCTTTGCATACTTAGCCATAGTTACGCCATTGTTGATCGTTTCATCATCAGGATGGGCATGGACTAATAACAATCTTTTTGATGCGCTCACCCGCACAATATAACTATAAATGGAATAAAAACTGACATTATCTTAGATATGAGATTAGAATTAAAGAATGACTGATGATAAATCTCCTCGTCTGCCCCGTGATGAGCGACGAGCACAGCTACTTGTTGCGGCGCTTGAAGTGTTTACTGTAGCTGGATATCACTCCGCTGCGATGGATGAAATTGCAGATCGGGCTAATGTTAGCAAGCCAGTTTTATACCAACACTTTCCGTCAAAGTTAGATCTTTATCTCGCAGTATTAGACATGCATATTGACTCACTGGTCTTTGCAATTCAAAAAGCAATTGCATCAAATCGTGAAAACTCTTCTAGGGTCGCAGCAACTGTTGAGGCCTACTTTGGATTTATTGACTCTGAAGGAGAGGCGTTCAGATTGTTGTTTGAAAGCGACATGAGTTTGGAGCCACAGGTAAGGGAGCGATTAAATCGAATGACTTACGACTGCGCTGCTGCCGTGAGCGCAGTTATCTCAATTGATACTGGATTGGGTAAAGAAGAATCAATGATGCTAGCTGTTGGAATTATCGGAACAGTCCAAACCGCTGCTCGCCATTGGTTAGACCGTGATGGCAAAATTGACCGCAAGCGGGCAACTGAATTAGTTATGAATCTTATCTGGCGAGGTATCTCAGGGTTTCCTAAGTCACAATCTTAAATTCGCAATGTCGCTGGCAAATAGATAAGGTTAAGTTATGGCCACAACAAAACCTGCTGCTAAAAGTTCAGCAAAAACTGAAGTGAAGATTGGTATTTCAGACAGCACTCATGAGTTGAATTTTGAATGCGAAAATACTCAATCTGAAGTAATTGCAAAAGTGAATGAGGCAATAAAATCTTCTTCAGTATTGTCCCTTAGTGATAGCAAAGGGCGCGAAATTTTAGTTCCTTCAAACAAAATTAGTTTTGTGGAGATTGGAGAATCCGCTGATCGCCGTGTTGGTTTTGCTAACCAATAATTCCTTAAACTAAACCGTAATTACTCTGCGAGCATTCGCTCGCTCTTCAAGCTTTTCCCATTGCTCTGGGTCAGTTGTGTATTCGCCCAAAGAGTTTAGTTTTCCATTACCGTGATAATCACTTGCCCCAGTCATTACAAGATTAGATCCGCTAGCTAGAGAAATTAATTCAATTTTCTCAGCTGGTGAATGATCTCGATGATCAACTTCGATTCCATCTAAACCTGAATCAATTAGCGAACCAAAGGTTTCAAGTGAGATTGTTCGACCTCTATGAGATGCCATTGGGTGGGCTATTACGCTCACGCCCCCAGCAGCTTTAATCAATGCAATAGCAGTTTCTGGTGTTGGTGAATAGTGTGAAACATAATATTTCGAATTGTTATGCAGCATTTGGGTGAATGCTTCATCCCGGCTTGCTACAACACCTTTTTTAACTAATGCATCAGCAAGATGTGGTCGACCCAGAGTTGCGCCATCAGATAATTGCGCCAATACATCATTCATTGTGATCTCAATTCCGGCCTCATTAATTCTTGCAATTATCTTTTCCATCCGGCTATGACGGTTTTCTCTAGTTTTTTTAAGTGTATTCATTAACTCACTATTACTAGAATCAAAAAGCAAGCCCAATATATGGACACTTATTCCATCTAAAGTTTGGCATGATATTTCCGCACCTGGCACTAGCGATATGCCTGGCCGCAAGGCATTGGTAGCTTCCTGCCAACCACTTATTGAGTCATGATCAGTTAGACCAATAATGGTAATTCCCGCAGCTAATGCTTTGTTGATTAACTCAGATGGGTTGTCTGTACCATCACTGTAAGTTGTATGAGTATGAAGATCAATTTTCAATTACTTACTCTTTTCATTACTACTTATTTGGTTTGATCGTAATACAAACAATGTACAGCCAAAGAGTAGGCCAATAATTCCAGGGATTGTTCCAGCAGGTGGTTTTTGATCTAACCAAATATAAGCCAAAATAGCACTCACTGGTACCTCAAAGAAAACTATTAACGATACAACTGCAGGTGAAACTCTTTTCAACGAAAAATTAAATAATGTGTGCCCAAGAAATTGGGCACCAAAAATTAGGCCAGCGAGTAATAGCCATTCGTAACTTGTAAATCCATTTAAAGGTGAATTAGTTAAAATAACAATAGGTAATATTGATAATCCACAAACAATATAACAAACAGATGTAAAAGTTGATGTCGAAATATCTCGTTGCACTTTTGCACCAATCATCATATAAGCGGCCCCCAATGCTCCCCCAACGACTGCCATCAAGTCTCCTTGAAAAGATCTAAATGAAAGATTAAAATCAATACCGGTAATTACAATTACTGAAACAAATGCAATTAACATTCCACCAAATGATTTCTTTGGAATATGCCCGCCTGTTAACTTAATAAAAATTGCAGCGAAGATTGGTTGAGTTGCTGTTAGCGCCGTTCCAGTTGCAACAGAGGTGAATTTCATCGCCCAAAAGAAACAGATAAAATGTGATGCTAAAAGAAAGCCAGCTAGTGCTGACCATCTAATTGCACGGCGTTGTTCATCGCTTTTCCATTCAGCTCGAGCTAGAGCAAAAGGAAGCATTACCAATCCACCAATAATATTTCGCCAAAAAATCATAGTAGGAACCGGCATCTGACTTTTTGCGATGATCGGACCCGATGCACCTATGCCAAGGATTCCTGCAATTAAGAACGGGATATCACGGCCAGTTGGAAGTTTGGTGTGATCCTGATCTTTCATAGGGTAAAACCTATCTGTAATTTAATTATTGTTATGAATTGGTATAGAGCCGATACCCTTATCCCATGAATACAACCAAAGGTTCAAACCTAAATCGTGTATTCCTGGCCCGATTAGCTGGCACTGCGGTCTTTGACCCAAACGGTGATCAACTTGGCAAGGTTAGGGACGCGGTCGCAACACTGCGAACTAACAATCAGCCACCAAGAATTTTGGGCTTTATTGTTGAGGTACCACCACGCAAAAGAATTTTTGTTCCAATTACAAGGGTAACGTCAATTGATAATGGACATGTAATTATTACCGGCCTACTTAATATGCGCAGATTTGAACCTCGTCTGAACGAGATTTCAGTTTTATCTGAAATGTTAGATAGATCTGTAACCATGGTTGAATCCAATGAAAAAGTAACCATAGAAGATATTGCAATGGAATTATCAAAAAGTGGTGATTGGTTTATTGAGCGAGTACACGTAATGCGCCGAGGTGCGGGTTTTCGCAGACGTGGTGCTTCTTCCACAGTTACTTGGTCAGAGATATCTGGAATTGCAATAAACGAAACAAATCAGGGTGTAAGTCATTTGCTCAGTACACTCGCAAATCTTAGAGCTGCGGATTTAGCATCGGTTCTTCATGATCTAACACTTAAGCGTCGTGCTGAAGTTGCCCGCGCACTAGACGATGAGCGATTAGCAGATGTTTTAGAAGAAATGGACGAGACTTCTCGTGTTGAGTTACTTGCTGAACTAGAAGGTGAAAGAGCGGCAGATGTATTAGAAGAGATGGATCCAGATGATGCTGCAGATTTACTTCGCGAAGTTGGCCAAGAGCGTGCTCAAGCCCTTCTTGCATTAATGGAGCCAGAGGATGCCGAAGATGTTCAGCGTTTAATGCACTATGAAGATTACTCAGCTGGTGGAATGATGACGACTGAACCCATCGTATTGACTGCAGATTCAACGGTAGCTGAAGCACTTTCTAGAGTTAGATTATCTGAAGTTGCTCCAGGCCTTGCATCTCAAGTATTTGTTTGTCGCCAACCAATTGAAACTCCTACCGGTAGGCTAATGGGAATTGTTCATATCCAACGTTTGCTCAGAGAACCACCTGCAACATTGCTTGGTGGAATTCTTGATAGTGACATTGCACCTTTGTCAGCAGAAGCAACTTTAAATGAGGTGGCTTCCTACCTAGCTAGTTATAACCTTTTAGCGGTTCCAGTAGTCGACGCAAATGAGCGCTTACTTGGTGCAGTCACAATTGATGATGTACTTGATCATTTACTACCTGAGAATTGGCGACATGAAGAATCAGTAAGAAGAGAGGGCGGGGATAGATAATTATGGCTAAGCAAAAGATAAATAAAAACTCACTTGAGTTTCCACGTGAGGCACGTAGAACTCTCAAACCTTCTTACGATCCTGAAGCTTTTGGTCGTTGGTCAGAGAGATTTGCTCGTTTCTTAGGTACTGCAAAATTCTTGGTATATATGACAGCTTTTGTGCTGCTTTGGGTTACTTGGAACTCGCTTGCTCCAGAAAATCTAAAGTTTGACCATTACCCATTTATATTTTTAACACTACTACTATCGCTGCAAGCTTCTTATGCTGCGCCACTAATTTTGCTAGCGCAAAATCGTCAGGCGGACCGTGATCGAATTCAAGGTAATGAAGACCGCGAACGGGATGAACGAAATATTGCCGATACAGAGTATTTAACACGTGAATTAGCAAGCCTTCGTACGGCGCTAGGTGAAGTAACTACCCGTGATTACCTACACAGTGAGATTTCAGATGCTATTGAAGAGATAGTTAACAAACTGAATAAAAAATCTTAAGCGTTGATATTTAACCTAACCCCTAACAAGGATTTAGGTCTAATAATGATTTTATCTAAAATACCATCAAAAATTAACATTGCGTTTTGATCTGATAGAACAATTGGAGTGCCAGCATCTCCGCCCTCGCGAAGTTCAGAGTTAAATGGAACCTTTGCCAAAAGTGGAACATTTGCACCAACTAATTCACTTAGTCTTCTTGAAGTCTCCTCGCCTCCGCCACTGCCAAATATTGAAATCTTCTCTCCGCATTTAGTACAAGCACTATCTGACATATTCTCAATTACACCAATAACTGGCTGCTTAATTTGGTGAGCAATTCTTCCAGCACGTTCTGCAACCTCAGCTGCGGCAATTTGTGGTGTTGTTACAACAATTATTTCTGAACCTGGAATTAGTTGGCCAAGTGATATTGCAATATCTCCTGTACCAGGTGGTAAATCTAAAAGTAATAAATCTAAATCACCCCAATAAGCATCGCTTAATAATTGCTCCAAAACTCTATGCAACAGTGGGCCACGATATGCAACTGGATCAGATCTTTCTGGCTTAAACATCTCCATTGAAACAACTTTTACACCATAATTTTCAACTGGAATAAAAGTTTGATCAATCGCAGTTGGTCTTTTGTCAAGCATTCCCATCAACCTTGGAATTGAATGACCATAGACATCCGCATCTAATATACCGACTTTAAGTCCACGTGCTGCCGCAGCAACTGCTAAATTAACTGTTACTGAAGACTTACCAACTCCGCCTTTTCCAGATGCAATTCCTAAAACTCTCGTAAGAGAATCTGGCTGGGCAAATGGAATAAATTTCTCACGGCCACCCCTAATAAGTTTTTTGACATTATTTCTCTGCTCTTCATTCATAACTCCAAAATCAATTTCAACGCCTTTTATCTCAGGTATCTCACTTAAAGATTTAGTGATATCGCTGTAAAGCCGATCTTTCATAGGGCAACCAACAATTGTTAAAAGTATCCCGATTTTTGCTATTCCGGATTCGAATATAACTGACTCAACCATCCCTAACTCTGGCAACGGTTTATGAAGCTCTGGATCAATTACCGTACCTAGTGCCTCATTTATCAATTCAATTGTGCTCATAGGATGTCCGGATCGATCTTTGGTTTTGGCTTAATATCAAGATCGTTTTTATCCATTACATCGCCTATATGTTTTTTGATAAAAGTTTTTGGATGTAGATCCTTAACTTGTAAATCCTCATAGCCCGGGCCTAGATTTTCTTTTAAATCATTAGTAGCTGATTGCGCCATATTTTTTAACTTAACCAGGAACCTGGCAGCATCAGCTGCAACACTCGGCATACGATCTGGACCAATTAAAATCATTCCTAAAACCATTAGGCCAATTATTTCGCCTCCACCAATATTCAACATAATTTATTTCTTGGAGGCAACCAGCGTGACGGTTGTGTCTCTCGATATATTATTTCTAGTGTATTTAACCTTTACTTTGTCGCCAGCGCTTTTACTTCGAATGGCAACAATTAATTCATCTGAATTATTTATCTCAATTCCATCTAACCTTGTGATTATGTCACCGGCTTTTAAACCAGCCTTATCGGCTGGACCTGATGGAGTTACGCCAGCACCATCACTTGAAATTAATGCACCCGTACCTGTAAATCTAGTGTCTACTGAAATTCCCATAATTGGATAGGTTGCGAAACCAGTTTTAATTAACTGTTCAGCTGTTTTCTTTGCTTGATTAATTGGGATTGCAAAACCTAGCCCAATAGATCCAGATCTACTTCCTGAACCAAGTGTGGCAATCGCAGAATTAACGCCAATTACTGCGCCAGTTGAATCCACTAGTGGTCCTCCTGAGTTGCCAGGATTAATTGCTGCATCAGTTTGTAGCGCATTGATGAATGAACTCTCGCCACTTCCATTACCAGTCGTGACGGCACGATTTTTTGAACTAATGATTCCCGATGTAACAGTTCCAGATAAACCAAGTGGAGATCCAATCGCAATTACTGAATCACCTACTTGTACTAAATCGCTATCACCGAGTTGCAAGGTTGGCGCTGAGGTAACATCTATTTTAAGTACAGCTAAATCGTAAGAATTATCCCGTCCCATTAATTTGGCGCCATATTTTTTCCCATTAGAAAGTTCTACGGTAATAGTTCCGCTAGTCGCCGCCGCTTCAACTACGTGGTTATTAGTTAAAACATAGCCATTACTGTCAAGAAAGAATCCAGATCCAGTGCCTGAACCAGATAACCCTTTTACTGTAATTGAAACTACTGCGGGAATTACCCGGGCAGCAAGGCCAGCAATTGAATCAGGGGCTCTCTCTACCTTGTTATTAGTTTCAACTAAATTTGCACCTATGTTGGTTGTGGTACTTCGGCCAACAGCAGCACCAATTCCGCCTGCGATGAGTGCAATTACTACTGCTAGAACAAAAAAATTGGTATTGCTTTTTGATTGAATAACTCGTATTTGCTTAATTTCGCCGCTTGGTTGCCACCACGGAGTGCTTGATGGTTGCTTCATTTAAGTAAGTTTATTGGCTACCAACACCCCTGCGCCAATTGGAAGCACAGACGCCGCCCATTTTTCATCTTCTTTAATTACTTTAATTCCATCTCGCCTAGCAATACTCTCAGGGTCGCGCTGAGTTGGATCTGTGACCTTCCCACCGCTTAAAGCTTGATCAATTATTAACAATCCGTTGGGCTTTAGTAATCGATACGACTCTTGAATCATGTCAAAAAGATCTAATGCTGGTCTAATAATTATTAACTCGTAAGAACTGTCAGCAAGTTTTCCAATAACTTCAATTAATTTCCCAGTAATTATTCGATACTTTGTAGTTGGAATATCTGCCTCTTCAAAAATATTACGAGCTATTTTCGAGTGCTCACGCTCTGAATCGATTGTTGTTAACACACCATCTGCTGGCATGCCACTTAATAACCATAATCCGCCAACACCTGAGCCGGTTCCAATCTCGACAACTGACTTGGCTTTTGATGACTGAACTGTAAACTTTAGGAAGTTTCCTACGCCTGGAGTTGGACCTGGAGCTCCGATTTCTTCACCATTTGCTCTAGCTTGTTGCATAAAGTAATCCTCATGGGCAAAACTTTCTGAAAATGCATGCATATCGCCACGACCAGAAGTTATATCTTTCAAAATGAACCAAGCCATTCAATCAATAAACGAACTCCAAATCCAGTGCCACCTTTGATGTTCTCTCCAGCATCTACTTCTGATCTTCCCGTTCCAGCGATATCAAGATGCACCCAATTTCGATCTCCCACAAATTTCTCCAAAAATAAAGCTGCTGTTACTGATCCGGCTGAGAAACCAAACTTATCGGCTAAATGATTGAAATCTGCCACATCGCTATCCAACGCCACCGAATAATCATCTACTAATGGCATGTGCCAAACCTTTTCGCCTACTTTGCTGCCTACTTCATAAAGTTTTTTAGCAACACCTTTATTCCGTGTGTACATCGCAGCATATTGGCGACCTAGGCCCAAAGTGGCAGCTCCAGTGAGTGTTGCCACATCAACTAAGTAATCTGGCTCCAATTCCGAATCAGCATATGCAAGTCCGTCAGCTAATACCAATCGCCCCTCGGCATCAGTATTCAATACTTCAACTGTTGTACCACCAAAGTGTTTTATTACATCAGATGGCCTTTGGGATGTTCCAGATAAAGCATTTTCTGCTGCCATTAACAAAGCAGTTACCTTAACTTTTGGCTTAACCTTTGACATTGCAACTGTTGCACATAAAACAGCAGCAGCGCCAGCCATATCACTCTTCATTCCAATCATCGTGTCGTATGGTCGCTTAAGGGAAATCCCGCCAGTATCAAAAGTTATTCCCTTACCGACTAAAACAATATGTGGCCAATTACTGGATCCTTTTGGTGCATAACTTATTTCGATCAATCTTGGTCCTGGGTTAGGAGATGAATTACCAACAGCCAACAATCCACCAAACTCTTTTAATGCTCTCCCAGATTTCACGGTAATTGAAAGATCTGAATTTTTGGCAGCAGAGACCATGGCAGTTGCTTGCTTTGCTAGCCATTCTGGATTCTTTATATTTGAAGGGGTATGAATTAAATTACGAGCTTGCCATACAGATGATGCCAAGATTTCAGCATACTCCACCTCATCTTTATAATCACCATAAATAACAAAGGTTGGTTTCTGCACTTTTTGGTCACTCTTTAATGAGTACTGATAATTTGAAAGAATAAATGCAACACCTTGGGTAATTATCTTTGCTTTTTCAGTTTCTAGTGCTGAAAGCAGAACGCAATTAGTCCCTTTTATCTTCCTCCCAAGTGAAGTAGATGCTTTGCGTAAATCATCATTACTTTTATCACCTATACCAACTAGATAGATTCGAGTTAATGAACCGACTGAAATTGGTACTTCGATGATCTCACCTGGTTTGGCTGCGAACTCTGGCCAATTATTCAGTTCGATGTTCAAGTCTAGTTTTGTGAAATTAGAAACAGCAGTTAAAAATTTAGTTTTTGGAATTTCAATCTGCTCACCTTGTAATACCGGAATAGCGACGGCAGTGAAGTTGGAAAGATCTAATTTATCTTCGGAAAGATAGGTTAGCTTTGGGTATAGATCGAGGATTTTCTGAGCCATAACCCTGAGTTGAACTGCGTCAGTCGATTACTTTTTTACTAGTGCAACTGCAGCTTGTAAAACATTTCCTAAGTTAGTTGCCTCTTCAACATTTAATTCCACAACGAGCCTTCCGCCACCCTCTAATGGAATTCGCATAACCATGGAACGAGCTTCTTTCGTAACCTCCATAGGTCCATCACCGGTCCTAGGTTTCATCGCCGCCATTTAACTCTCCCCTACCAAAATTCAATCATTACCCGCTAGAGGTGTAATTATCCCTCATATACCTGCAGGTGGGAAATCCATATAAATATCCTTATGAAATCAACGCAATTAGGCGCGATCTACCCGATGCAACCACTGATACGACAGCTCGCTCTGGTACGCCAAGTTTTTCTGCAATCTCAGCCGTACTGATCATTTTTACTAAATGTAAAGTCAAAATTAATCGTTCTTCTTCTGGCAAGGTATTAATCAGTTCAGCAATAGTCTTACCGCTACCTTCGAATGCCATGAGTTAAGTTTACTCGCAAAACCAATACCTCCGAACCTAAGCGGAAAGTTGTCGTGCAAACCTGCGTAGTGAGAGCCAAACTCCGATCAACATGAGTGGTTTTAAAATGATTAAAACAAAAGCTGGTGCAATTAAATCTTCTTGCCAATAAAAAATACTTCCACCACGTATTTTCTTTAACTCAAATTTTCCAGTACCACGAATAATTCTACCGATATGAACAACTTCGCAAATTAAGGGGGGCTGCCACTTCGTGATCTCCATCGTGTCTAAGACACCTAATCTAAGTTTTGGATAAAGCGATGGAAATAATCCAGTAAATGCAAAAATTAATACGCCTTTGCCATTCTTAACTGTTTTATCTTGGTCAACCTCAGACCATACTTTTGTTTGAAGCATCCAGTTACTTTGATCATGCCAATTTACTAAGGATTTCCAGACAGTTTCAACTGGCTTATTTAACTTAACAGTTAGCGAAAGGTGTGAAAGTTTATTCATTTTATTTTTATTGCATTAAGTGTTGATGGAATATCTTTACACCAACTTACTAACTCTGCTTGTCCATTTTTCATAAAATTTTGAGTTGCAAGGTGGTCAAGTGCTAATCGGAGCGGATCATAAACTCCAGTTGGATCACAAATCGCTATTGGCTTGCTATGAAACTTTAGATATCTACCTACCCAAATTTCAAAAAACTCTTCTAATGTTCCAATTCCACCTGGCAGTGCAATAAATGCATCAGACAACTCTTCAATCTTTGCTTTTCTAGTTCTCATATTTGTTACAACATGCATATGTGATGCATCCTTATCTTCCAACTCAAGATTAACTAGTGGCTCAGGAATTACGCCGATTGTCGTCGCGCCAACTGATCTTGCACCCCGCGCCACCTCTCCCATCATTGAAGTCTTGCCGCCACCCCAAACAAGATCCCAACCTTGTTCACCAATTGCTTTTCCGATTTCAAATGCCAAATCGAGTGAACTTTTTGGAATATCGGGAGCTGAAGA
>Ga0164295_10003020_pt1 | contig 13636 bp, 12 predicted proteins | sample GEODES006metaG_FD_111798 | JGI IMG/M metagenome (GOLD analysis project Ga0164295, IMG submission 111798) | Oligotrophic lake water microbial communities from Sparkling Lake, Wisconsin, USA - GEODES006 metaG | ecosystem: Environmental > Aquatic > Freshwater > Lake | place: USA: Sparkling Lake...
ACGCTGGGGCTGTGATCGAAGTGACTTGACCACGAAACACACAGATCAGCAGAGGTATCCCTCACTTCCGTGTGTTCCGTGTGTTCCGTGGTTGATACATCAGCGCGGTTACTTCAGGCAGCCCTGCATGAAGGCCGTGATGTCGGCATGGAGCTTCTTCAGATCCGGCGCATTGGTATACATCATGTGCCCGGCCTCGTAGTCAGCCACGTGGATGTTCTTCCGCAGCTCAGGTGGAATCGAAAGGTGGCGCAGGCTGTGCAGCATGTTGTCCGGCGGAGTGACCAGATCGGTGTAACCGACGAGCGCCAGCACTTGCAGGTGCGGATTGCCCTTCATGGCTTTGGCCAGATCGGCGTTCACGCTGGTGTAGCTGTTGCCCTTGCCATGATTCCAGCCGGGCTGCGGATTGAGCACCTCATAAGGCAGGTCCTGCTCATACTTCAGCTCCTCGCGCAGGTAGGCGTTCATGCTAGCGGCGGCGATGCCACCGACGACGTTCATGAAGGGATCAATCTCGGGGTAGCCTTCCGTTTCATCGGCGTCACGACCGGTCACGCGCGCATCGTAGGCCCCGAGCACCAGCTTCTGATCGCGCAGCAGCATTTCGCGAAACAGGCCGCTGTGAATGCGCAGGTGATACTGGTCAATAATCTCCGCCTTCAAACCCGTGAGACGAACCAGCTTATCGATGGCAGCCTGGCGCGGCTCGGCACCCAGCTCATGCCCCATGAGCAGCACGTGCGCATACTCGCCGAAGGCATAGGCACGGGATTCGGCGATGGCTTTGGCGCGATCCGCTTGCAAGTCGGCGGGCAATTTCTTGTGGTAGTGCGCGGTGGCCGTCAGCGCGGGTAGCAGCACTTGATACGGCAGATCGTTCAAGGCACCACCAATGAGCACATCGTAATCGAGAAGGCCGGAGACGATCACCAAGCCATTGATGTAAATGCGATGGCGCGAGGCGAGATGCTCCGCCAAGCCGCCGCCACGGATGCCGCCATAGCTTTCGCCCGCGATAAACTTCGGCGACAACCAGCGCTGCTCGCGCGTGAGCCAGAGGCGGATGAACTCGGCCACGGCCTGGATGTCCTCGCGCACGCCAAGGAACTCATTCGCCTGCTTCGGGTCCTCGGCCTTGCTGAAGCCGGTGTTCACCGGGTCGATGAAAACCAAGTCCGTGCTGTCGAGCAGGCTGAACTCGTTCGGCACCAGTCCGCCCGGCGGCAGCGGCGGGGTCAGACCATCCGCAGGGAGATTAACGCGCTTCGGCCCGAAGGCCCCAAGGTGCAGCCACACACTGCTGCTGCCAGGGCCGCCATTGAAGCAGAAGGTCACCGGGCGCTTCATGGCATCCGTCTTATCCGCCAGCGTGTAGGCGGTGTAGAACACCTGCGCCTTGGGCTTGCCGTCCTCCGGTTTCAGGATCGGCAGCATGGCCGCTGTGGCCTTGTAGTTCACTGCTTTGCCATTGATGGTGACCGAACCGGTGGTGCTGCTTTCTTTCAGCTTTTTGTCCTCCGCAGGCTTCTCCTCTTTCCTGGCCTCCGGTTTGATCTTCGGGTCGAGATCCAGCTTCGTCTCATCAGCCTGGAGGTGGCAGACGAAGGCGAAACCCAGCATAGGAACAAGCAAGCGGCGCGGCATAGGCCGCCCATGATGAACATTTTTCGCGGTTCGTCATTCTTCTTCATGCCGGGCTGCCCCTCATCTTTCGACTTGAAAAATCCGGCATCCGCATTACAAGCCCGGTCCCCCCTGCCCAACGCGGGTGAAACCCACCTCACGCACACGACATTATCATGAAGGCCGAACTGGTTGAACAAGCCGCCCTAGTCATCACGGACCCGCCGATTCTCATCAACTTGGTCTCCAAGCGCGTGCGCCAGCTGCAAGCAGGCCGCCCCGCCCTTGTGGAGCGCCGCCCGGGCCTGCGCGATGCCGACATCGCCCTCACAGAAATTATTCAAGGCAAGATCCGGGTTGCCACGGCCGAAGACCTCGAAGGCTGAGCCTTCGACTCCGGTGCGCCGTGACCTGACGTCGGGCCACAGCCCACGGACACATGAAAAAAGCCACGGCCCAGCCTGACATCGCGGTCAACCGCAAAGCCCCGCGCGACTACCACATCCTGGAACGCTTCGAAGCGGGCGTCGAGCTGCGCGGCACCGAGGTCAAGTCCATCCGCCTTGGCCGTGTCAACATAAGCGATGCTTTCGCACGCGTGGAGAAAGGCCAGGTCTGGCTCTACGGCTGCGATGTGCAGGCGTATGACAAGGCCAGCTGGGAGCAGCATGAGCCACGCCGCAGCCGGCGCCTGTTACTGCACAAGAATGAAATTCTGAAGCTCATCGGCTACACCCATTTGAAGGGCTTGTCCCTGCCGGTGCTGCGCGCGTATTGGAAGAATCGCCGGGTGAAACTGGAAATCGGTGTTGGCCGCGGCAAGGACCAAGGCGACAAACGCCAGGACTTGAAGGAAAAGGCCGAGAACCGTGAGGCCCAACGTGAAGTCGCCCGCTTCAACGAGAAGCACGCCGCGCGTTAAGCCACAGGCCTCGTCACGGGCAGGCGGATCCAGAACTCCGCACCGCCTTCGGGTCTACTGCGCCCATCAGCCTCGCCATGAAGCACGTTGGCAACTGCGCGGACGAGGCTCAGTCCCAGGCCAATGCCCGGTGTGGAGGCTGAGGCAGCGGAGCCACGCGAAAAGCGCCGCCAGATGCGCGGGCTGTCCGTTTCTGACAAGCCGGGTCCCGTGTCGGCCACACTCACGGTCGCCCATTCGTCCGAGACCTGCATCGCCACGATGACCGTGCCCCCCTCGGGCGTGTAGGCCAGGGCGTTGTCGAGCAGGTTCGACAGGGCCTGCCGTATGCGCTGCTGATCCAGCAGCATCCAGGCATCTGCACCTGGTGCCCACTGCAACGCAATGCTGCGCGCTTCGGCGGCGGCTTGATACAGCTCCACGGTGTCGCTCACCAGTTGGCCCAGAGAGGTCATCTCCAGATGGAGGCGCATGGAACGCGCGTCGCCTGCGCGAATGCTCAGGATGGTCTGCACCAGCGACACTGCGCGTTCGATCTCGTCGATGCCACGTGCCGCGGCCTCGCGCATGGCCTGCACGTCACGTGTAGTGAGAGCCGCTTCCATGTTGCCCCGGATGCGCGCCAGCGGCGTGCGCAACTCATGCGCCAGCTGGTCATTCGCGGCTTCTAATTCCTCCGTCAGGCCAGCGATGCGATCCAGGCTGGCATTGAAAGCGCCTGCAAACTCAACGAGTTCCGGAATGGCCTGGGTAGCTTGCAGACGCTGCTCCAGGCGCTCTCCCTGCGCTAGGCTATTGGCTCCCTCGATCAATCGTCGCACAGGTCGCAGCACATGGCTTGAAAACCAGACCACTGGCACCGTGGCAAACAAAGCTGTGATCATCGCCGCCACGAGGATCATGTGCTGAATCCGGCCGATCAGAGCTTGGTCATCCAGGTCTGTGCGACCGAACCACAGCTGTCCACCATCCTCCAAACCAAGGCCACCAAACAATAGGTGGTTACCATGCTGATCGGCCTGCTCTCGCACCCACACAATCTGTCCCGCCTCAATCGCTCTGGTGGGCAGAGATTTCCAGGCATCTGGGAAACTCGGCAAATCGGTCGAAGTCACCACCGTTCCCTCAGGTCCGATGACCCGCATCATTTGCTGGTCATCGTGCGAGCCCGCCGCAAAGGCACTCTCCAGGCGCTTCAAACCTGCGCGCTCATAGAGCACCTCATACTCGCCGAGATCGTCCTCGATCACCGCACGCGCCACCAGGTCTAGACTGCGATCCAGCGCCCAGGTCGTCATGGCGAGCATTAGCACCAAAGCCGCAAGGATAATACCCAGCACCATCAGCGCGAATCGCCACAGCGATGAACCGAGACTAGTCATTCAAATGGAAAACATAGCCCCGGCCACGCAGGGTCTCAATGTGGGAGGGCTGGCTGGGGCAGTCGAGCTTCCGCCTCAAGCGACAAACGGCGGCATCCACCACATTGGTCCCAGGGTCGAACTGCACATTCCATACACGCTCCAGCAGGAAGCTCTTGGTGTTGATCTGGCCTGGGCTGAGCAAGAGCACCTCGAGCAGTGACCACTCGCGCGGCTGCAGTTCCACCACTCCCTGACTGGTTGCCACCGCGCGTTTCACCGGATCGAGCCGCCAGCCCTTGGGAAGCTTCACCTCATGAGCGGGAGCGCGCTTGAAGCGCCGCATCAAGGCGACAATCCGCGCCTGCAGCTCGGAAATGGCAAAGGGCTTGGTCAAGTAATCGTCCCCGCCCAGCGTCAGCCCCTCGACACGATCAGCCACCTCTGAGCGGGCGGTCAGAAACATCACCGGCGTCTCATTCCCCATCTGTCGCATGTGCCGAACGACATCAAACCCCGTCAAACCAGGCATGGACACGTCCATCAAGACGAGGTCCCACGTTCGCTGGCGCATCTGCCCCAAGGCGTCACCACCAGTGGTGACCCAATGGACGTTGTGCCCTGCCTCGGCCAAAGCCTCCTGCACTTGGCGCGCCAGTTCAAGGTCGTCTTCGGCAAGTAGCAGAGTCATGGCGGATATTGGATAGGACGCGAGGGCAACTTTGAATGTGTTACGATAAGAGCTTCTGCGCTCAATCAGCAAGCCAAGCCTGAACATTACCTTTTGTTCACGTGACTTGAAATACCATCACCACTATCATAACGTCGTAAAGATAAGCCAATTATGAAACCAACAAATAAATAACGTCGTAAAGATAAGCCAATTATGAAACCAACAAATAAGAAACTTCTCGGGCTACTAGCTGCTGGCGGCATCCTGGCCGGATCGGCGGGCATGGCCAGCGCCGCCACCGGTCGTGACCTGGATGGCGATGGCATCCCCAATGCCGTGGACAGTGATATCGACAACGACGGCTTGCCCAATGGATCGGACCCCAATGTCGATGGTGGGTTTTGCCGCCGCGGGCCGAAGCGCGGCCAGTATGTCGGTGATCGCTTGTTGAATGGCAGCCGCTCCGAGCGCGACATTGATGACGACGGCTTGGCTGACAACAGCCCTTCGGAAAGTGACATCGACGGCGACCGCCTGGCCGATGACAGTCCTTCGGAAAGTGACATCGATGGCGACGGGCTCACCGATGACAGCCCTTCGGAAAGTGACATCGATGGCGACGGGCTCACCGATGACAGCCCCTCCGAAAGCGACATCGATGGGGACGGCAAAAACGACGACAGCGCCACCGAGCTGGACATCGACGGCGACGGAGCCACGGATGACAACCCATCCGAAAGCGACATCGACGGTGACGGCGACGAAGACGATTCCTTCAGCGAGGACGACATCGACGGCGACGGCAAGGATGATGACGCCGTCAACGAAGACGATATCGACGGCGATGGTCGCAAGGACGACTCCCCTTCTGAAGACGACATTGATGGCGACGGCCTGGACGATGACGATCCCAGCGAATCCGATGGCGACGGCGATGGCGACGATGACTCGATCGACGACGACGATGATGGCGATGGCCGTCACGATGACGATGATGACGACGATGACGGTGACGGCAAAAACGACGATGACGACGGCCTGCCCGGTGGCATCGTGGGTGATGGCAATGCCCCCGCCGATGTGAACGGCCTGAGCTATCGTCTCGGCGTGGATGAAACCGTGACCTTCACCTCCGCCACCAGGGCGACCAAGGTCGAGGAAACCGAAAGCGAAGACTACACCTACACCTATGCGCCGAACGGCACCGCTGCCACGCTCACTCTTACCGAAGAGCCCGGCGACTACGACGTGTATCAACTGAACTTCACCACAGGAGCTTACACCCGGGCCAAGTATCGCGATGGCATCCTGCGCCAAAACAAGGCGGGCTTCTTCGCCCTGCCTCCGGCTCCTTGATTCGATCCATCCTTCCTCAGGCCCGCACTTCTGAAAAGGGGTGCGGGCTTGATCGTTCTCAGTCCCCATGCCACTGCCCGTCACCCACGTCGTGCGCACCATCAGCTTCGTGCTGGTGGGGGTGATCGTGTTGCTCGTTGGCCTCAACTACGTGCCGAACTGGAACGAAAAACAGGTTCAGCCGCCAGCCACCACGGACCAGCGCGGCACTCCATCACCCCAGCGCCAGTCCGGCCCGGCTAAGCCCACCGCCGCCATCTCCAGCGTGCTGGCAGAGCTGGATGCCAGCCAGCGACAAGCCGATTTGCAGACCCTGGCTGAGCAGCTCGGCAGCTCCGATCCCCGTCGTGGCTGGGCGATGCTGCCCGGCATCCCTGGTCTGGCCGACCGCCAAACTTTCGCCAGTGCCCTGTTGCAAGCCTGGGCTCGGCACGACGTGTCAGGCGCGCTGGCCGCTTGCCAGACGCTCCCTGCCGGCGAGCTGCGCGGCACCAGCCACGCCGCCGTCATGACCGTGTGGGCTCGCAGCGCACCCGCGGTCGCCGCAGACTGGGCGCGCACCCAGCTCACCGGCAGCGCGCGCCAGACGGCCCTCACCGCCGCCGCACGGAGCTGGGCACAGAAAGATGCCGGGGCCGCCGCACGATGGGCACAGGCTTACGCCGACACCTCCGCCGGCCAGGCGGTGATTGCGGAGGTCATGACTCATTGGGCCAACACGGATCCGCAAGCCGGGGCCACGTGGTCCGCCTCGCTGCCAGACGGTCCCTTCCGCGACAGCGCCCTGCAAGCCGTCATCGGCGAATGGGCCGATCAATACCCCGCCGAAGCCGCCGCCTGGGTGCAAGCGACTCCCGGTGCGGCGACCCAGAGCGATCAGGTGGCTCAAGTCTGGGCCTCCCACGATCCCGCGCCTGCCAGTGAGTGGGCGCTCGCTCTGAACGACCCTCAGCAGCGACAAAGCACGGCGCTCATTGCCTTCACCACCTGGGCTGCTGCCGCCCCCCAGGAAGCCCTCACCAAGGCACACACGATCCGCGATGAATCTCTGCGCCAGGAGATCACAGCCTCGGTCTTGGAGGTCTGGCAGTCTGATGATCCGACCGCTGCGCAGGCTTGGCTGGCCGCAAACGCACAGTTTCAATCCGGCTCCGGCAAGTAAGAGGCATTAACGCGTCGGCATTTTGAACTCAAAGCTTGCCCGCCCGCCCAGCAGCTTTGCATAGCCACCGCCCATGATCCACTGCTTGGCAGCGGCATTATCTTTGAGATAAGCATCCCAATACGCCGTCGTGCCCGCGCAGATCAGACGCTGAAACACCGCGTCCTGCGCCAGTTTCTCCGCCGTGCCCTGGCGCTCGCGGCCTGAGAAGATCATGTGATCACCGCCATTGAAAATCACCAAGCATGTCTCCGCCGCGCTCATGTGGTCGAAGGGGATGCGCCGGTCTTCCGGTTTGGTCTGTGGTAGGATGGGCACAAAATCTTCGGTGCCCGTCATGTGCATCGTCGGCACGGTGAGACTGCCATACACCTGATCCAAATCAGTGCGTCGAGTGGGAGCCGGGGCGCTCATTTGGATCGCGGCCTTCAGGCGGGGCTCGTCATAGCGTTTGGTCCGTCCCAGCGGCAGCATGAAGGTTTGCCCGGCGAGCGCCAGCGTGGTGAAGCCGCCAAACGAGTGCCCAGCAATCGCGAAGGCTTGCACATCCAAGCGCCCTTTCAGCGACGAACTGCTGTCCACATTCAACTTCGCCATCTCGTCCATGGCAAATTGCGCATCGAGCGGCCGGTTCGTGGCATTGGAGATGTCCATGGCCGCCTTCTGCAACGCCTTCGCCCGCTGCGCAGCTGGCGTATCCCGCCACACACCATCATCACTGCCCAGGTGCTGCACATGCACACTGACATAGCCACAGCCCGCCCAGTGCATGCCGAGATACGCGTAGTTGTCCCGCGACCCGCCCAAGCCATGCGAGAAGAGGATGACCGGGAACGGTCCCGCGCCGTCTTTTGGGAAATAGAGCTTCACAGGCACCGCGCGATCACGAGCAGAGTCGTGCCAATCAAGCTTCAGTTCACTGACCGCCGCAGAAGGCACCGGAGGCGTGTAGGGCTTCGCCTCTTCGGCCAGGATCGACGAAACAAAAGCAAGCAGGGCAAGGATGCGTTTCATGCGCCATGTCTAACTCGCTCAGTGTGAAAAGGTAACGCACAAAGGTCCTATCAGGCCCTTACTTTTTCCGCTTCACCTCCGGCAGGTCCGCAAACGGATCCCACGACGGGTCGCGATGCCACTCATACTCGGTGGTGCGCGCGAGAGCTTCGGCTCGTTTGACACCATACAAGCGGCTGATCACGTGCAGTGTCATGTCCATACCCGCAGATACCCCGGACGACGTGACGAGGTTCCTGTCGTCCACCCAGCGGGCCTTGCGCACCCATTGCACCTTCGGGCCGGGCTTCGTGGCCAGTGTCCAGAAGGCCTTGTTGGTGGTGGCCTTGCGCCCATCCAATAAGCCCGCAGCCGCGAGGATGGAAGCACCGTTGCACACCGACATCGTGATCTCTGCCTGAGCGGAGCGTGCACGCAGCCAATCGAGAGTGGTCTTGTCCTTCAACACCTCGAACGCCCCAAACCCGCCGGGCACCAGCAGCAGGTCGAGCTTCGGGCAATCCTCAAAGCCATGCTCCGCGATCATCTGCGGTCCTTGCGCCGAAGCCACCGCACCTTTCGTGCTAGCCACGGTGATCAGTTGAATCGGCCCCTTCATGTTGCCCCATATCTCCATCGGGCCACAGGCATCGAGCATTTCGAAGCCAGGGAAAAGAAGCACGCCGAGCGTGCGCTTGGATGCATCGGCAGCAGCGGCGGTTACGCCGACAAGCAGCAGGATTGCGAGAGCGCGGCGAATAATCGTGTGCATCACGAGCATGTTGATTGGGTTCATGCGGCTAACGCAGCCTACTTCATCGCCACGCCACCACTGAGCGGCTGGAAGTATTCGATGTAGCCGATCATCATCTCGTCATAGGTCTGCTGTCCCCATTTCACCGTCTGGGTCGGGTCAGGATTGGCCTTATTAGCCGCGCTGTTGTCGAACACGGCGGTGATCCTCACCTTGCTGCCGCGTGGGATGGTCCGTGGCTGCTTGTATTCATAGCGTAGCTGCCAGTTGAAGTCGTAGCGCGGAATGTCCAGCAGCGTCTCCTGCGTGCCATCGGGCAGAGTCACGTCATAGCGGAAGGACTTCCCACGCACATGCATGTGCGCCACGAAAGCCATCGCATTCACATCGAATGGCGCAGTGCGCTCGGTCCACTCCACATGATCCGCCACGCCGGGCGGGATGTTCAATTGATGATCCGTCACGGCCAGCGTCTTCACTTCATATTTCGGTGCCGTCTTCGCGAAGACGAGGCCCATCTTCACCTGCTCCTGCACTGCTTTGCCGTTGGGCGTGTAGTGAATCTGGAAACTGACCGTGCAACCGGCGGGCAGCTTGCGCGCAAAACCCGCGGGATACACACGGCTGGCGTTCCCCGGCACATAGGCAGCATAGAAGCCGCTGGCTCCCTCGCCACGGTCCCGCACCTTGGTGCCCTTCTCATGCACCTGCACGATGACGTGGTGCACCACCTCCCGCACCGAAGGCATGATCTCATAAGCGCTCACCCAGTGATCCTCTGTCAGCGTGGTCTCCACCACAGCGAATTGATAAGGCATGTAGCCATCGGCCTTGATGTCGAAGGGCTTGGGGATTTGCAGGACCAAGTCCGGCGTGCCGATGCTCCATTCGTTGCTGAACTTCAGCGGTGCAGGCGCGTCTTTTTCATCGCCCAGCGGTCGATTGGCGGAGTCCAGCCAGGCAAACAAGTCCGCCTTGTCCCGAGCACTGAGCGAGCAGTCGTTCGCCCACGGATTCGGTGCGCCATCGGCCACGGGCGCTGCAAACCACGGCGGCATCTGGCCTTGCTCAATCACTCGCTTGATCGTCTTCGCGCGATCGGTGACCTCCGCCACATCATCCAGGCCAAATGGCGCAATGCCGCCATCATGATGGCACTGCACGCAGTTCTGCTGAAGGATGCGCGCGACATCTTTGTGATAAGTGATCTCCGTGGGCTTCGCCAGAGCTGAAGGCACATCCAGCTCACAGCCCGGTGCCTCCGTGGCGGCGATCTGCGGACGCTGCCCAGCCACCAGAGATGCCACAGCCTCGCGCAGATAAGACTCGCGTGGCGCATCCAGATTGTAGTTCAGCCCATACTGGTCATCCAGCGCACCGCGATAGATCAACGTGCGAGCGGCATCGAGTAGGAAAACTTCTGTTGTGGTGCGCGCACTCAGCACCGTGGTGAAGGCCTTGTCCGTGTCGTGCAGCACCGCGCAGGTGAAGCCGTGCTCCTTCGTGAAAGCATCGAGTTGGGCGGCTGCCTCACTGGCAAACGGATCGACCAATAGCAAGGCGACGCCTTGAGCCGCGAGGTCCTTCTCCAACCGCGCGAGCGATGGTGCGTAGCGTTTGCTGACGGGACAAGTCGTGCTGGTGTAGGCAATCGCCAGTCCCTTGCCAGCCACCAGTGCGGACAGCGTGCGCGCTGTGCCGTCACGCGTGGTGAAGCTGGCCTCCGCCACCTGACGCCCCACGCCGACATCGCCGCCTTTGATCACCTTCGGGCCGGTGATGACCGGCTTGGCGGGCTCGCGGCTGGCATTCGCTTCCGCAGGCACCTCGCCGCCGTTGCGCACATACTTGGCCAGGGCGTGAATCGCTTCCGCACAAGTGATGCGACCGTCCTGATCGGCATCTACGGCCTTCAAACGCTTAGCCTGTGGCGGCATCTCGTTCTCGGTGATCGCGCCATCGTTGTTCTTGTCCAGGTAACGGAAAAGCTTCTCCGCTGGTTCGTCGCTGGCAGAAGCAGAGGCCGACTCGCTTGCCAAGGCCCCAGTGCCAATGACCTGCCGACCTTCCTCCAGCGTGATGATGCCGTCCTTGTTCAAATCAAACTTCGCAAAGGTCTTTTCGTCCGACACTTCATCGCGTGTGACCTGACCATCGCCATTCTTGTCGGCCCTTTTGAAGATCGCTTCTGCCGGTTTGGATTGCGCCCATATCAGGGACAGACCGGCGAGAACGACGGCGAATACAGCGAGTTTGGATTTCATAGGCATGAGAGCAGTGGGATGCTCACCTATCTAACCCGTCACACAGCGCATGTAACACCGCCTGTAAACTTTTTCGCTCACTCGGCTTCCGCAATCACCGGGAGCTGGTCGCAGAGCGCCAGCGCCTTCAAGGCCTGGCAGGTGGCGATGTAGGTGATGTAGTGGTAGTTCCCGCGATAGAGCGAATGCATCCACCAGCGGCCGGAGACGCGCTGCTCCTTCTTGAGCCAAGTCGCCGCCCTCTGAAGGCGGCTGTCACTGGCCGGCACGCCGCTCTCGCGCATCAAGATGATGGCCAGAGCCGTCATGTAGGCGTCACTTTCAGGATGCGCAGCATCGGGCAGGCTCGTGATCAAACGCGCGACCGCATCACTGATCTCAAAGTGCCAGTCCTTCAGCGCGGAGAAGTCACGCGTGGACCAGCCACCATCGGCGTGCTGCTTCGATGACAACAATTTCAACGCCAATTCACGCTCGGCCTGGGGCACCAGCTCTGGCAGATGCGCTGCCAACTGCAACCGCAGCACACGGTCGAAGTCGTTCTTCAGCACGGGTTGCTTGAGCCAGGCCCGGAGTTTCTCGACTCGCGCCAGCAACGTTTGATCCGTCAAACCTGCGAGCCAACCGGGCGCGGCAATCATGGCCCGCACCGCTTGCAATGACAGTTCAAAGTCGGTCGTGATGTGGGGGATCTCGACCTCACCATGGCTGACGAAGGCTCCGCTGGCCGACTGACGCTCAAACATGTCCCGCAGCGAACGATCTGTGTGTTCCGAAGTCTTGCCCGTGACATGCTTGTCCCACTCCGCAAGGCCAAGCGATCTCCACACGCTGGTGAAGGCCGATGGGTAGTGCTTGTGGCCGCCCTTTGTCGCGGTCTCTGCCACTGCCTTGATCTCCTTCGGCACGAAGCCCACGAAGTCCGCCACGATCTCCGCATTTGCCGCGCCCAGCTGCGGGATCAGTGCCGGACGTTCGCTCAGATATGGCCCGGTCGTGTGGCAGTTCACACAGGTCTTCTCACGCACCCAGCTCACCGCCCCATCGTTCAGGTATTGCGCCGCCGCTTTTACCGACGCGATGCCGAACTCTTGCACACGCGGTTCATCAGCGGAAGGGATGCTGATTTGAATGCCTTCCGTCTGGTATTGAAACGCGGGCTTCGGCTTCGCCACATCGGCAGCAAAAGCTGTGTGGGCAACCACGAGAGCGAGGAGGGCTAGTTTCATGCACCGATGCATACGCTCGCTTGACCTGGATTCTACCCATCCAGCCGAATCGCATCACCCACGCGGATGATGCCATCGTTCAAGATGTTTGCGCGCAGCCCCCCGCGATCCGCCAGCGGCTTGAGCAGTTGTTTACCTGTCACCTGGTCCAGATGCGTGCAGGGCGGACATAAGCGGATGCCTTCAATGAGCACCTCGCCAATGCGGAATTTCAGGCCAACGAGTTCATTCAACCGCACTCCCACTGTGACGACATTGCGTCGAGCCTCGGCAGCGCTCAACGCGAGTTCCGCGAGCACCTCGCTCTCAATCAACGTGATCTCTCGTCCCGGCCCTCTGGGCTCGGCGTCTGAGAAGGTGCCACAGCCTTCAAAATAGCGATCTCCAACGAGACCACGATGAGCACGGGCTTCGACCTCCGCCACCGCGTGCGGCAAAACGATGGCAGCGGGAGAGATGTAAATGGCAGCGATGCGGGCGTTCATATCAGACAATCGAAGACCGCTTCATACAGACATAAGGATGCTGTTCAAAACCATGCGGCTCGTAGAACTTCATCGCATCGCGAGTGATCAGCAGTTGATTCGTCCGAGCGAGGTCAGGGTGAGCCATCAGCACCTCCAGCATCCAAGTGCCGAGCCCCAGACCCTGGCACTCCTCCGAGATGACAAAGTCACAGATGTAGGAGTTCACCGAGTGATCTGTAATCGCCCGCACAAAACCAATCGTGCGACCTTCGCGCATGAGCACAAGGCACGTCGAGTGCCGCAGCGACTCCGCAATCTGCTCCACGTTGCGATGGCTTGCCCAGTAGGTCGTTTGGATCAGCGCGCAGATGGCGGGCACGTCGAAGTTTTCCGGCTCGTCCGTCAGAGTGAGGTTATCGCGATTCAGCAACATGGAGGTCGATACCCTAACCGGACTCAGGGCAACCATGAAGGGAAAAGAGTGAACCATGGAGCTGCGTTCTTTGAAGTTTGCATGAGAATCATCGTTCCTCTTTTCGCCTGTGTGCTGCTTGGCCACTCCTTGACGGCTGCCGCGCAGGATAAAGCGGCCGCGTCGCTTGTCTTCAAAGCCGGTGCCGCCACTAGCAACATCACACCACCGCTGGGCATGGAGATCGTGGGGAACTTTGCACCACGCCCCATCGCCAAGCATGTGCATGACGAACTGCATGTGCGTTGCCTCGTGCTCGATGATGGCACGACCAAGCTCGCCTTTGCCGTGGCCGACACGATCTCGCTTGCGCGCGACGTTTGGGACGACGCCAAGAAGCTGGTGCATGAGCGCACA
>Ga0164295_10003021_pt1 | contig 13634 bp, 11 predicted proteins | sample GEODES006metaG_FD_111798 | JGI IMG/M metagenome (GOLD analysis project Ga0164295, IMG submission 111798) | Oligotrophic lake water microbial communities from Sparkling Lake, Wisconsin, USA - GEODES006 metaG | ecosystem: Environmental > Aquatic > Freshwater > Lake | place: USA: Sparkling Lake...
ATGTGTCGCTCAAGAAAAAAGCCCGCAACGGAAACGCTGCGGGCTTTGAGGTTTGGTGGTGATAGGTGGATTTGAACCACCGACATCAGCATTATGAATGCTGCGCTCTAACCAACTGAGCTATATCACCGTGTTGTTTGGGACAATTTAAGGATGAAATTATAACCAGATTTTGTCAGCGCTTTCAGCGCATTGCAAACCAAACAGCTTGCAATGCGCCTAAGTTCGCGGTACCAGCAAGTTCAACCGGTCAACGCTGAATTTCATCAAACCGACCCCGATCAGGCAGCCCATGAAATCGCCAACAACCATCTGGAAGAGTTGCGCTGCGCTGACGGGATGCGCAGGGTCAAAGACAAGCCAGGCGGCATGGTGCAACAAGGGGTTGATCACACTGCACGCGATGGCCAGTAACACCAAATCACGCCAAGAACTCAAATCCACGGGTCTCTGAAAACGCAACCGAAACAAGAAAAGTGCAATCAAGGGCCCGCACATGGAACAGACGGTGTTCAGAAGACCGATCACAGTCGGCTCGTTCGAATAATTCATCACCAAGACTCCGCCCAAAAGGGTGGCGAATGAACCGCTGACCGCGCCCAAGACCAGCACATTGAACAAGCGCAAAAATGAGGGCAAATAGACCATGCTGACATGGGATGTGATTTCAATGGCATGGAACACCCAGCTGTTGAGCAAATGGACCGCCAGATACAAAGTAGAAAAACTACCAATCAAAATTAAATTCACATGCGCCTTAGATTTTCTTAATATTTTAACAATTATATTATTGATATAAGTATTAATGGTAATATTATTTTACTTAATTGGGGTTTCTCTGAGCAAGCGCATGCCCAGCAAGGTGTACCTGCTGTCAGGTGCATTCAGGTTCCGGTAATTGCAGCGGGAGTAGATCGACCAAGTGTGCCAGGACCCACCACGACGTACTTTCAGGTGGCCTTGGGCGGGGCCTGTGGGGTTGTCTTGCGGCGAGACGCTGTAGTAGTTTTCACCATAGTGGTCGCTGACCCACTCCCAGGCGTTGCCCACCATGTCATACAGGCCGAAGGCGTTGGGCCGGTAATTGCCCACGGGGGATGTGAAGGCGTGGCCGTCGTTTCCGGCCACGGCCATGTCTTGCCAGCGGGTCCAGTGCTGCGCAGCGGCGGCATCAAAAGTGTTGGCCCATTGCGCAAGTGCTTGGGGGTCGTCGCCATGGCTATATCGGCGTTGCTCGCCCGCTTTGCAAGCGTATTCCCATTCGGCCTCGGTGGGCAAACGGTAGGTGGCGCCTTCTTTGCGCGACAACCAATTCGCCATAGCCTCAGCGTCTTTCCAGCTGACGTTCAGCACAGGATGATTGGCGTCCTGTACAAATCCCGGGTTGCGCCAACTGTAACGGAGGTCTCGTCCTTCAAAGGCATCTGCTTTTTCGGGGCGGGTGCGGTCGTACGCCTTGCTGTAACCGTATCCGCCCGTGCCGTCGGCAATGGACTCTGGCACGTAGCCCGATTGGTCTACGAATCGGGCAAACTGCCCCACCGTGACTTCGGTCTGACCCATGTAAAAAGCCCGGCTGATGCGCACTTTGTGGAGGGGCTTTTCGTCCTGCAGTTCCTCCAAGCGTTTGCTGTCGAGTTGCGGGTAGCTGCTTTGCATGGTCTGCGCGGTTTCATGATTGCCCATCATGAACTCCCCTGCAGGAATCAGCACCAGTTTCATGCCCAAGCTGTTTTCAAGCACGGGAGCAACGGGTTGAGCAAAGGCCGTTGCGGCAAGGCACACCAGAAAAAAGAACACCTTCATGCGCGTTCACTCCATGCATCGGGGTCTGAGAAAAATGAGTCTCCAGTATCGCTTTCATTTGTTTCAAAAAGAAACATTCAAGAACCCCATAGGGGCGTTTTTTTATGCACAGCGCTCAACGACGAGGCCCCGTTTCCCGGGGTACCCAAGCATGGGCTTTCAATTGAGCCAGTGTCACCATGTCCAACACTTTGGCGTGGGTGGAATCGAGTATCACGGGCGGTGCGACGCCGGCTTCAAGGGCTTCTTTCCAGCGCAGGGCACACAAGCACCAGCGGTCGCCGGGCTCAAGGCCGGCAAACCGGTATTCAGGGCGCGGGGTCATCAAGTCGTTGCCGCGTTCGAGCGAGAAAATCAAAAACTCTTGTGTCGCACGCACGCACACCACATGGGTGCCGATGTCTTCTTCGTCGGTGTGGCAACACCCGTCCCTGAAAAAACCCGTTAACGGGTCGTAGGAACAAGGGACCAGATTTTCTCCCCAAACATTCAATGCGAGCATGGCTTCTTTCAATTGATCCCGTATCCCCACCCTCAACAGGCCGTGGGTGGGTGTTCCAGTATCACCGATGAACGGGTTTTGCAACTTGGGTTGTTCATCGGACACATCAAACCGTGTAGCGCTGCCGCAGATCGCGCTTGAGCAATTTGCCGCTGGGGTTCTTGGGCAGACTGTCGGTAAAGACCACCCGCTTGGGCGATTTGAAGCTCGCCATGTGGGTCGTGCAATGCTGGATCACAGCCTCTTCGCTCAAGATTTGACCTGCCTTGACGACAACCACGGCGGTGACGGCCTCGACCCATTTGGGATCCGGCAAACCAATCACCGCCACCTCGCTGACTTGGGGTAAGCGGTAAATCATTTCTTCGACCTCCCGGCTGGCCACGTTTTCGCCGCCGGTTTTGATCATGTCTTTTTTTCGATCCACCACGGTGATGTAGCCTTCGTCGTCCATCGTGGCCAGATCCCCGCTGTGGAACCAGTCACCTTCATAAGAGGCCAGGGTGCGCTCATCGTCATGAAAGTAGCCCAGCATGAGGTGCGGCGATCGGTGCACGATCTCGCCCACCTCGCCCACCGCCACGTCTTGCATCAGGTCATTGACCACGCGGGTCTCCACGTTGAGAACCGCTTTGCCGCAAGAGCCGGGTTTGCGCAATTGGTCTTCAGGGCCCAGCATGGTGGCCAGCGGCGCGATTTCGGTCTGGCCATACAGGTTCCATAGCCGCACCTTGGGCAATCGTGCCGCCAATTCTTTCAGCACTTCGACCGGCATGATCGACGCGCCGTAATAGCCCTTGGCCAAACTGACCAGTTTTTCAGCATCAAACAGAGGCGAGCGCAGCAACGCGATCCAGACCGTGGGCGGCGCAAAGAAACTGGTGATCTTGAATTTTTCGATCAAGCCCAACAGGTTGTCCGGCACCGGTTTGGCGGTGATGACATTGGTGCTGCCCATGTAGATGGCAGGACCCAAAAACACATCGAGTTGGGCGCAGTGGTACAGCGGCAAGGCATGCAAAGCCAAGTCTTCTTGGGCAATGGCAGCATCGACCACACAGCTGACGTACTGCCAGAGCACCGCATCGTGGGTCAACATGGCACCTTTGGGGGTGGATTCGGTACCGCTGGTGTAGACAATTTGCGCCAGCGAATCGCTCTTCAAATGCACTTCCGGCAGGGGATTCTGGCAAGCCGCCAAGACATCAAAGTTGTGCATGCCTAGCACCGGTTCGCTGGGGTCTTCAGACGGCAGCCAGATGTACTGTTTGACCTGGGTGCCCAAGGCCGAAGCCGCCTGAGCCAGCTCGGCCAAGCCACTGTCGGTGGCCAAGGTTTGGGCGCCTGCATGGCGCAAAATGTAGGCCACCTCGTCGGCTTTGAGCATGAAATTGACAGGCACCATGACCGCGCCACGGCGCGCCAGCGCAAACCGCAAGGCCGCAAAACCATGCGAGTTGCGGGCCAGCACCGCCACTTTGTCGCCTTCGGCCACACCGATCTGGGCCAAGCCAGCTGCCAATCGGTTGACCAGGGCGTCGAACTCGGCATAGGTCCAAGTGGTGGCACCGCACACGATGCCCCTTTTGGCCGGTAAACGGATGGCCGTCCGCCGAAGGGCATCGGCAATGGTTTGACGTCGAACCACAGAATGAATGGAAAGGGACATGAAAAGCTCCGTTTCAAATCGATAATAAAGGGATTCAACATATTTGAAACGCACTCTGGAGCGCAAACAATTGGCACTTTCACCCCCCTCCCCCCGCAAACTGTCACATACGCGAACTGTGGTCTACCAAGGCTATGACCGCGAAGACGGCCAATGGGACATTGAAGCCGAGCTGACCGACGTCAAGACCTACGATTTCAAAGTGCCCAACGAGCGGCTTTACCCAGCCCATGAACCCATTCACCGCCTGAAAATTCGGGTGACCCTGGACAGCCGCTTGGTGATTCAGGACATTGCCACCTCGATGGACAGTATTCCGCACCCCGAATGTTCGGGCGCACCGCACGGCATGCACAAACTCATTGGCTGCACCATGGGCCCAGGCTGGCGCAAGGTCATCAACCAGCATGTGGGCGGCGAAGAGGGCTGCACTCATTTGCGTGAAATGCTCTCCAACATGGCCACCGCCGCCTACCAGACCGTCCCCGCCGGCCAGTGGAATCGCCGTGAGCTGGCGGGGCAGCCCCAACCCGAAATCACCTCTGCTCCCTACCATCTGGGGCAATGCCACAGCTGGGCTTACGACAGCCCCACAACGCAGCGGGCGTATCCGATGTTTTACAAGCCGAAGCTTGCTGACAAAACGCCTTGACCCGACTTCTGCTGCGCGTACGAGACCACCCCAGTGGCTTTGAACGGCCGTGATGCTCGTCAACCACGCTCAACTGATGCGAACCCTTGTTTTGGCTTGCTCGCGTGCCAACTGATAGGCCGCTTGTGCAAACGACTCTTCCAAGTCCAGCCCCGCGGGGGTGGGGTGGGCATCGGCCCATCGCAATATGGCCACCCGTGCCCCCTCGATCGTTTCTTGGACAGGCACCCGACACAAGCCGCTGGCTTGCATGCGTGATTCATGGACTTCCAGTGGCATGGCCGCCACCAGGTCACTGTGCCTGGCCAGTGTCTCCAGCCCGGTCAAGGTCTGACAAGTCACAGTGCATTGAGGCGGGGGCAAGCCCGCTTGGCCAAAAACACGCGCCAGACCCCGGGCCACTGAACTTTCCATGCTGGGCAAGACCCACTGAGCGGCGGCCAACTGAGACAGGCTTTGCGCATGCGCCAAGGGATGTCCAGGCCGCACCACCACGGAAACCGTCGTGGCATACAAGGCGCGAGTGATGAACTCAGGCCCCAGTTGTTCGGCAGGCAAGGACATCACTGCAAAATCCGGGGCACCTTCGCGCAAACCGCCCAACTGGAAAGTCGGCGGAACGATGCTCAACTGCACCCCCGGCCAACGCGCCAGAAATGCGGGAATCACCCGAGGCATCAAAGCCATGGTGGCGAAGTGGGACAGTGCCACGGCCACACGCCCTTCCTTCAGACCCAGTCTTTGCTGCACATCCTCCCCCGCTTGACGAGCCTGGTTGCGAATCGCTCTGGCGCGAGGCAATAAAGCCAAACCGTATGCCGTGGCCTGCACCCCCCTCAAGCCGCGCTCGAACAAGTGCACGCCCAAAGACTCTTCGAGTCGGCGCAACTGCTTACTCACCGCCGGCTGCGAATACCCTAAGTTGCGTGCCGCAGCGGTGACGCTGCCCGCATCTGCGATTTCAGCCAACAGCACCAAGGCAGCCGGGTCGGGCATACCGGCTGAATGCAGCCCGCTGACTCCCTCGTCTAACTCAGGGGAGTGGGACAAACCAAAAGGGGGCAGCGCAGTGGGCATTGAACTCTCCATAACCATAAGGCATGAATATTACCTTTTCATGGCTTGTTGGAATGCCATCCTTTGACTAGCATGACTGCAATTACTCAACGTCTCGGAGTACTGTTTGCCACTGAACCTTGCCGATTGCATTCAACGGGATGCCCCTGCCCCGGGCCAACCCAGTTGGGCTCTGGCTGGTGACGGCTTTGACCCCGGCACGCCGGGAACACTTTATTTCGATGCCAACTCCATCGGACCGATGCCGCGCACAGCACTTCTGAAAATGCAGACGGTTCTTCAACAGGGATGGGCCCAAGCACGCAGGCGCAGCTGGAACGAGCTCGACTGGCTGGAGCAGCCTCGCAAACTCGGCGCAGCCATTGCCCATCTGATCGGGGCCGACATGGCAGACGTTCGCGTCACAGACACCACCAGTGTCAATCAGTACAAGTTGCTGCGCTATGCGCTCAACATTTCGGCGCCCCGCCGGGTCATCGTGCTGGAACGCGATGTGTTTCCTTCCAACCGTTATGTGGCCGAGGGCATTGCCCGTGATCATCTGGCCGAATTGCGTTTCATCGACGACGTGGCCGGCTTGACTGCAGCCCTGGCGCCAGGAGATGTGGCCGTGGTGGCCCTGTCGCACGTCGACTACCGCAGCAGTACACGGCTGAACATGGCTGAAGTCAACCGCTGTATTCAGGCTGCTGGTGCCATGAGCCTGTGGGACCTTTCGCACTCCGCCGGGGCCGTGGCCATTGCCTTGCGCGACTGCCATGCAGACCTGGCCGTGGGCTGTGGTTACAAATACCTGTGCGGTGGGCCGGGGGCACCGGCCTTCATCTATGTCCATCCGCGTTGGGCCGATGCGGCCTGGCCTGCCATCGCAGGCTGGATGGGACATGCCGATACGTTTGCATTTGAGGCCGACTACAGGCCAGGCGCTGGTGCCGACCGATTTTTAGTGGGCACCCCTGCGGTGCTGGCCAATGCCGCGTTTTCGGCCGCCGCAGACCTCTGGCGCGAAGTCGACCCGGTGGCCTTGGACCAGCGCCATTGCTCACTGACCGACACATTGATCCAACTCTTCGATGAACAATGCGCCACTTGGCCTGTGCGCTTAACCAGCCCGAGAAACCATGCACAACGCGGCGGGCATGTGGCCTTGCAGTTCGAAGGTGCATCGGCCCTGGCACAAGCCCTGGTCGACAAGGGGGTGATCGTCTCGTCTCGCAAACCCGACGCCTTGCGTTGGGGCGTGCACCCATTGACCACGACCCATCAACAACTTTGGACGGCCGTTCAGGTCCTGCGCCAGTTGCTGGAATGCGGCAGTTGGCAAGACCCGCGCTTTGCAAGACCCGCGGTCTGACTCATTTCCAAATCCGACATTTCCCCACTGCACCCCATGCCCACACCTGACCTGACGGCCGAACAACAGAAGGCCCGAATTCGCCTGGCGGCCGACATTGGGGGCACCTTCACCGATGTGGTGCTGGAAACCCCCTTGCGCCGACACAGCTGCAAAGTGCTGACCACGCCACGCCAGCCCGAACTGGCCGTGATGGAAGGACTGGACCGCCTGTTGCAGGAGTCCGGTCTTGAGGGCAGCGCCATTGAGGTCTTCATACACGGCACCACATTGGCCACCAACGCGCTGATCGAGCGCAAAGGTGCTCGCACCGCATTTGTAACCACCCAGGGCTTCCGTGATGTGCTGGCCATGGGCTACGAAAAACGCTTTGATGCCTACGACATCAACCTGGAGGGCCCCCCCGAACTGGTGCCAAGGCCCTGGCGCCTGACAGTTCGTGAACGCATCGCGGCCGATGGTTCGGTGCTGATGGGCCTCCATGAAGATGACGTCAGAGCCGCCGGCGAACAAATGCGTGATGGCCACATTGAAGCGGTGGCCATTGGCTTTATGCACGCTTGGGCTCATCCATCACACGAAGAGCGGGCACACCACATTCTGGCGTCCATCCTCGGGCCGCAGGTCAGCATTTGCCTGTCGTCGCAGGTGTGCCCCGAGATCCGGGAATTCGAGCGTTTTTCCACCACCGTGGCCAACGCCTACGTGCGCCCTTTGATGGGCAGCTACCTCCTTCGTCTGCAAGACAGCATTCGCCAAAAAGGCCTGCTGTGCCCATTGCTGATGATGATGTCTGGCGGTGGACTGACCACGCTGGATTTGGCCGCGCGCTTTCCGATCCGGCTGGTCGAATCCGGCCCTGCAGGCGGCGCCATCCTGGCCGCACATCTGGCGCGCGAATGCGGCCTGAACAAGGTTATGGCCTTCGACATGGGCGGCACCACCGCCAAGATTTGCCTGATCAACGATGGACAGCCTGAAAGGTCACGCCGATTCGAAGTCGGCCGGGTCTGGAAAAACCTCAAAGGCAGTGGCTTGCCGGTGCGCATTCCCGTTATCGAATTGGTAGAAATCGGCGCTGGGGGCGGCTCCATTGGCCGGGTCGATGCCCTGCAGCGCATCACCGTTGGGCCAGACTCCTGCGGCTCTGAGCCGGGCCCTGCATGCTATGGACGCGGCGGCGAACAGCCTGCCGTGACAGACGCCAACCTGGTGTTGGGTCGCATCGACCCCGAACACTTTGCTGCAGGCCGCATGCCGCTCGATGCCTCCTTGTCCAGGCAAGCCCTGACCGCCTTTATCGGCAAGCCTCTGGGCATGGATGCTTTTTGGGCGGCTGCGGGCATGAGCGAAATGGTGGAAGAAAACATGGCCAATGCGGCCCGTGTCCACGCCATAGAACGCGGGCAAGACCTGGAAAACTTCACCATGGTGGCGTTTGGGGGCGCCGCGCCTTTGCATGCGGGCCGACTGGCACAAAAGCTGGGCATCAAGCGGGTCATGGTGCCCGCAGGTGCAGGTGTCGGTTCGGCCATCGGTTTTTTACGCGCACCCGTGGCCTTTGAAGTCGTGCGCAGTGATCTTTCAGTCTTGTCGAAGACAGATCCCTTGCTGGTCGAGGCCCGGCTGCAGGCCATGCATGCTGAAGCATTGGCTGTGGTTCAAAGCGCCAGCGCAGGCGCCGCATTGCATGTCCTCAGACTTGCCGAGCTGCGTTACGCCGGACAGGGCCATGAGCTGCGGGTACGCCTGCCCGCCCCGTCAGAGGGCTCCATCGTCCAGGCATCGCTCATGGCGCTTGTGGAGGGGTTTGAAACCGCCTACGAACTCATTTACGGCCTGCGCATCCCCCATTGCGATGTTGAGGTAGTCACTTGGTCGGTCACCGTCTCGACACAGCCTCAAGCAGCGCAAGCCATCGCATTGCCGCCCAGCATCCAGCAACGCAAAGCGTTGTCGACACGGCCCGTCTGGGAGCCGGCACTGGGTGAGCAGCGCCCCTTTGGCTTGCACTGGCGCTTTGACCTGCAGACCCAAGAGCACATCACAGGGCCTGCCTTGGTCGCAGAGGACGAAACCACCATCGTGATTCCCGCTGGCTGGGTGGCGCGGCTGGACGAACAAGGTCATTTGATGATGGAGGCCCAAACATGAGCTCACAGATGCTGCACGCGATTCGCACACAGGTGATGTGGAACCGTTTGATTTCCGTGGTCGAAGAGCAAGCCCAGGCCTTGTTGCGCACCGCTTTTGGATCGGTGGCCAGAGAGGCCGGTGACCTGTCGGCAGGCGTTTATGACACACAGGGGCGCATGCTGGCCCAGGCGGTCACGGGCACCCCTGGTCACGTCAACACCATGGCGGTTGCTGTAAGTCATTTTCTGGAAAGGTTTCCGCTGAACAGCCTGAGCGCTGGTGACGTGCTGGTGACCAATGACCCGTGGATGGGCACCGGCCATCTGTTTGATTTTGTGGTGGTGACCCCCGTTTTCATGGAACAACGCCCGGTTGCCTTGTTTGCATCCACCTGTCACACCATCGACGTGGGGGGGCGCGGTTTCACGGCCGATGCCGCCTCCGTCTTCGAAGAAGGCACCTGCATTCCCCACCTCAAACTGGTACGTGCCGGTGCACTGAACGAAGATGTGCTGGCCATCATCCAGGCCAATTCACGCAACCCCATTGAGGCCCGGGGAGACATCCTGTCCCTGGTCAGCAGCAACGAAGTGGGCAGTCGCCGCCTGATTGACATGATGCGCGAGTTCAAACTGGCGCACCTGGACACCCTGGCCTTGCACATTCTCGCGCAATCGGCACGCGCCACCCGAGAAGCCATCGCCAGGCTGCCCGAGGGGCAATGGCGATCTGAAATGACCATTGACGGTTATGAACACCCTGTCACCCTGGTGGCCACCTTGCGCAAGCAGGGCGATCGCATCCGTGTGGATTACGAAGGCACTGGCGCTGCCTCGCGTCTGGGCATCAATTCCCCCAAGTGTTACAGCGATGCGTATTCGGTCTTCGGCCTCAAATGCCTGATTGCGCCCGAAGTGCCCAACAATGCGGGCTCTTTGGCCCCCTTCGAAGTGCTCGCCCCCGAGGGCAGCATTGTTCACCCGCAGCGACCCAGCCCAGTGACGGCCCGCCATGTGATCGGACAAATGCTGCCCGACCTGATGTTTGGCTGCCTGGAACAGGCCCTGAACGGCCAAGTACCCGCTGAATCGGCGGGCAGCATCTGGGTGCTGGCCATGAGCCGGGATCCAGCGCAGGGCCAAGCCTTCAATGTCATGAGCGTCGGTCTGGGCGGCACGGGTGCACGCCCCACCAAAGACGGTTTATCGACCACCGCTTTCCCAAGTGGTGTTGGCGGCATCCCGGTTGAAATCACCGAGGCGCAATCACCGCTGGTCTTCTGGGAAAAAGAGTATTTGCAAAATTCAGCCGGCGCGGGTCAATGGCGTGGCGGCCTGAGCCAACGCATCGTAATTGGCACCCGGGACGGTCTGGGGTTTGACTGCTCGGCAGCGACCTTTGACCGTCGCGCCCACCCCGCCCGTGGTCGCAACGGTGGCCTGCCCGGCGCACCGGGGAGGGTCGACATCCAATCGCCCAACGGCGAATTGCGCCCCCATGAAGACAAAAGCACCATCCATATTCCCGATGGAGGCCGACTCTGCATCGAACTGCCCGGCGGCGGCGGTTTTGGCCCCCCCGAAAAACGCAGCCCCGAACTCAGCGCGTTGGACCAGGTCAACCAATGCGTTCGATCTGACCCAGCGGACAAAGATTTTTCACCCCTGCCTTCCACCCCACCCACAAGGAGATCCTCATGAAACTGCTCCACCGCCTGACTTGTTCATTTTTTTTGCTGTTCATGGCACTGCCATGGTCCGCACATGCCGCCGATTACAACGGCACGATCCGCATCATGGTGGGATTCCCGCCCGGAGGCGCCACCGATGTGGTGGCCCGCATCATGGGAGAAAAATTGCGTGTGATCATGAACCAGCCCGTTATCGTCGACAACAAACCCGGTGCTGGCGGCATGGTCGCCACGCAACAACTTAAGGCTGCTGCGCCTGACGGTGCCACGGTGATGCTGACCATCGACCACTCGCATGTGATCATTCCGCTGACCTTCAAGGCGCCTGGCTATGACCCGCTCAAGGACTTCACGTCCCTGGCCGGTGTCGCCAGTTACTACAACGTGATGGCGCTGTCCAGCGCCATTGGTGTCAAAACGCCGGGTGAATTTGGCGCTTGGCTCAAAGCCAATCCTGGCAAGGCCAATTACGGCATTCCCGCTGTGGGCAGCGTGCCGCAATTTGCAGGCCTGCTGGTGGGCAAGTCGCTGGGTACACCCATGGTGGCCGTGCCCTATCGGGGCGGTGCTCCCTTGGTCCAAGACCTGCTGGGCGGACAAGTGCCCGCCGCCTTTTTGTCACTGACCGAATCCATCGAGCACCACCGCACTGGAAAAATGCACGTCATGGCCGTCTCGGGTACAACGCGCGCCAAGTCGGCACCGGACATTCCCACCTTCCAGGAACTGGGCATCAAAGGTGTGGACAAAAACCCTTGGTTGGCGTTTTTTGGCCCCAAAGGCCTGCCACCCGAATTTGTGGACCGCTTCAGCCGCTCGGTGGCCAGCGCCTTGTCTGACCCGGAAGTCGTTGAAAAGTTGTCTAAATTGGGCAATGTGGCGACCTACGCCAGCCCAGCCCAGCTGCAAGACTGGGTAAGCTCCGCCAGCCTGCATTGGGGCCCGGTCATCAAGGATTCAGGATTCGAGTTGCAATGAAAGTTTGATGGAAAGTCAGGGGCCATCAGTGGCCCCTGACAGTGTCAAGCAAGCTTTTCTGCTGAGAGGGTGTTGGCCATCCTGCGATAATCAACCCTCGCTCAAGCGCCCCGCGCTTTTATTTTTCACAGCCTCTGGACATAAACCATGAACCGCTGCACTTTGGCCCCCACGGGGCCTGCTTTGCTTTGCCTTGACCTCATCACCTCGTTGGAGGCCGCATGAGCAAAAAGGTCTTCATCAAAACTTTCGGTTGTCAGATGAACGAGTACGACTCGGACAAGATGGCCGATGTCATGCACGCCGCTGAGGGCTATGAACCGACGCAAGATGTGAACGAAGCCGATTTGATTTTATTCAACACCTGCTCGGTGCGTGAACGGGCGCAAGAAAAAGTGTTCAGCGACCTGGGGCGCATCAAGCACCTGAAGGCCAAGGGCGTGTTGATCGGCGTGGGCGGCTGCGTGGCCAGCCAAGAAGGCGCCGAAATCATCAAACGTGCGCCTTATGTGGACGTGGTGTTTGGCCCGCAAACCCTGCACCGTTTGCCTGAGTTGCTGACCGAGCGGGAGCGCAAGAAGCGCCCCCAGGTGGACATCAGCTTTCCGGAGATTGAAAAGTTCGATCACATGCCACCGGCCAAGGTCGATGGCGCTACCGCCTTTGTGTCGATCATGGAAGGGTGCAGCAAGTACTGCAGTTATTGCGTGGTGCCTTACACCCGTGGCGAAGAATTCAGTCGCCCGTTTGAAGATGTGCTGGTGGAGATTGCCGGTCTGGCCGAACAAGGGGTGCGCGAGATCACGCTGTTGGGGCAAAACGTCAACGCCTACCGCGCCCCTATGGGCGGCACATCAGAGACCGCTGACTTGGCCACTTTGATCGAATACGTGGCCGACATGCCGGGCATTGAACGTATTCGTTTCATGACCAGCCACCCGAATGAATTCACGCAACGACTGATCGATGTGTACGAGAAGGTGCCCAAGCTGGTGAGCCACCTGCACCTGCCAGTGCAGCACGGCTCCGACCGGATTTTGATGGCCATGAAGCGCGGCTACACCGCCATGGAATACAAAAGCACCATCCGCAAACTGCGCGCCATCCGACCCAACTTGTCGATGAGCAGTGACTTCATTGTGGGTTTCCCGGGCGAGACCGACGAGGACTTTGCCAAGCTGATGAAGCTGATTGACGATGTCGGTTTTGACACCAGCTTCAGTTTCATTTTCAGCCCACGCCCCGGCACGCCAGCGGCCAATTTGCATGACGAGACACCCCACGAGGTCAAGCTCAAGCGGCTGCAACACCTGCAAGCCACAATCGAAGCCAATGTCCAGCGCATCAGCGAAAACCTGGTGGACACCACACAGCGTATTTTGGTCGAGCGCCCTTCGCGCAAAGATGCCAGCGAATGGGCCGGTCGCACAGAATGCAACCGCGTGGTGAACTTTCCTGCCGGTCCGAATGCGGTCCGCCTGATCGGGCAGATGATGGATGTGCGGGTAACGCAGCCGCTGGGGCATTCGCTGCGCGGCGAGCTGATTCTGATCTGAAGAACGGACCCACCAACTGAAAAGGCCACTTCAATCGAAGTGGCCTTGAGGGTTGACAACCCCAGCGCGTTCACCCAGGGGCGTTATTGGCCTAATTTGGCAAAGTTAGGTTGCACGCTTTGCATCAAGCCGCGGTTTTTGTACAGAACCGCATCGTCTGGCAGCATCAGCTTGTCTGCCACCAATGTATCAACGGCGGCATTCCATTTCGCCA
>Ga0164295_10003022_pt1 | contig 13634 bp, 16 predicted proteins | sample GEODES006metaG_FD_111798 | JGI IMG/M metagenome (GOLD analysis project Ga0164295, IMG submission 111798) | Oligotrophic lake water microbial communities from Sparkling Lake, Wisconsin, USA - GEODES006 metaG | ecosystem: Environmental > Aquatic > Freshwater > Lake | place: USA: Sparkling Lake...
AAGCCCTCGGCCACTTGGTCCGCGGCATTGTGGACCATCCCGATGATGTGTCGGTCTCGACGCGCTCTCAGCGTCGCGGCAATGTGTTGCTGGTGCGCGTGCATCCCGAGGACATGGGTCGGGTGATTGGTCGCGCAGGCCGCACCGCCTCTGCCCTACGTACCGTCGTGGGTGTGTTGTCCACTGATGGGCCTGTACGCATCGACTTCCTCGACGTCGACGAGCGCTGATCGCAGCCACCATGCAGGTGGTTGTCGGTCGCATCGGTCGTCCGCACGGAGTTCGTGGCGAAGTCACTATTGAGGCACGCACCGACGAGCCAGATCGACACTTCGTGGCGGGCAACGTGTTGCTCGTTGAAGGTCGCCAGTCGCTCACTATCGAAACGGTCAAGTGGCACAGCGGTCGACTGATTGCGACCTTCGCCGGATTCGCTGATCGCACTGCGGCTGAGTCGTTGCGTAACACCATCCTCGAAGCCGAGAGGGCCGATGATGAGCGGCCCGAAGATCCCGACGAGTTTTACGACTATCAGTTGGTCGGTCTCGATGTAGTGACGACTGCGGGTGAAACAGTGGGCAAGGTGAGTGAAGTGCTGCACTTGCCGGCCCAAGATGTTTTATCGGTGACGAGTGGTGATCGTGAGATTCTGGTGCCATTCGTGTCAGCGGTCGTCCCTCAGGTTGATATCGATGCGCGTCGCATAGTCATCGACCCGCCTCTGGGGCTGCTTGATGCCGACCTTTGACGCGGGCCCGCAGCTGCGCATCGACATCGTGTCGATCTTTCCTGAATATCTTGCACCCCTTGAGTTGTCGCTTGTAGGCAAAGCCCGTGAAGCGGGGCAGATCGACGTACGCATCCACGATCTGCGAGATTGCACCCAGGACCGCCATCGCACGGTCGATGACACGCCATACGGCGGTGGCCCCGGCATGGTGATGCTGCCAGAACCCTGGGGCGATGCGCTTGATGCCATCCTCGACAGTGACCCGTCCCGCACGCCGGTGCTCGTCGTGCCGACACCCTCTGGGGAGCGCTTTACGCAGGCTCATGCGGCGAAGTGGGCTGTCGGTGACTGGCTCATCTTCGCCTGCGGCCGCTACGAGGGCATCGACTCACGCGTGATGGAGCACTTCCGAGACCGGGTCCAGGTGGTCGAGGTTTCGCTGGGCGATTACGTGCTCGCTGGGGGCGAGGTCGCCGCTTTGGCGGTGACGGAGGCTGTGGTCCGCCTGCTTCCGGGAGTGCTGGGCAATAGTGAAAGCGTTGTCGATGATTCGTTTGCCCCCGGGCGCATGGCCGATCTCGTTGAGGGTCCGGTCTACACCAAGCCACCGCTCTGGCGTGGGCTCGAAGTGCCAGAGGTGCTCCTGAGCGGCCATCATGGCCGCATAGAGGCGTGGCGACTTGAGCAAGCCCACGAACGTACTCGGTCTAAGCGGCCGGACCTCCGTGGCGAATCGCCCTCAGGAGATGTGGCAGACTAGGTCGCCGATGCTCCTGCCGCAGGGGGAACGTCGAGTTCTCCACGAGCAATGTCCACTCCTCGGCCTTATGGCCGACTTAGAAGCGGGCGACCTGAGGCGCCGGCCGGGAAGCAGTTATGAATATTCTCGACGATCTCGATTCAGCCTCTCTCCGCGACGTACCGGACTTCCGTGCTGGTGACACCGTCAAGGTGCACGTCAAGGTAATCGAAGGCAGCAAAAGCCGCGTGCAGGTCTTCCAGGGAGTTGTCATCGCCCGCAACGGCGGTGGCGTCCGCGAGACCTTCACTGTGCGCAAGGTCTCCTATGGTGTCGGCGTGGAGCGTGTGTTCCCGCTTCATACCCCCATCATCGACAAGATCGAACTTGTCTCCCGTGGCGATGTACGTCGCGCGAAGCTGTACTACCTGCGCGATCTTCGTGGCAAGGCGGCCAAGATCAAGGAACTCCGCGACAGAACAGACTCCTGACCGCGAGCCTTCGGGCTCGTCGGGGAGTTAGTCTCGTTAAGTGAGCCAGACGTGGCGGTCCCGCATTCCCAGTTGGGTTGAGGTTCCCGCGATAATTGTTGTTGCGCTTGTGGTCGTCTTCTTTCTCAAAACATTTGTGGTGCAGGCGTTCTACATCCCTTCAGGGTCGATGGAGAACACTTTGCAAGTAGGCGATCGCGTTGTGGTCAATAAGGTCGTCTATCACCTGCGGCCAGTGCAGCGCGGTGATGTCATCGTGTTTGATGGAAGTGGCATCTTCACTCCCGAGGTATCCCCGGCTGAGAGTGGTGGACCCTTAGTCGTCATCGGCCGCACGCTGGGCTCTCTGTTTGGCCTTGCGCAGCCCAGTGAACGTGACTTCATTAAGCGCGTGATTGGTGTGGGCGGTGACCGCGTTGTCTGCTGTAACTCTCAAGGCCAGATCACCGTCAACGCAGTGGCGCTCAATGAGAACGCGTACCTATATGGCAAAAATCCACCGAGCCGCCAGCCCTTCGACGTCATCGTGCCCGATGGCAAGTTGTGGGTGATGGGAGACCATCGATCCGCATCCGCAGACTCGCGGGCGCACATGGGGGACCCAGGTGGAGGCTTCGTGCCCCTAGATCGCGTCCTTGGACGCGCATTCGCCGTAGTATGGCCGTTGTCGGACGCTCAGGTTCTCGAAGTGCCGAGCACCTTTGATCAACCCGGTCTCACTCAAGCGGATGGCGGTAACTGATGTCGGAGCCCACAGGGGGGCAGGCCCCAGATCCGGTTGAGAAAGCAGAGCCGGTTGAGAATTCAGCGCCGGTCGAGACTCCGACTGTCGACGACTCTGCTGCTCAGAGTGATGCGATAGAAAAAGCGCCCGTGAAAAAGTCCAAGAAAGAAAAGAAGAAGACCGGACCGGTCCGGGCGCTTGTTGAGACTGTGGTGATCATCGCCGTGGCGCTTGCTGCTGCCGTGCTCATTCGACTCTTTCTTGTGCAAGCCTTTTACGTACCCAGCGGTTCGATGGAAAACACGCTGTTGCCCAGCGACCGCATTGTGGCCTCGAAAATTACGACTCACTTCACCGGTGTGCAGCGCGGTCAGGTCGTAGTGTTTAAGGATCCTGGCGGATGGCTCCCCGCACCCGGGCCGGCGCCCAGCGGTTTCAGCGGGGCGCTTCATAGCCTTTTCACCTTCATTGGCCTGTTGCCTTCCGACTCTGGCAATGATCTGGTGAAGCGCGTGATCGGAGTGGGTGGCGATCGCATTGTGTGCTGCGACAAAGAAGGGCACATTGAACTAAACGGCAAATCGCTCATTGAGCCGTACATCAAGCCTGGTGACACGACCGATCAGGTTCTTTTTGATGTTGTTGTTCCCAAAGACAGCGTCTTCGTCATGGGCGACAACCGGTCGAACTCACGTGATTCGCGCTATCACCTCCGAGTGAACGATGGCGGCGTTCCTGTGAGTGACGTTGTAGGCAACGTATTCGTGACAGTGTGGCCGTTGTCGAGGTTCTCGTTTATGTCGATTCCCGACACGTTTAGCGATATTCCCTCTGCGCCGTGAGCGCTAGGCCCACCCTGCGGGTCGAGCGCGGACTACTGCGCGACGGTAATCATCTCCTCGCCAGCATGGACGAGGTAGGTCGCGGTTCGTTGGCGGGCCCCGTGTCCGTTGGTGTTGTAGTCATTGATGTGGATTCGCGGCCAGCGCCAGATGGCGTACGAGATTCGAAGCTCTTAAGCCCAGCGCAGCGCGAGGTACTTGTTCCGGCGATTCGCGCGTGGGCGCTTGCCTCGGCAGTGGGCCATGCCGAACCAGAAGAGATTGATGAGTTTGGCCTGACCGCTGCTTTGCGACTTGCAGGCGAGCGCGCGCTTTCCCAGTTGCCGGAGCCACCTGATCTAGTACTACTCGATGGAAGTCATGACTGGCTCACTCGCCCGACTGTGCAGGGTGATCTCTTTGCGGATACGACTGCTGCGGGTGACCGATGGGGACTTCAGGCTGCCCCGCGAGTGACAACACGGATCAAGGCCGATCTCACCTGCGCGTCGGTGGCTGCGGCGAGCGTGCTGGCGAAGGTCGAGCGAGACGGCCTCATGCGTGTGCTCGGGACGCAGGTTCCAGACTACGGTTGGGCTTTCAATATGGGCTATTCATCGCCCGAACACGTGCAAGCACTCGAGCGCATCGGCCCCTCGCAGTGGCACCGTCGCTCGTGGAATTTGCCCGGAGTCTGACGAGGTTATCCACACTTGAGGTCGTGCCTCTGGCGTGAGCCGCGCAAGTCACGAAGGGTGTGCCATGGAGGTGGCACATGCGCGTATCTGACGCACTCGGAAAATTCGGTGAGCAGCTGGCAGCTCAACATTTGCTGGCTGCAGGCATGGAAGTTCTTGATCGCAACTGGCGCTGTTCAATCGGCGAGATCGACATCGTGGCTCGCGATGGCGACACCCTCGTCATCTGTGAAGTGAAGACCCGAAGTTCTCTCACCTTTGGCCATCCACTGGCTGCGGTGACTCCGATCAAGTTGCGGCGACTTCGCCGGTTGGCGGCAGAGTGGGTTTCGACAAGTGGCATTCGCGCACGCACTATCCGCCTCGATGTGGTGGGCATCCTTACCCCGCGTGATGGACAACCGATCATCGAGCATGTCCGGGGTGTGAGCTGATGCCCGTTGCGCGTACACGTGGCGCGATTGTCGTAGGTGTAGAAGGAGTGATCGTTGAAGTCGAGGCCGACGTGGCTGCCGGGCTGGTGGGCATGACGATCGTGGGGTTGCCCGACAAAGCGGTGGGTGAGTCCCGTGATCGGGCGCGCACCGCAGTTGTGAACAGCGGACTTGAGTGGCCACAACGCAAGATCACGATTGCGCTCCTGCCGACTGACTTGCACAAGCGCGGTTCTGGACTTGACCTCTCCGTTGCTGTCGCGGTCCTTGCGGCGACAGAGCAGGTCCCCGTCACGGCTGCAGCAGCATGCGTGGTGATGGGGGAGCTCGGGCTCGATGGGCGCGTACGCCCGGTCAGTGGTGTCGTGTCGGCAGCGATTGCGGCGCACCGCGCAGGTGTAGCCAGACTCGTGGTGCCGCGAGGTAACGCTGCCGAAGCTTCGCTGGTGCCTGGCCTCGAAGTTGTCCCTGTTGACTCTCTCCTGCACCTAGTTCACGTACTTCGCGGCATCACCCAACCCGAAGCTGTGCCCGAGACACAGGGACAAGCACAGTCGTCCCATCTCCCGGACCTCGCAGATGTTCGTGGTCAGTCCGAAGCGCGCTGGGCGCTTGAGGTGGCCGCCGCAGGTGGGCACCATCTCGCGATGATCGGCATGCCCGGTGTTGGCAAGACCCTGCTCGCGGAGCGACTGCCGGGGATCCTTCCGCCATTGGAAACTGAGGAAGCCCTAGAGGTCACCGCGATTCGATCGGCTTTTGGATTATTGCCGGAAGGGGCGGGGTTGGTTGACCGACCGCCATTCGAAGCACCTCATCACTCGGCCAGTGAGGTTGCGCTCATCGGGGGTGGCGCAGGTTCGCGAGTCCGTGCCGGGTTGGTGACGCTCGCGCATCGTGGTGTGCTGTTTCTCGATGAGGCACCAGAGTTCGATCGCGCCGCGCTGGAGGCGCTGCGGCAATCCCTCGAATCCGGGGTCGCAGTCGTTGCACGATCAGGATTTAGCGTGAGGTTGCCTGCCCGTTTCCAGTTGCTCATTGCCGCCAACCCATGTCCGTGTGGATTCGGATTAGGGCGCGGCGATCGGTGCACTTGCTCGTCGATCGCGAGGCGACGTTACGCACATAAATTGTCCGGTCCGCTGCTTGATCGCATCGACTTACGCGTCGAACTTGAGCAATCGGGGGACCTGATCGGCGAACCAGCCGAATCCTCAGCAGCCGTTGCTGATCGCGTACGGCAGGCTCGCGAACGCGCCGCCCAGCGCTGGCACACGATGCCTTGGACATTGAATGCTCATGTTCCCCCTGCTGCACTGCGTAGCACCTTTCCGCCGACCCCATCGGCGTGGCGACTTTTGCGCGGAGCCGTACGCGAACGGACCGTAAGCCAACGAGGCGCCGATCGAGTCCTTCGTGTTGCGTGGACCCTCGCCGATCTGGCCGGAGCGGCTGTTCCCGGCGATGACGAAGTGGCAGCGGCATTAGCCGTGCGCTCTACTGCACCGGGGTGGGCAGCATGAGTGATCGGGACCTCCGGGCACGGGTGTTGCTCTCTCGGCTCAGCGAGCCGGTAGATGCGCACCTGAATCGACGGATCGTTGACATCGGGGCGATAGAAACGGCAGCCGAACTTGTGGCCGGAACTTCTCCGCTGCGCAATGCTGAGTCGTTGCGAATTCGCCTTGATCGCAACGACCCTGAGCACATAGTGGACGCCGATCTCGCATCGGCTGAGCGTGTCGGGGCACGTGTCATCACCCCAGGGACGTCTGCGTGGCCGACGCAACTTGATCAACTTGGTGAACGCGCACCGATACTCCTGTGGGTGCTTGGCTCTGGTGATCTGCGGCTACTTGCCCTGAGGTCAGTGGCGATGGTGGGCGCTCGAGCTGCCACGACATACGGCGAAACAGTGGCTCGCCGTTGGTCCGCCGATTTTGTGACGCATGGGTGGACCGTCGTGTCTGGCGGAGCATTCGGCATTGACGCTGCGGCACACCGAGGGGCGCTCGCTGCAGGAGGTGCCACGGTCTGCATCCTTGCGAGTGGTGTTGACGTGCCCTATCCGCGATCGCATGACCTACTACTGGCGCAGATAGCAGAGAACGGTCTAGTGGTAAGCGAATCCCCGCCGGGCAGCTCTGCGATGCGACAAAGGTTCCTGACACGCAATCGTCTGATTGCGGCAATTTCACGCGCAACTGTGGTCGTTGAGGCCGCGCTGCGCTCCGGTGCCCGAAGCACTGCTGGAGAGGCGGCCGAGCTCGCCCGTCCAGTGTTTGCTGTTCCGGGTCCGGTCACGTCGGTGAGTTCTGCTGGGTGTCATGCCCTCATTCGCCAGCATGCAGCCGAATTGGTGGCGGGCTCCGATGATGTGCTCTCGCTTCTCGATCCACTAGGCGTTGCTGCTCCAATCGACCGCGAACCGGCACGTGTCGATGACGGCCTTGCCACACGAGAAGCCCGCGTGCTTGATGCCGTGCCTCTGCGCAAGCCCGCCTCTATGACCGCGCTGGTGCGGACGGCTGGTCTCACTCCCACCGAGGTTGTGGCTGCCCTCGGGCACCTGCAGTCTCGGGGCCTCGTGCGCCGAACTTCGGACGGTTGGGTCAAACAGGCACGCCAAGAATCCGTGCCTGCGTGATCTTTAGCTGCAATGCGGCCACCATGGGGGAGTGAGCGCGGACGAGTCACTCGATCTGCCGGCTGCCTGGGAGCAGGTGCTGGCTGGATTCGTTGTGCACTTGCGTGATGAGCGTGGTCGCAGTGCCCATACCGTGCGTGCCTACTCGGCGGATGTTCGTGACTTACTGCAGCATTCGCGACAGTCGGGGTGCGTTGACCTAAGCGATATCGATCTCGCTGAACTTCGTGCGTGGCTCGCGGATCAAAACTCTGCAGGTCACGCGCGTACTTCCCTAGCGCGTCGGGCTGCTGCGGCGAGGTCTTTCACGTCGTGGCTACGTCGCCGTGGGCTCATTGCAGTCGACCCCGGAACCCGACTGTCGAGTCCGCGCCCACACCGGCATCTTCCTGAGGTTCTCACTGCGGCTGAAGCCGAGACGATGCTTGACAACGCGGCGGTCCGTGCAGATGACGGCGATCCGCAAACTTCACGCGATCGAGCCATGCTCGAACTTCTTTATGCTGGTGGCATTCGGGTTTCCGAACTTTGTGGGCTCGATGTCGGCGACGTCGACATGTCGCGACGGGTCATGAGAGTGCGCGGTAAAGGCGATAAGGAGCGCATGGTGCCGTTTGGTGTTCCAGCCGCAAAGGCGCTGCAGGAGTGGTTCGGCGCGCGCGCTGAATTGCTCACCCCCGCCAGCGGAAACGCGATTTTTCTAGGAGCGCGTGGCGGCCGAATCGATCCGCGTCGGGTTCGATCAGTCGTACACGAACTTATTGCTTCTGTGCCGGGTGCGCCCGATATTGCTCCGCACGGATTGCGACACTCCGCTGCGACGCATGTGTTGGAGGGCGGCGCCGACCTTCGAATGGTGCAAGAACTGCTCGGTCATTCGAGTCTTTCCTCGACTCAGATTTACACGCACGTATCCGTGGAGCGGCTCAGGTCGACCTTCGAGCAGGCGCACCCTCGCGCGTAGGCCTAGAGCGGTTTGAGCACGATGCGCTGTAGCAGGCGCATCGGATCGAAGTAGGTGCTCCCGCGTTTGAGTCCCCAATGTAGGCAGCGGCAGTGGCCTCCGGTGGCCGCGATCTGGCCAATGACCTCCCCAGCGAAGACCTGCTCACCGACCGAAACGATCGGATCGACCGGCTCGTAGGTCGTGCGCAGGCCGCCGTGAACGATGCTCACGACGCCTCGACCCGCCACATCACCTGCATAGACGACACGGCCCGAGCCGGCTGCGAAGACCCAGGTCTCGGGGGAGGCAGCCAGATCTACCCCACGGTGTCCCGGGTTCCAATTTGCCGCGCCAGGGGCGAATGGGGCCAAGACTCGAAGCGACCCGTCAATGGGCGGTCGCCATCGGGATGCTTTGGCCGGGGCCGCCACGAGGAGGGACAGGAGAGCGATTATGGAGACGAGGACGAGTTGGGTGCGGCGCATCTGGGCAGGTTGCCCGGTCGGGGGAGCAGAGACAAGGTCCCCGAGTGGCCCTGTGGATGGAGCACTGTCCCTCGCCCCGTACACTCGTCCTTGGACCAGATGGCCTCGGCCGGACGGTTACATCGCACGACCTTCGCGGGCTCCGGCCCGCCCGACACGTTCCAGAGGTCCCGCGTCTAGCGGGTGGAAGGTGCGGTGGTCGTCAGGAGGCTCTCCCCAACCGGGGCGGGCTTATTAACCTATGAATGGAGTACGCCATGGCCGTTGTGACCATGCGTCAACTGCTCGAGAGCGGCGTTCACTTCGGGCATCAGACCCGTCGTTGGAACCCGAAGATGAAGCGTTTCATCATCACCGAGCGCAATGGCATCTACATCATCGATCTGCAGCAGTCGCTGTCCTACATCGATCGCGCCTACGAGTTCGTGAAGGAGACCGTCGCACATGGCGGCTCGATCATGTTCGTGGGAACGAAGAAGCAGGCGCAGGAGCCGGTTGCACAGCAGGCTGCGCGAGTCGGCATGCCCTATGTCAACCAGCGTTGGCTCGGTGGCATGCTCACCAACTTCAACACGGTCTACAAGCGTCTTCAGCGCATGAAGGAACTTGAGCAGATCGACTTCACGAACGTTGCTGCTTCCGGACTGACTAAAAAGGAACTCCTCGTTCTGGAGCGTGAGAAGGACAAGCTCACGCGTACCCTCGGCGGTCTTCGCGACATGCACAAGGTGCCGAGCATTGTCTGGGTCGTCGACACTAAGAAGGAGCACATCGCCGTAGGCGAGGCTCGCAAGTTGGGCATCCCCGTTATCGCGATCCTTGACACCAACTGTGATCCTGACGAGGTCGACTTCCCGATCCCGGGCAACGACGACGCAATTCGTTCCGTTGCACTCCTCACACGCGTCATTGCCGATGCGGTTGCCGAGGGCCTAATGGCTCGCGCGAGTCGCTCAACCGGTGAGGTTGCCGCTGCTGAGGTCGTCGAACCGCTCGCCGAGTGGGAGCAGGAACTTCTTGCTGGCTCTGGTGAGGTTGTTGCGCCCGTTGAGGACGCTGCACCCGTCGCTGAGTGACAACTTTTTTCGTACGCTTGCGCATGTGCGCACTTTGAGAGGGATTCATGGCTGAGTTCACTGCTGCCGACGTCAAGAAGCTTCGCGACCAGACCGGCGCCGGAATGATGGACTGCAAGAAGGCACTTACTGATGCGGACGGCGATCATGCCCAAGCGGTCGAGATCTTGCGCATCTCAGGTGCTGCTAAGGCTGCAAAGCGTGGAGCTGAGCGCGAGACGTCCAATGGCATTGTCGCCAATGACGCCAATGCGCTCATCGAGTTGCTGTGCGAGACCGACTTCGTAGCGAAGTCCGCCGACTTCCAGACCTTGGCTAACGCCATCGTTGCGGCAGCCAATGCTGCACAGGTCGGCGACCAGGCGGGCGTGCTCGGTTTGAGCCTCCCGCAGGGCGGCACGGTTGCCGAGGCTATTGCGGGCATCGCTGCTGTTATAGGCGAGAAGATCGAGTTGGGTCGCACTGCTGTGCTCCCGACTCCCGTCTCGGTCTACATGCACCGTCGCGCATCTGATCTGCCCCCGCAGGTGGGTGTTCTGGTTTCCTACCAGGGCAGCGAGGAAGCCGCTCGGGGTGCCGCGATGCAGGCAGCGGCCATGAAGCCGCTGTACCTCGTTCGCGAGGATGTCCCTGCGGACGTCATCGAGACCGAGCGTCGGGTGGCCGAGGCCAAGGCGATCGAGGATGGCAAGCCCGAGGCTGCGCTGCCGAAGATCATTGAGGGTCGCGTGGGTGCCTACTTCAAGGACTTCTGCCTACTCGAACAGGATTCGGTAACCGATTCGAAGAAGAACGTCGCTGCCGTGCTGAAGGATGCTGGCACCACGGTGACCGCATTCGTACGCTTCGATGTGGGACAGGGCTGACGTAGGGCAGACTCGGCGCGTACGTACTCCGGGATCGCACGGACCAAGAGGGAGACTGCATGAGTGCACAGACAAAGTGGTCTGCTGCTCCTGAGGGCGGTTGGTCGAGAGTTCTGCTTAAGCTCTCTGGCGAGGCATTCGCCGGGGGAGGTGGGCTCGGCGTAGATCCCGATGTCGTGCAATCGATCGCGACTCAAATCGCAGCCGTCGTGCGTGCTGGTACCGAAGTTGCTGTAGTCATAGGCGGCGGCAATTACTTCCGCGGTGCTCAGTTGTCCGAGCGAGGCATGGACCGTTCTCGCGCCGACTACATCGGAATGCTCGGCACCGTCATGAACTGCCTCGCGCTGCAGGACTTCCTCGATCATCAAGGTGTGGACACGCGCGTGCAGACTGCCATCACCATGGGACAGGTCGCGGAGCCGTATATCCCGCGACGTGCCGTACGCCACTTGGAGAAGGGCCGTGTGGTCATCTTCGGCGCTGGACTCGGTGCCCCGTACTTCTCCACGGACACTACGGCCGCGCAGCGGGCACTCGAAATCGGAGCGCAGGTCGTCTTGATGGCAAAGGGCGTCGATGGCGTCTACGACTCCGATCCACGTACAAATCCCGACGCAAAGCGCTTTGAGGAACTCACGCACAGTGCGGTGCTCAACCTCGGGTTGAAGGTCGCCGACGCCACGTCGATCAGTTTGTGTGGTGAAAACAACTTGCCTATCGTCGTCTTCAACCTGCTCGTGGACGGCAATATTGCTCGCGCGGTCAACGGAGATCGCATCGGCACAATTATCAACACAGCCAAGGGAGCCTGACATGAGCGACCAGACCGACGAGATCCTGCTCGAGGCCGAGGACAAAATGGACAAGGCCATCGCTGTTGCCAGAGAAGACTTCGCGACGGTGCGTACCGGTCGTGCGACTCCGACCATCTTTAACAAGATTGTGGTCGACTATTACGGGACCTTCACGCCGATACAGCAGCTAGCGTCTTTCCAGAGTCCCGAAGCACGCATGATCATCGTCAGCCCGTACGACAAGGGCGCCTCGGCGGCAATCGAGAAGGCGATTCGCGATAGCGACCTCGGTGTCAATCCGACCTCCGACGGCACTGTCATTCGCGTGGTGTTGCCGCAGCTCACCGAAGAGCGTCGTAAGGAATACATCAAGCTGGCTAAGCACAAAGCTGAAGAAGCGCGAATCTCCATGCGCAATATTCGTCGTCACGCAAAAGAAAGCCTCGATAAGCTCCAAAAAGACGGCGATGTTGGCGAGGACGAGATACGCCGTGCGGAGAAAGCTCTCGATGATCTCACGCACAAGCACGTGGAGACTATCGACGAAGTTCTCAAGCACAAGGAAGCCGAACTCCTCGAGGTCTGACAGGTGACGACCCCGGAGTCGGAGTCCGCGAAACCCACGTCGCGTGCTGGCCGTAATCTCCCAGCCGCCATCGGGGTGGGTGTCGGCATCGGTGCTGTCGTCCTCATCAGTGTGTTTACGTGGCGGCCGCTCTTTGTCGGCGTGGTCATTCTGGCGATCGGCATGGGCGTCCATGAGCTGATTAAGGCTGGTGTGTCGCGCGAGATCGCTATGACTCGAGTGCCGCTCTATGCCGCCGCAGTGGTGAGCCCTGTGGTCGCCTATATCTGGGGCATTACGGCGATCACAGTGACATTTGGCGTGACCGTCGTCCTGATTTTCATGTGGCGACTACGAACCGGCACGCCCGGTTATGTACGTGATGTGACCGCTAGCGTGTTTGTGGCTGCCTATTTGCCGTTCATGGCGGGCTTTGTCATGGTCATGTTTGCCGCGGATAACGGGCCAAGCCGAATTCTCGCTTATGTGCTGCTTACGATTCTCGCCGATATTGGTGGCTATGCGGTCGGCTCGTTAATCGGTCGGCATCCATTGGCGCCGAAGATCAGCCCCAAGAAGTCCTGGGAGGGACTCGGCGGCTCACTCGTGGTTCAGGCCATTGGTGGAGTGCTGCTCTTTGTCTTTCTGCTCAACGGGCTTTGGTGGCAAGGGCTTATCGCTGGCGTAGTGCTTGCGGTCACGGCATTGGCTGGCGACCTGGCGGAGAGCGCGATTAAGCGCGACCTCGGGGTGAAGGACATGGGCGCTATTTTGCCTGGTCATGGCGGTGCGATGGATCGCCTCGACTCGCTAGTGCCGAATGCATTTGTTGCGTGGGGTCTCTTCACGCTCTTCCTCGGCTCTGGTATTTCGTAGGCAGCTGATGAAGCCAGGAGAGCTCGTCTTTAGCGCACCGCGTGCCAAGAAGCCGCCGCAGCACATTTCAGATCTTGATCACGCGCAACGTCGCGAAGTGGCGGCTGGTCTGGGGCTTCCGGCATTCCGGGCCGACCAGATGTCGCGGCATTGGTTCGGGAGGCTCGAGGATGATCCGTCGACGTGGAGTGACATTCCGGTAGCTGCGCGCGAAGCACTGACATCCGCGCTGCTTCCTACGCTGTTGACTCCGGTCCGTGCGATCGACTGTGATGGCGGATCGACGATCAAGACCGTGTGGAAACTATTCGATGGAGCTCTCGTCGAGAGCGTGCTCATGCGATACCCAGATCGAGTCACGATGTGCGTCTCTTCGCAGGCGGGCTGCGGCATGAACTGCCCGTTCTGCGCTACAGGTCAGGGTGGACTGACACGCAATATGTCGACTGCCGAAATCGTTGAGCAGGTGCTTGCGGGGGCTCGCTCACTCGCGCGCGATGAGATCGTCGGTGGGCCTGGTCACGTGAACAATGTCGTGTTCATGGGTATGGGCGAGCCAATGGCGAACTACAACGCCGTGATCGGAGCCGTACGTCGACTGACAGCGAAGTCTCCAGAAGGGATGGGACTGTCAGCTCGGGGCATCACAGTGTCGACGGTCGGTCTCGTACCGCGGATCCACGAACTGGCAGATGAGGGGATTCCAGTGACGCTGGCAGTCTCTCTCCATGCGCCTGAT
>Ga0164295_10003023_pt1 | contig 13626 bp, 11 predicted proteins | sample GEODES006metaG_FD_111798 | JGI IMG/M metagenome (GOLD analysis project Ga0164295, IMG submission 111798) | Oligotrophic lake water microbial communities from Sparkling Lake, Wisconsin, USA - GEODES006 metaG | ecosystem: Environmental > Aquatic > Freshwater > Lake | place: USA: Sparkling Lake...
AAGACATGTCTAGTGATGCCAGGATTGCTTAAACATCTTGGATACAGAAATTCTACTTGGTATGCAAAAGCATTACCAGAATCTCAAGACGACAAGAAAGAAATAGAGGTCATACTGAGACGAAAAAATATTGAAGACCTTCGCAGCTAGCGGTGAACACATAAGACTTTTCACCAAACATGGTCCCAGAATGAAAGCGCACGCCAAACACTGGGACTTTGAATTTAAGCCTCATTTTGAAGTTTACGACATAGAACATCAAATGAAACAAGGCGCGGATAATTCTCGGTCCCATGAGGATGCTTAATGATCGTGATGTCATTTCGTGGGCGGACAGCAATGTCTGAGTAGCCACATCCCATCCCCCTTCCCTGCTCCGACATTCTATTCCACCGAATTGGCACCAGATCGATAAGGCTGAGTGTTCCGACCCATGCTGACAAATGCCTTAAAAAGAACAGACTATGCAGGTCCATGCGCCATTCGGATGTCACGACGTCAATGAAAAAAAGTGGAAAGCACAAATTTGCGTTCTCATGGAATTTGCGTGGTGGTGTCCAGACCCAAGGTCACAGACAAGCAAGGAAAGAGATTCCCTTGCACGGAGCGGCAAATAGATGGCGTTCTCGTGCAGGCGGCAGACCACGATTGCTATCAAACCCAATGACCCTAGAGCTGTGAAAGCTCACGGTCCGACCGTGAAAACTGCCCGTGCACTGAAGGTCGGGGCACTGAGCAGACCTCTTGCTTTGCCGGTGGCGTCTTGAGTCTCCACGGTCAGGCCCTTGGTGCCGCGTTTGCTGGGCAACTTGATGTAACCAATCGGTATAAAGCTAAGCTGCCGCTGGTTCAGCGCTTCGGCAATTTTCTGAATCTGCTCTGAGTTGCGCTTGGCAAGCTTATACCGGTCTCAAACTGCACTGCGATGATTTGTAAATGCAGATGCTTGACGATGATTATGAGCAAGCCTCATTCTTCTTCGACTGGCACAGCTTTCGGCGCAACGATTTCTTTCAAATCAATCTGTTGCCGACCGTCAATAACACCGCACTCTTTCACTATTTCCTCCCAGAGGTAGGAACGGTTGAGCATGGAAGCCAGAAATTTATCATGACGTGGGAGCTTGGCGGTCTTGGCCAAATTCCCGGGATGGGTAAGTCTGCTGAAGAGCACCCTCTTGGCCTTCGTGCGCGGGATCTTCTTCTCTCCAAATCCATGAGGAATGTTGGACGACCAGAAGTGGATCATCTCCTCACCGTTCTCGATGCTACATCCCAGATAAATCACGGAGTGGCCGGACTCCTTTGCACCAATCTCCATGTTCCACCAGATCTTCATGAAGTCGCCAGGAAGCGCGCGATCTAAGCTCGAAAAATTCATGCCCGCTTGCAAATCATGAAAAAGCTTCGCAGTGCCTGGACCATTGGCGTTCCAGCGTCCCCAGAGTCCGTCGCCATCAGACTTTGCCGTTTCAGAATAACCCTTCCATGCCTCAGGAGTCAATGTAAGTTTCCTTTCCTCTGACAGAGTTTGCAGAGTCTTCAGCAGCACTAGGTAAGTCGCCCCAGAACAAAAGGAAGGAATGCACTTCTTGGGTGTTACGAGAAATTGATCAACCTTAGGGTCATAGGAGATCGCCTGAGCCAGTGCGTTGAGTGCTTTTCGTGAAACACTGTATCCGCCCGCCTTCGGAAACTCAGAGAGGGTGGACAGTATGATGCTATTGATTTCCGGAATGGGCTGAGCGGCAAGCTCCACATCTCGAACCTCGACAGCCTTCGGCACTTTCGAGTAAGTGGGAAGAATCTGTGGTGCAATGGCATTTAATCCGGTTTTGGGAGTGTCTGGTTTGGACTTAGAAGAAGGTGTATCCTTAGCTGGGTCCGATTGAGACTTGGCAGCGGTGCCCTTCTTTGAACTGGCCTGCTTGGATTTTGTAGAAGGGCCACACTGCGAGTTGGCGACTAGCAGGAAGCAAAACAAAATGCCGTGACTGAAGGAAATACGTGGGATCATGGTGGGTTAACTTCTGACTACTTGCTCGTCAAAACTAATGATGCGGAGGCCTGCGCCAGTGGGCCGGAGAGTCATGGAGACTGAACATCCTCCACTGGTTGATGAGCCATAATAATAACGATACGTGATAGAGAGGGAGATTAACCCACTTTTCAGGCGATCGAAGTTGGCGTTCCTGATCTCATATTTCCGGCTAGGGTAGCGGTCAATCAGCTTCGCTCGATCGGCTCGGAGGTAGGAGTGGGTCGCCGCACCTCCTTCCTTGTAACAGTAGGTAACTGAGGTATCAAAATCCGACACCCAGTCATCAGGATCATTGCTGCTGTTGTTCCTGACCCATCCCGTGACAAACTGGCGGATCATTTCATCACTCACGGTTCCACCCTCCTGGCTTGGATCGGGCATCGGCATGGATGTGATATCAGAATTGTCTCTAGGCGCATAAGCGTTTTTCCGAACCTCCTCGTCGAACGAGGAAATTTTCCACAGGCCTGAGGCCTGGCTAAGTTGCATCGTCACAAACGAGTTACCACGCGTAATTTTGGTGCCTTGGTATTCATAGTGGTAACTTATGACCAAGATAGCCCGGCTGAAGTTGTCAAACCACTCCACAGCCGCCTTGCCAAGCTGGGAATACTGGCGCGAAGGATAGCGCCGAGTGAGCTTGCCACGATCTTCATGTAGGAAGGTGTTGGGAGCACCACCGCTGCCCTCCCAATAAACATACTTGGGAGATTCAGTAAAATCGGAAACCCATTCTGCCACTGAGTTGCTGGCTTGATTTTTAAACCAGCCAGAGATGAATTCACTCAGGCTAGACTCAGCCTCCCGCTGACGATTGTCAGGCTTCTCGTCCTTCACATGAACCACGGGCTTATGTCCCTCATCGCGCACGATGGCTATCTCTTCCTTCATTCGCTTAATCTCCTCCTTCATGTTCTCCAGGTCCTGCTTATCAATCTCCACCAGATTCGCGGGGCGAGCCAAGGTGCCGCCTATCGATGCGCCGCGTGAACGAAACACAATCGACTGGATGGCGCTAGCTGCACCGGTGTAACTGACAAAGGGCATTTGACGCTTGCCAGTGCGCGTTTCGGTGGTCTGCGCTGCGGCCTCCACAAGGTCGCGCAGATTTCCTGTGCCGGTGGCTAGCTCGTCGGTGAGGAATTTTGTGAAGGGGCTGTTTTCATCTGACTCACTGAGGAAAGCCGCAGCTTTCCTCCCCGGACTGGCGGCAAAGGCCACGAGGGTCGCATCTGGGACGACGGCCTTACCCAGAGCGGCCTTCACGCGCTCGTCCAGATCGCCAAAATTCTTTGTCGCTCCTGCCAGCGCCGCAGTGGCTTTTGGGGCTCCACTTCGGCAGCAGTCCAAGATTACTGCACGAGCCGTCACTGTGGTGTTTTTCAGCGTGGTCAGCACGCTATTGAGAGATACGGCACGTGTATCCAGATAGTTGACATCTGGAATGATGGCGTCCACAGGCAAAAGAAAAGTGTCCTCGCTGGCGAAGCCGTCAGGCTGGCCATCCATACCATGACCAGAATAAAAAACGAGCGCCAGCTTCGCCCCTCGGGCACGGACTTTCAGCTCATTAAGCGCAATCTGGATGTCCTCGCGCGTCGCATCCGTCAGCAGCTTAACATCCGCACCACTAGGCAGAGCCTCCAGAGTCGCTTTCATGAGTTGCGCATCGTTTACAGGCGTGTCCAGTTGGTCCTCCACACGCTGGTAGGCATTGTTGCCAATGCAAAGGGCGACGATGTCCGCGGCCCTCAGCATGCTACCGATGCAGAGAAGGAGGTAGATGATGATTGATCTCATAAGAGCGACAACGAAATTTCTTAACTAATTTAGTATAGAGTCTTTTCCCGGCAATGCGGCTGGAAGGTGAGTCCGAGCTCAAAATGCTTTCATCCTTCGCGGATAAGGACGGCCAGAAAGTGGAGTTTGAGAACGTAAATCATGAACATTCTTGTTATATAAAGAATGGTTCCGTGGTTTCAAGCACCAGAAACCTCGTAGTGGTGAGCAGCCAGAGCTTGGCGCAAAGATCCAGCGCGGGCTATAGATGGCGTTCTCGTGCAGGCGGCGGAACACGATTGCCTTCAATATCAATCACGCTAGGAGTGGCAATGCTCACGGTCCGACCGTGAAAACTGCCCGTGCACTGAAGGTCGGGGCACTGAGCAGACCTCTTGCTTTGCCGGTGGCGTCTTGAGTCTCCACGGTCAGGCCCTTGGTGCCGCGTTTGCTGGCGACGCGCAGATCGGTCTCGGTGAAGCTTTTGAAGACCTCGCCTCGGGCAAAGTTCAGGTTTTCCGTGTCGGTGAACTGCACAGGGCTGGCCACGGCCAGGATGATCTCAGTTCCGAAAGGCTCCTTCATGCGGAAGCGGAACTCACCGGCCCCCAAGTGGCCGTCCATCTGACTGCCGATCTCCACGGCCCCACCGCCTTTGACGAAGTTGTTCGTGCGGGCGCTGTTGGGGAAGATCTGGGTCAGCACTTTTTCGGCGCTGAGGTGATAGAGGCGCAAGTAGATGCCTTCCGTGCTCTTTACCTTCACGGTCAGTAGTTCGCCCTTCTTGTAGTGGGCCTTGTTGGTGGCGATGGTAAGCCTGCCGCCTTCAGTCAGAGTCACCTTGCCTTCGCTGCCACCAGCCTTGGCCGCGCCACTGGTGAACTCGGTGTAGGCGATGGGCTGGTAGGTGAGATGCTCCTGGTTCAAGGCGTGGGCGATTACTTGGAACTGGTCCAGCCATCCGGCACGCGGAAAGGGCATGCCGGACTCAAACTGCACGGCGATGCTCTCCAGATCAGCATTCCGGCTGTCTTTGAGGCGATCCAAAAAGCGGGCGTCTTCCTCGCCAAATTCAGCGGCCAGAGTGGCGAGGCTCACGTCGGCTTTGAAGCGGTTGTAAAGGCGGCTGACAGGATCAATCGGCTGGTCATAGCCGGGCATGGCTGCAGCCAGAGCTTTCTTGAAGCGCTCCTCATCCACCTTCACCACGCTATGCAGCCTTTCCTGGCTAACGTAGAGGTCCTTCACATTGTTAGTCTCGACGCGGTCCAATCCTGCCTTGAGAGCGATCTCTCCGACCTCGTCACGAAATTGCTCGATGGGCTTGTCGAGGGTGTATTTCATGCCCTGGTCATGGCAGGCCATGCAGGAGATACCGTTGATGATGGCTCCATCCCGGCGTTTGCGATCTTGCACGATCTCCGTGGGGGCACGGTCCAGCTTCACGCCTGCTGCGGTGCTCAGGTAGTAGGCTTGCAAGCCGTTGCGCAGGTTCCAGATAATCTCCCCGCCATCGTGGGCGAATTCCCGATCCGAGTTCGATGTGAGTCCGGCACCCGCGGGTCCCAGCGGACTGCGGAAAAGGTCGTGCTGACCATTACGGACTAGCGGGGTGAAGTCATAGCTCTTCCAGTAGGCACCAGGGTAGCGGCCCAGCTCATGACGCTCAATCATGCGGTTGCCCTGACTGACGCCGCTTTCTCGAAAGCCCGCACGGACGGCCCGGCGATTTTGGAGGTTGCCTATCACATCCACACCTAGCAGCATCTCCAAATCACGGTCATTATCCGGCAGGCGCAGAAGCTGGTTGTAAAGTGGAGGCTGACTGGCGGCAAAGGCGAACCAATCCGCCCGCACCCAGGCCGACTGGCTATGCGTGGCCTCGGCAATGTCGCGTTCGCTTTTCCCATCCACCCCACGCAGTGCATAAGGATAGCCGGCAACCACATATTTCTCCCACTCCTCCTGTGTCCAGCCATAATTGCGAAGATCGAAACGGAAGATCGTCTTTCCCGCATCCACAGCCACTGGCACGGTGATTTGGCCCTCATGGCTCAGGCTATTGAGCAACTTGCCCAGCGCGGCGCGGTAGGTGTCCATCTGCGCTTCGTCTTCTACCGGCTTACCGGCGTTATCACGAAGGTTGGCTAGATTCGTCAGCGTCAGGTAACGGATAAAGGGCTGGGTGGACTCCGGCTGTTTTTCCAAATCTTCAGCGATGAGGCGAATCTCCTCCCGCAAAGGGACAAAGGTTCTTGGTTCTTGGTTCTTCGTTTTTGGTTCGGTGTTCGCCGTGGGTGCTAGTGCGCTATCTTCCTTGGGTTTTGGCTCCTCTTTGGCCGTAGCAGCTGGGGAGGGTTTTGCATCACCCTTTGCCCAGCCTTTAAGCAACGCGATTTCCTCCGCCGTCAGCGGAGGCAAGTAACTAGGATCTCCGGGCTTGCCTTTACTCTTAGGCATGCGTCCTTTCACCTCATCCGCGCGCTCGACGCGATCCATGATGCTTTTCACATCATCCTCACTCCCTAGCAGGGAGGTTAGGTTGATCCCGGCAGTGAGCGTGGGTGTTTCATCGCCGTCGCTATGGCAGTCAGCGCATTTTTGGTCAAAGAGCTTCAGCACGGCGACTGGCTCGGCGGCCTGTAGTGAAGCTGAAAGAAGGAGAGGGAGTAGCAGGATCTTCATGGGTGTCAGTGGGGCCAATCGCGAGGAGTTGAAGTTTGATTGAGGAAAAAGGAAATAATTTTGAGTCAACATCGCACTTTTCATTAATTGGTTGCTCTTCGCAGCCTCCAAGGATCTCATTTCATCTTCGATCCTGTCAATTCGGATACCATCACACCATTCTCAAAATTCTTCGCGCTGAACGATTGGAAGGAATGATCGAAAAAAAACTTCATCCTGGACTTTAGATGGTTTCCTTTGTGGTTCACCTCATCGACATCACCCTCGAAGTTAAGGCTTTCAGCCAGCATGTGGATGTGGCTTCTCGTCTGCGCATCTCCCTTGGTCGGACTCTTGTTGTTTACCAGCACTTTGCGCCCTTCAAACAGGATTACCCCCTCCGATAGCGTGGCCGTATAAGTCCAGACAATCTCGTAACCACCCTTTTCGGGTCGCACCTTCTCTAATACCTGCCATGTGCCAACTGCCTTATCTGAAGAAACTCTGCCAGTCCCTAGTAACGTAGTGCCGGTCTCTATCCCGGCCGAAGAGAGCAGCGTTTTCGGCGCGGCTTCTTTAACAAACTGGGGTGTCGCCGGAAGTGGCCCAGGGTCAGGCCGAAAGGTGATCTGGCGGATGGCGCTCTCTGCTCCCTTGTAGGTGACGTAGGGAACTTGGCGGTTCGCGGTGCGTTGTTCGGTGATGAAGGCGGCGTCCCCCACGATCTTGCGCAGGTCCCCATGACCGTTGGCGAGCTGGTCAGTCAGGAATTTGGTGAAGGGGCTGTTTTCATCCGTTTCGGTGAGAAAAGCCGCTGCCTTTCGCCCAGGGCTGGCGGCAAAGGCGATGAGGGTGGCTTCAGGAATGATCGCGTTTCCTAGTGCCTTTTTCACCCGCTCATCAATATCGCCAAAGCTTTTCGTGCTACCCGACAGGGCGCCAGTGGCCTTTGGCGCGCCGCTGCGGCAGCAGTCAAGGATGACCGCGCGGGCAGTGACGGGGCAGCCCTCCAGGGCTTTGAGCACTGTGCCAAGAGGCACGGCGCGGGTAGGCAGGTAGTTCACATCTGGGATCTCGGCTTCCACGGGCAGGAGAAAGGTATCCTCAATTGCATAACCATCTGGCTGGCCCTCCATGCCATGGCCTGAGTAAAACACGAGGGCCAGCTTGGCCGAGCGAGCTCGGACTTTAAGACTGCCGAGCGCGATCTCGATGTCCTCCTTGGTGGCATCAATGAGCAGCTTCACTTCCGCCCCGCCTGGCAGAGCTTCCAGTGTGCGCTTCATGAGCTGCGCGTCATTGACGGGCGTGTCGAGTTGATCTTCCTCCCGCATGTAGGAATTGTTGCCAATTATAAGCGCGACAATGTTCGCTGCTGGCGCTGCGAAGACGAGGGCCAAATAGACAAAGCCGAAGGTGAGGAGGCGTTTCATTGAGAAAAGTTCGTTGTTCACCTTTTAGCGTGAGTTTGGCAAAGGGTGGAAGCCTGCAGATCAAGATTCTTAAGAAACATTTTTTGGGTGAGGAAAGAGACCATGTGCATGCAGCGTGAACAACGAACGGGGAACAAGCTGAAGCGTTAACAACCAACATTACTTCATGCGCACGATGAGCACACGCCGATCGAATTGGCGCTGGGAGTCTGGGGCGGTCTCGGGAAATTGGGCGCAGGTTTCACCAAGGCCGAGTGGAGTCAGTGCGGAACTGGGGACTCCCTTGGCAGTGAGCAGCGCCAAGATGCTTACGGCGCGCTGCGCGCTGAGTGCTTGATTGGCCTCGGTATCTCCCTCGGCGCTAGTGTGACCTTGGACAATGAATCTAGCGTTTTCTCTCTGGATGAGATCGCTGAGGATGCCGGCCATTTGATCGGCATTTGTGCGGGAGGTCGCATCAAGCAGGGTGTTTGAGTTGACAATAAAAAGTATAGGCAAGGAGACAAAGGGATGCTCCTCAGTCGAACCATCCTCGCGCTGGATAATCTCCACCTCAACTGTGACGGCCGCACCCGTCTCGACCGCCAGGCCTTTACCCGCACGGCGCTCGTAGCTGCGTTTGATGATTGGAGAGGTGCTTTTCACTGGATTACGCGGCGGCTTGGCAGAGAGCGTTGCACGGGCTGCGTCCACGTCCAGCGGCTGGGCCTGCTGGGCCATGACGGGAAGGCTGAACAGGCAGACAAAAGCAGGGATGAGCCGACTGAGTTTCATGGAGGAGAGAGTGAGTGGCTCAATAAATTATTCAAGGTGCAAATGGCTAGGTCAAAGAGGTAGCTGTCCTGACTGGACTGCTACCTCTAGATTACAACTCAAGCGCGGATTTCTTTGGTGTAGGTGCGGTGGGATCCGTCGGTGTAGTAGTCGGCATAGGTGACATAGGTCACCTCGTAGCTGGCGCGTTTGCCGCACTTGTCCGTGTACCAGCGGCACTCCGTGCGGGTGGCGAGCTTCTTCGTGTAGGCGTAGGCGGGTTTGGCGGAGGCCTTTGGCGGGCAATAGGCCGGAGCTGGGGATGGGCAGGTGCCAGCGTGAGCGGCGGGCGTGACGGCGGCCAAGGTGAGGAGGGCGAGCAGTGTTTTCATGGCATGTATTTTGGAGGATTGTTCTGTGTTTGGGGTTCACGCATCAGCGTGTTCACAGAGGCCCATCGTCAGGGACTGAAGTTTGATTGTGAGAATGTGAATTTTTTTTCAGCACCGGGTGCTCCAGGCCTGTCGCAACCCTCGGTGTTGGCTTCCTGGCTGAACTGATACCACGCGAAAATGGACGCCGCGAGCTGCCGTAAATCCCCTTCCTCACGAAGCTTTTGCCATCGTGCCTCAAAACGCCGTTTGGTGGCGTCAAGCATGCCCGTGGATGCCAACATCCCAGTAGTGAACTACTTGGACACCTGACGTCAGGCTAGGCCAGAGATTATGATTAACTAACTTTCAAACACAAAACCCAATTCTAAGCGGTGACCCAGAATTCTCTATTGCTACACCAGCTATCTCTCAGCATAGGGTCCTTGTCTGTAGCTTAAACGATGTTGGTGAATGTCTGCGTTGTTATTCCCGAATCTTTCTATCTTATAGCAACCAATCATTTTAAATTAATGTGAATCCATCGATTCATGCTTTTCGATCAAAGATTTGTGGTTTGCACGGCCACATGTAAAGCATTAGCTGGCCCTTTGCGATTTTGAAAACCGTACCTTGATGGAGACTAGTTCTCCACTTGCCGTTTCCAATGTATTCATAAGTGAAAGAAACTGGTTTCTCATCTTTATTCCATGAATGGAGTCCCGTGCCATTGTTTCGGAAGAGTAGAGTCGTCGAGTAAGTGGAGTATTTGCTATTCCACAAACCAACGATCGCTTTAGGCGATGGGTTGGTCTCCACATAAGGTTCGAGCAAGACTGCACGAGGGTCACCAGCGCAGCCCGAGATGCAACAAGCCGTGATGGCGAAAATAAATAATTGGGTAAGTAATCGAAACTGTTTCATAAATTTTTAAGTGATTAACTAACGGTTAAACCAATTTTCCAGTGAATAAAAAAGCTGCCGGTGAGGCTGTGGTTTGTCCAAGAGACTTGATCGGCCACGAGCTTGTCGTTCACATCACGGAAAAAGAAATGTTGCCCAAGAATTCTCTATTCCTAGATCAGCTATCTCTCAGCATAGGATCCCTGTCTGTAGCTTAAACGATGTTGGTGAATGTCTGTGATGTTATTCCCGAATCTTTCTATCTTATTGCAACCAATCATTTCAAATTAATGTGAATCCATCGATTCAAGCTTTGCGATCATAGACCTGAGGACCTCCGCCCCAATCCGCAATGTGCAATAGTTGGCCTTTTGCAATTTTGAAAACAGTTCCTGGATGGGCACTAGTTCTCCACTTACCGTTTCCAATGTATTCATAAGTGAAAGACTCTGTCTGATCTTTAGGCCATTGATTCCAGGACCTCCATGAATAGAGTCCTGTACCGTTTGTCCGGAAAAGTATAGTCGAAGACCAATTGGATTTTTTTGTATTCCACAAACCAACGATCGCTTTAGGCGATGGGTTGGTCTCCACATAAGGTTCGAGCAAGACTGCACGAGGGTCACCAGCGCAGCCCGAGATGCAACAGGCCGTGATGGCAACAAGCAATACTTTAGTGAGTAATCGAAACTGTTTCATTTTGTTAAATTGTTAACTAGCGGTCAAACCAAGTTTTGAGTGTATAAAAGTGATGCTATTTTTATTGACGTTTATACAACCACGAGGCCTGTCCCGATGTTGAAGTAAGTATTAAATACTTATCTGCTAATGAAACAGTGTAGACTGGCCATTTTTGTTTGAATCCAGCAAGGTAAAACAACTCCCAAACACCTTGACCCTGGTAATAATATTCATAATTTTCAACCACGCTATTCATAAATTCATGACTATGAAAGTAGGCAGTACCATCGCTCTTGAACAAGAAAGTACCCGAATATGGAGACATGGGATTACCCCCGTTTTCTCGATGCCACATTCCCACAATCGCATCAGTTCGTGGATTTTTGTTGATCTTAGCTTTTAAAATTTCGGCACCAGGATCCGAGACGGCGGCGCAACTGGAGAAAAGGACAACTGAACACATGCCCAGCATGAGTCGAAAGAGTAAATTAAGAGACCTAAATTTTTCAAACAATACGATAGGTTGATATTTCATAAGTATGGTGTTGGATCGCTGGAGTGAGAATTTTAAAGTTACTAGGGACTCTTCAGGCAAGTTCAGTTCGCCAATTCTTTCGCACGGCGTAAAAACTCATCGGGCGACATTTCGAATTGCTTTTCTGGCGAGGTCGTTGGCCTTGATGAGGTGCGCTCAGACTTCGTTTTCGTATCTCTCTTTGGTGCAGGAGCTTGAACAAGAGAACGCTTAACTTCAGGTTCGATCTCAGCGGATAAACCGACAAGATTCATTGAGAAAAGGGTGTCCGGACTCAATCGCCCCGTAACAGCTAGGCTCTTTTTATGCTGCCACTCAATGATAGCTTGCTGCGTTCCACGTCCAGGAAGGCCATCTGGAGAACCTTTATAATGGCCGGCCTGCAGAAGAATATTCTGTGCGCGACGCAGGATACGACTTTGACTGTAACTGTTGAAACTAACGTAGGCACTATCGGCAAAAAGACCTTTTAAATCAAAATAGCCGATCTCTGGCAGATCCTCCATTTTTAGTGAAGTTGGGGGTGACTCAATCACCATATCTGCATTGGCAGTCCGCTTTCGAAGTTCGTCCAATTCTGCCTTCATGCGTGCGACTTCGGTAGCATCCATCGGAGGAGCGTCGGATAATGATGCCCCCGATGATCCTATGGTGCCAGCAGGTGCCGGCGTGGATCCGGTAGCCGCGGTGGTAGCCCCCAGGGAAAAGCTGTCGGTGAGGCTGTGGTTCGTCCAAGAGACTTGATCGGCCCCGAGTTTGCCCTTCACGTCACGGAAAAAGAAATCGATGTCCTTGTTCGCACTGTTGGGAATGGCATCAAGCATGGCTGCGGTGAAGGGGCTGTTGCGTTGGCCGTTGCCATCGCTGGCGGTAGTGCCGGGACTGGTGGCGAAGGCGAGGTAGAAACCCGGACCGTAACCGGTTATCTCTCCCACCGATTTGGTCTTCACACTCTTGCCAATGCCGGACAGCGCGGCCTCTAGCTGCGCGGAGAAAGGATTGTCTCGGCAGCAGTCCAGGATAACCACCTTGGTCTTGGCCCCGGCCTCCTCTAGGCCGACCATGATGCTGTCCCGTAGCAGCACGCCGCGATTCTTAAGCATGGACATGCCGGTGAGCTTTGGCGTGTCGGTAGGCAGGATGTAGTTGTCCTCCCCCACCTGCACGCCGTGGCCAGAGTAGAAAAACACGGCGGCTTCTGCCCCTTTGGATTCCGCCGTGAACTTCTCCGTGGCTGTGGTGATGGCTTCACGGCTGGCATCCGTGAGCGCCTGCCCTGTAATGATGACATAACCCAAGGCCTTGAGCGCAGCGGCGACGTCGGTGGCATCTGCCACCGGGCTGGTAAGCTGCATCCGGTCCGGTAGTTCGCTGTAGCGGTTGTTGCCAATGACCAGCGCGACGCGCTGGGCGGCCATCAGCGGCACTGAAGAGTAGCTAATCGCAAGGATGAAGGCGAGGAGGCGGCCCGAGGGCCAAGCGGAGGGCTTGGATGGAGAGATGGATTTCATCTATCTGCTTTTGGTGGGAGCGTTGAAACGAGCGGTTCAAAGTTTGCGGAAAATCTGCACCCGGCGGTTTTGACTGCGCGCGGCTTCATCAGTGTTGGCGACGACGGGCTCGCTGGCGCCGAAACCGATGACTTGGAGCCTTGCCGCAGGCACACCGAGGCGGGTGAGAGCAGCCTGCACGGCAAGCGCACGATTTTGGGAGAGCGTGAGATTGTGCTGGTCACCGCCGAGATCGCAGGTGTGGCCCTCGATGAGGAAGTGCTCGGTGCCCGCCGCCGTCATGCCTTTGGCGATCTCGGCGAGCTGGGCAAAAGTGATGGCGCTGGTGAATTCAGCACTGTCTTTGTGAAACTGAATGTTCACGAAGTTGCAGGCCGTATCGGCATCCACCTTCACCTCGACTGGCTGGGCGGCGGTGCCATTGACCTCCACCACAAGGCCCTTGCGCAGCTTTTCCACCGGCGCGGCCAGCGATTTAGTGCGCTTCCATTTCTTCGCCAGATCCACAGCAGGCACGACGGTGGGTTCCACGGCCAAAAGGCTGCTAACGCAAATGAATAGAATAGAGCATAGCCTAGTCATAAAAATCAATTGAGCTAAAAAGTCTAACAAGACATGGCAGTCAAGATTTAAGTTACTCCAGTTTCTTGATTGTCAGGTCCGTCGTTGGCATAACTTTAGCAACTCAGGCGCGGTAGGTCTTGGTGAAGGTGCTGCTCTGGCCGTTGCTGTAGTAACTGCGGTAGCTAACCACCCGCACCTCGTAGCTGTAACGGCGGCCGCAGTGGTCCTTAGCCCAGCGGCATTCCGTGCGGCTGTGCACCACGCAGGTGTGGGTGATGTAGGGACGGCAATAGTCCGCCTTGGCGGCAGGAGCGGTGCTGGCGGTGATGAGGGCGATAGCGAGGATGGCGATGGTTTTCATGGCGATGTGTTTTTAGAGGTTTGTTTCTGTG
>Ga0164295_10003026_pt1 | contig 13621 bp, 8 predicted proteins | sample GEODES006metaG_FD_111798 | JGI IMG/M metagenome (GOLD analysis project Ga0164295, IMG submission 111798) | Oligotrophic lake water microbial communities from Sparkling Lake, Wisconsin, USA - GEODES006 metaG | ecosystem: Environmental > Aquatic > Freshwater > Lake | place: USA: Sparkling Lake...
ACGCGGATTCGATTCGTCACGGAGGAATCGAAATAAAACACTCGATGCGCCATACATCGCATGTAATGCGGATTTCAACATTCAACCGAACTTTCGTCAAGAGCTCGAACAGAAGCTGATGGCGCCGCGCCGCCGGCTGATCACCGCTTAGGGGGCGACGTTATTATGCGTGACGGTGAACACACCGGAATCATGCTGGTTCCATCAAGCCAGAGGCGCCGAGCAAAAGTCCGCTCGGCCCGCTCGCCATCGTCACCAACGTCGGCGGCCGGGCCGGGTGGCCCTCACCTCTTGGTCCGTGTCGCTCTGACTTCGATTGAGACGCTTGTCGCGCAGGCACGCATTGCGCTCATCACAGCGCTCACGCCCCCATCTTGAGGCAGCGCAGCCGATGCTCATCACAGCGCTTGGCCCGGTGCGTAGCAGTACTCGAAGAAGTGATATTCGAGGTTGACCGCCTCCTCGAAACGTTCGCGGGCCGCCGCGAGCACTTTCCCGCCTCCAAGAAGTGTATTCAAGCGCCTGGCCTCGGCGTCGAGGAGCTCACGAAAATAGGCGACGACGGAGCCAAAGTACGGGCCTGAGTGCAGATCCACCCACTCGCGAAAGTAGAATGGGCTCTCGGCAGCTTTTGGAAGCACGCGCTCGCCCCATGACTGGTATGACCACTCGGCGGCGACGAGCACGGCGAGCATCTCGGCAAGGTTGCCGGTCGCTGCCACATTGCGCATCAGGTCGATGAACGAGCCAGTCACCGGCGCGCTCGGCGTGCTCTCACGGACGGCGTCGGAGACGCCGAGCGCTTCAAACGAGCGCTCAAAGTACGTGTTCTCCTTGCCAGTGATCAGACCCAGGAATTGCGCTCCTGGAATCCTGTCCTTGAGCGAATGTGCTCGGGAGATCATGCTGGACAAGAGCACAACAAAGGAATCGAGGAAGCGATGGTCTTGTACCAGATAGCAGCGCAGCACCCCGAGGTTGAGAGTGCCGGTTGCCAGCTCGTCCGTAAAGCGGTGGTTGATCACTCTACTCCAAGGTTGGCTCAGTTCCTGTACGAGCGATTCCGTGAAGGACACGTTCGTTTCCGGCTCACGACTTTGTCGCAACTCCTGCAATTGTTCGGCCACTCCTGCAGCAGCGACAATGACCTCGTCGCAAGCAGCTGCAGCCAATAGCAGCGCGAACCAGCAGCATCGCAGCATCCCTCGCACGAGCGCAATTACGACCTTTCATGGCCACGTGAAGCAAATCGTTATGCGAAAAGGTCAGCTCTGATGCGTCGCGCGGTGGACTAACACACCGGAAGCAAAGCTTCACAGCGCGCGCGGACTCTTGTTCACGGAGTCTCTGACATCACCACGGATCAGTGGTGTCCGATTGGTGTCCGCCAACGCACGAGTAGTCGATGGCACTCTGCCTCTCGCGTCACGGCGCACGTCAAGATTACGAGTGCCAGGGCCGCGGCGAAAATTGGCAGCTTAGCGCAGAAGCACAGCCGCGCCCATGGGATCCACCGTTGTCGGCGGCGGGCGTCACCATGGGTGCAGCGATGGGCGCCGCTTGTCGCCGTCACCTGGAACGGATCGGGCAGCCCCCCGTGACGCGCATCGTCTCCTCGCCGTTCACGCGTTGCCTGCAGACGGCCGCAGCGGCCGCATTGGAGCTCGGTGTGTTGGCAATCGCTGTCGAGCCCGGTCTTGGAGAGGGCATGCTCGAGGACTGGTACAGGAGCTGGGCAGTGCCAGGGGCGGACTCGACCTGGGGCGGCCCTTCGCATGCGCGCGTGGGCATGCCTTTGCCTGCCGGCACGCTCTTGCACGAGGCCGCGCACGTGCCCGCACACCAGCTCTTGTACGGAGCGCCTGAGGCAGCAGCAGCACTGTTGGCCAGGGGCGAGAGCAACGTGTCCGTGGACGTGACATACGAGCCACTCACGCCGCCGCCAGACTATCAGTGGGCCTCCTTTGAAGATGAGGACGCGCTCGCCGCTCGCATGCATTCGACGATGAACGCCCTCGCGGGCAAGTTCCGAGGAGAGAGCGTATTGGCAGTCTCGCACGGCGGCCCTTGCGCGCATGCACACGAGCGGCTGCTCCAAGTGACCCGGCACTCCGGTCCGGTCGCGGGCTACACGGCCCTCTACGTCTTCGTTCGAGAGCATGAGCACGCGCCGTGGGAGGCGCCAGTGGTGGCCGATACGAGCCACCTCAGCCTCGGCTGATACCTGACCCCCCACGACGGTGTGGCATTGATGTTCCGGGTTGAACGGAATCAGCCCTCGGGCCGCACAGCATACATATAATTGAGGGATACATACATAACATTTCAAATTCACAGAGGGGGCACGGCACATTCACAGTTCGCGGCGCGAGCCCTGAGAGTGCTCGCGCCCTGGGCCCTGGCGCGCTCAGCTCGCTCGGGACCGTCGGCAGGGCCCAAAAGCATGCCGACTCTCGCCAGTCCCGAATGCCTGCACGCGTACACCGTCCTGTGCACCGACTTCCCCGAGGTTGATGAACCTCGGCTGAGCACGCTTGAAAGTGCAATCGAAGCGAACGACCCAAACTGCCCGCTCTGCGTGCCACTGCTCTCAGGAGCGGCACACGGCGCCACGGCCAACCGCACAGGCCAACCGGCAGTTGCTGCAGACTCCGAAGTGCCCGGGCTCGTGGCGTCTGCGGCGCCTCCAGCGTGCTATGCTGCTGTGTACGCTAGCTGTGTGCTGCGTTCATGTGAGCTGCTCACCCAAACCGACGATGCCATCTCCGCAGCGCTCGGCTTGTACGTCCTGCCGCAGGCTCCGGCGCCAGCATCGGACGCGGTCGAGGTGGTGGTTCCCGAGAGCAGCGGGGCGGACGAAGAGGTGTGGGCCGCAGAGGCCGACGGCGACGATGTCGAGTACGAGCCATTCGCACCGTCGATGCCGCCCGCGTCTTCCGCCATGGCCGTGTCGGCACTTGCAGGCAAGCGCTGCACGACCGCGGAGGCGCACGAGAGGCTGGGCCACCTGCTCGGCTCGCTCTCGCATGACGCGCTCGCGGCGCTCGGCCCCGCTGAGTGGGCAAAGCGCGGCCTCGGCGACGCAGTGCGGACGGCGCTTCGGCAGCTCGCTGAGCCGCGCTGGACGAGTGTACTGAGTCCGGTGGCGCTGCGGCAGGCGGACGGCGCATTGTCATGCATGCTGCGCGACCACCTGCTGCACAATCCGAGCGCATGCGTGGCTGAGCTGCCCACGACGCTCGGCGCGCTCCCCCCACAACGGCGTCCGCTCTTCCTTGCCTCACTGATCGGTGGCGGGGGCACTGGGCGCCTTGCCGTTGCGCCGAGCGCCGCATGGGATGCTGTCGACGAGGCGGTCCGGAACGAGCTGGTGCCGCTGCTCGAGGCCCTTGGCGAGGCGGCGGGCGCGATGGGTGGATGGATGCAAGGTGCGCGTGCCGGGTGCGGACCAGCAGAGCTTGCGACGGCGGTGCTGCTACTAGGATGGTATCTCGATCCACCTCCCACGCGCGCGCAACTGGTGGCGTCGCGGCTGCTGAGCTCCGGTGCACCACAGCTGCTCGTGCGCCTCCTGCTGCCGCCGCCATCGCCGCCCGCGCCCATCTCGGCGCCCGTCTTTGGAGGCGCCCATGCTGCCCATCTCGACGCCCGCGCTGCCGGAGCCCGTGCCGTCGCCCCCGCCGCCCCCGCCGCCGCCACAACCAGGGCTGCCGCAGTCGCAAGCGCCTTCGCACCGGCGCTCAGTCTCGGGTGGGAATGGCTCCTCGCGGCCTGCTCGCGGCCTGAGCTGGCGCCCGTGCGCGAGTTTGTTGCGGCTGTGCCCGCGTTCCCAGCCGCTGTGCGTGCAAGCGCGCACCTTGAGGCGCGCCCAGCGCAGCGCGCGTGCTGGTGGCTGCTGCTTCAACTGCCGTCGACAGCCGTCGCGACGGGCACCGGGGCAAAGACGACTCCAGCGACGCCCGCGACGACGCGTTCTTCGGCACCTGCAACGGCCGAGCTGGTCGCCGAGGGGCTCGTAGCTGTGCAAGCGTTGTTGCATGCGCAGGGCACCCAGGCGCTCGCGCACGCGCTCGAGCTGCTCGCACGACTGCACTCCGCGGCACTCGTCCTCCGGATTTGGATCCTCTCTGAGGCCGGCCGACCAGTTCTCGCTGAGCTCGAGGCCTTCCAAAAAAGGGTTCGCACCGCGACGACGAGCGCTGTACCGAGCGTATCTGCCGAGGTGACGACCGGCGTGCCCGGCTCGCCCTCAGAGGCGCCCGAGCGCGGCCCTGCGGATGGCGTTGAGAAGGAGGGAGAGCTTCTGGGGCGTGCGTTCGCCGCGGCCAAGCTTCTGATGCAGAGCTTTCGTGCGCCTGGCAAGAGGGACTGAGGGAAAATTGTGTGAGCCGGGCTAAGGGCGGGCCTTAGAATGAATTGTACACGTGCGTGCGTGCGGTGTTGAATGCGTACAGCAGTAGTACAAAGTACCACCGCGACATCCAACGCACCAAAGTCACCACAGCAGGCAGTCTCGCCTACCGGGGACTCGGGCCAGACTCCAAGTTAGAGTGCTGAGCGATTCAGCCGAAAGCGATATAAAGGTGTGGCCCCTGTACACTTAGTCCAATGTACTCGGTATCGGACCGCTAGCGCAAGAGATACAACATACATGTACACCGTGACTCCTGAGCGTGGTGAGTGGCGTGCTTGCTGCTACTTACCGTAGGCCCCCGCGTTCATGCCTCACGGTCAACATCCCAGTCGCGCCGTCACTCTTCGTCGCGCTCGAGCTTACCCAGTACACGCAGCGTCTCCAGCCGCTCAATAACTCTCGGTTGCCTCGCCGTGAGCTCCTTCAAGCTTCATCTTCTTGACGAGGTCGGCGAGCACCACCTCGGCGTACCTGGAGAGCAAAGTCCGCATCTGGATCGACTCGCGCGTGAGGAACCTCAACTTCTCGCGCCGCTTATTCACCTCGCCCTTGGCAGCGTAGATGATGTTGATGATCAGCATGTCGTTCATCGACTGCCACGAGACGAGCGTGTTGAAGTCAAAGGTGGAGAGCAGCGTGGGCGAGGCGCCTAGCCGGTAGATGTGAAGCCCGCCATAGTTGATTACCACGAGGATTTTGAGAATCTTGTCCACGGACCACATCTCTGCCACGTACTGCGCCGAGAAGCACAACGGCGCGAGGCGCACGCGCTCGATAAACATGCGCGTGGCGGCGACTGCATTCATCTCGGTTTCCATGCGGAAGGCGGCCACGATCTTGCGAGTTGGCGTGGCAAAGCGATCGGCGCCGTCGTGGTGAATCTCGTCAAGCGCTCCGCGCGTGAGATCGTTGAAGGCCCGTACGACCGCACCGTCCCAATCGGCCACCGTCTGCTTCTGCACGGGCGACCGCTTCGCCTCAAGCGACCGGAACCAGTGATAGGGCAGGTAATGATGGAGCTGGCCCGTGAGCTGCCCCTCCTCGAGAACGATCTCCTTCATGTCCTCTGCCTCGCCGCCGTCGCCAATGCCCTCGTGCAAGTCCTTAAAGATGGCGAGACCCGCGAGCTCGAAAACCTCCTCCTTGTTGCCCGTCGTGAAGCGCCCCTCGCGCATGTCTGCCAGCGCTTGGCAGAACTCGAGGTGCTGCTCTTTTTTCGTACGCGCATGCGGCAGTAGCGACGTCTGCTTGCGCAGCACGAGCTGGAACGCCAACTGTGGCACCATCGAGACGAGCCCGTACCTTTTGCGCGCCGCATGCTCCCACGCTAGTACCGTCTGGTCGAGGAGCAGTTCGTCGTTCGGCAGCTTTCGCTCCGAGGTACCGCCGGGCAAACCCGGGTGATCCCACTGCTCAATCAGCCCCCACTCGGACTCGTTGTTGAGGCAGTGTTTCTTGCACATGTAACGGACGACGTCGCGTGTGCGTGTGGCCTCGTCCATCACCATCGTGGTAAAGGTGCCATCCATGAGCGAGACGCGCAAAAAGTCTTGCGAGAAGATGGGCGACTTCTGGTACAGGATTGCAAGCGTCGTCTGCAGCGTCGCAATCCACTCGTCGGCAACGGCGCGCTCGGGGGACGCGAGGAAGAACGCTTTCTGGCCCGAGTGCAGGCCGAACTGCTTGCCCTTTTCAATCTTGAAGAACTGATTGGCTAATTTGAGCGATTGCCGCTCCTCGCCCTCCTCCTCGTCGTCGATCTCGAGGTCCTCGTCCTCCTCGTGCAGCGCGAAGAATCGCAAGTCAAGAGAGCCTTTCTCCTCCGCCTTGTCTCGCGAATCGTAGTAGCGAAGCTTGCCGTCGTTGTACAGCACGCAATAGCGCCGCTCCCATGATCGCTTCAGGTCCTGCAGCTTGTTGTTGCCCGTCTTCCTCTTGCGCATGTACCCCTCTTTGATGATCGTGGCCACCTTTTGGTTGACGGGCTTGTCCTCCTCCTCGCCGTCGAGGTTGACCTGCATCTTATATGAGTCGACCAGCATAGCCTCATGCATTGCCTCCTCGATCTTGTCGCCCCAGGTGGCTAGCAACTCCACGGACCGCTGCACATCGGGCTCGATCTCCATCACGATACTGTTGGAGCCCCAGAGGGATCCCTTGATGCGCCGGCCGATGGCGCGAAAGCCGCGCACCTTGTGGGCGTACAGTTCGTCCTTTCGCACGACCGTCAACGAGGTGGTCGGCTTCACCTTGCCCGAGGCGGTGGTGGACAGATGCGGCAAGTCAGTCAGGCCATTGACGTCTCTCCTCATCGCGGGTGCCCTGGACGAGTATCCCTGCAGCTCGCACACAGCCAGATTGTACGAGAGCACCGCGTCGAGCGACTCGTGGTCCTCGAAGAGGGTGAGCGTCCCTTGCTTGAGCGAGACATAGTACTTGACAGCCTTCGAGAGCTTGCCGATGCGTACGCTGAGCCACCCCTCGTGGCTCACTTGGAACTTGGGCATCTCCATGTACTCGGCCTTGCCATCGTCGTCGCGGCTTTTGACCTTTCCTGGCTTGAGCAGCACGCGCCCCCGCCGCTTGCCCGAGAGGCCAATTCTCGTCTTGCCATACCGCTCCGGGTGCAAGATCTTGAGCAGAATCGCACGCTTCCTCTCCTTAGTGAGGTCGAGATCTTCGAGCATGTCCTGGAACTTCTTGTGCGCGAGGTACGTGCGCGCGTGCCGCTGAAGTAGGCGCGCCGAGACGCGCACGTCGATGTATGCGCGCCGGATCTCCCAAGACTTGCAAAAGCCCTGCAGTCGCAGGATGGCGCGCCTGATCTTGCGGTACGCCACAAAGTATTTGAGCATGCGGAAGAAGGACTGCAAAGTAATCACGAGCCCGAGGATCCTGTGCTCACGCACCTTGTCGAGCCCGTCGATGATGTCGTTATTCTGCAGGAACAGCAGCGTCTTGCCCACGCGGTACTTGTTCGGGTCGACCGCGAGCTGCTTGAGCAGCAGCTCGCAGCGCTTGGTCACAGTGCCAGCGCGCAGCGACGCCGGATCGTCGGCGCAGATGCGGTAGTACTGATAAAAATGCTTGAGCGGCCGGCGCACGTTGAGACCCGCCTTGCGGATCTGCGTCACCTCGAGAGTGCCCGAGTACGCGAGCTGCTTAAGCATGAAGTCGTTATCCCAGTCGCCCGCCTTGAGAGTCTGGTTGGGCTTGAGGCAGCGGATGTAGTGGTGTTCAGTCGAGCGCAGCTTCTCCATAAGCGACGAGAGCGACTCAGAGAAGGTCTTCCCCACAGTCTTCTTCTTAAGGCCCGGGCCGCCGCCGCCGCCGCCTCGTCGCGCGCCGGGCTTGAATGCCTCCTTGGCTGCGGCCGCCTCCTCCTTCTTCTTCGAATCGTTCTGCGCTAGCTGCTTGAGCTGATCGAATCTCGTGTGCACCTCTAGCAACGCCATGATGTCCGCCGAGAGCTCGTCCTTGTTCTTTTCGACGAAACCCTCGATCGTGTAGATTACCTCGCCCGCGTAGTGCGAGACGATGAACGTCTTGTCGGATGCCTTCTTAGGCTTCATGTACGCCTTGTACTTGGCGTTCTTCGCCTCTGAGCCAAAGGTCGAGTGGCAGTTCTCGAGCACCGACGAGTCTTTGCCCGAGCCGGTGGTGCACCCTTCGTCGAGAAGCCCGAGGATGCACAAGGGCCGCTTGGCGATCAGGTCGATTACGTGCTGATTGTCCTCGTAAGAGACGAAGCTCCATTCGACCTCCTCCCTGACATACACCTCCTGCTCGAGCTTGAACACGTGCTCGATGAATAAGTTGTGCAGCGACTCGTTGGTGAAGTTGATGCACAGCTGCGGGAACGAGTTGCACGTGGCGAAGTTCTCAAAACCGAAGATGTCGAGCACGCCGGTGCAGTAGGCGGCGTTGAAAACTGAGATGTAGTCGTTGATTACTTGGACGCACCAGTCGAAGCAGAGGGAGTAGATGTGCATCACGAGCGAGTTGCGCGCGATGTTGGCGCGCAACGGGTCAAGCGGCGACTTGTACGTCGAGATCTTACCGCCGCCCATTGTCTTGAACGTGATCGCATCGAGGATCATCGTGGGCTCGACCTGCAGCTGCTCCGCGCACCGGCTCAGTAGCTTCGTGTCCTTGACCTCTGAGCCCTCCTTGCCCGCGTCGAACTTGATGTTGCCCAGGCTGAGGCAAGCTGCAAGCATCACGTATAGCTCGGTACGCTGGTCATTCGAGAAGCCGAGCTTGAAGAGTGACTCATGACAGTCCGCAAACTCCTCCTCGTCGTTCCACGTGGTCACCTCGGCCACGGTGCCCTTCTGATTGAGAATGAAGTAGTTCTCCCACTTGGTCAATGCGACGCTCGGAAGGTCGCGGATCGGCTTGGGCGCCTTGGCCAGCATGTAAAAAATGTGGTAATTACGTTCGCCCTCAAGGTGCTGGCAGATGCGAGGCTTCTCGAGGAGGTAGACTGTTGTTACGGCACCCAGGATCACACCGTTGGACGAGAATTGGATGTCGAAGTGCTTTCCAAAGCGCGACGAGTTGTTGTTGCGCACCGTCTTGGCGTTGCCGAAGCCTTCCATGATGGGGTTGGTCATCATGAGGCGTGGCGCCACCTCATCGGCGACGCGTTGGCCCTTGATTTGCGAGGCCTGCGCAGCCAAAAGGTCAGAGCGTACTTTAGAGCGACAGCCAGAGCATGAGAATGGGAGCGGCTAACCGGCGATGCGATCGGCGCGTGCACACCTCCGCAATGAAGGTGAGGCAAATCTTCATCGCCTCCGTCTTGCCGGCACCCGATTCGCCCGAGATGAGGATCGACTGCGAGCGATTGTCACGCACCATCGTGTTGTACGTTTGGTCGACGAGGGCGTAAATGTGCGGCGGCAGGTGCGTGCGAGCGCCGCCCTTGTACTTGGCACGGATGCCCTTCCCGACGCAGCCAGTATTCTTGAACGGATTGACGGAGATGACGATATCACCAACATACGTGTACACGAGCTCCGCCTGCGCGGCGCGCATTCGTGGCAACATCGGCCGTCAGGGCGTGAGCGAGCACGGTGCGCTCATGTGGAGCACAGGAATTGGAGGATGTGGAGCGACGATGAGCGACGGGCAAGCAGAGGAGGCAGGCAGTTTGCACCTTGAATCGTCGCTTCAAGTTGTCGAGGATAGAATCCTTGGTAAGTGTTGGCAGGGAGATCATGTCGTTGTGACCAAAACCCGTAACCTTGGCGAAGAATGTGGCTGGATCACCATCCTGCCCCGCCTTGAGCGTTCTGACCTCGAATCCTGGCATGCCAGCGATGCTACGTAGTGCGGTACTGTCGCGTAGGCTGAGGATGGGTCGGTGAAAGTCGCTCGGAAGGTCGAGACGCGTGAAGAACGGGATGACGGGCGCCAACCAATCGATCGGACCGGCGCGTGAAGTGGCGGTTTCAGCTCCTCTCCACGATAGACGCGCCATCCCGTTGATCGCGATCAAGTTGTATTTGATCGCTACTATTGAGCTGGTACATGAATCACGCAACTTTTGTGGATGATGGCGCAACTTTGACTGGTCGAAGTTTCGAAACCGACTGATCGAAGTTTTGCGCACTCGTGCGGAAAACGTGACGTCGTCGGGAGGAGCCGTAAGACGAGACGTCGTGCTGTAACGCCGAGACAGAGAAGGCAGCCCCGCACGTATTTAGGTTGAGGTTCGCTGGACCTACCTATGGAGCTCATCCAGTGGAAAGAGCTCGCTCCAATCTACACTTCGCAGTCGAAGGTTGTGCCCGGCGATGTCGGCAAGCCTGCACGGACGCATTACGTGCCCGACCCCATCAAGTGCCGTATCTCTTACGAGTGGCCTTTCAATCTTGAAGCACAGCCCGACCCTTCCAAAGACCAGGATCAATTCCCCTCGCCGCCCAAGAAAGTATTCGTGCCGCTCGTCAACCCCATCACGGGCAAATCAACGCCTCCATACAAGGCCAAGAATAGCGGCGGCGGTGGTGGGTCGCCGAACGGACCAGGGCTTGGCGTCGCGTCTTGGCTGCCTCCTGACCACCCCAAAGCTCTCGGCAAAATCTACTAAGCGTCGCCTTTTGTGATGTGCTCCGCGTGTCGGGGACACTGTGAATTCTATTGAATTCTGGAGCTGTTGCTTTTAGAGGATAGAGCGACGGCGCATTGTGGTATAGTCTTAGCCCGCTCAGCCCAGGGTGCGTTGAGACGTGTGATCTGAATCCGAGCGTGTCACTTTCTCCTCCGACCCACCCTCATCCCTCAACCTACGCGCGATCCATCGCCGTTACTACCAATCGTTACTACGGCAGACCCGGCAGAGAGGCAGTTGTATAGCCGTACTCGACGTACACAGACCGCCAGTTAACACCCGCGCAGGCACACTCACACTGGAGCGACCCGACCCCCGCGCGACCGCAAAAGCGCATCGGAGGACGACGAGCCGTGACACACGCGCAGCCCCGCCAAATAATGTATCGTGCGTAGTTCCTTTCCACACGACAGTAAAGTCAGCCTATGGCGGCTTTTTAACGCGTACGTCTGCAACTGCTATTATGAACACGCTCCGTTGTAGGCTGCTAGGAACCCGCCCGTGACGGCGCCTCGGGATGTGAACACGCTGCATCCGATGGCCACTGGCGAGTCGAGCGACGCGCTCAGCAAGCCCTTCGTGATCGGCTCGATTGCGACGTGGCTCGGCAAGAAGGCCGAGGAGTCGCGCTCGCACGAGTGGACCATCTACCTGCGAGCGGCGAACCCGGAGGAGGACCTGTCTCTAATAGTCCGGAAAGTTGTCTTCGTGCTGCACCCAACGCTGCAGCCACCGACTCGGAGTGAGCGCTCCCAATCTCGCGCAATGCCCGAACGCCCGGCTCCCCCGACACGCTTACCGCGCGCGCGCGCTCGATTTGCTCCTCGCCTTTTCGCAGCGATCGAGACAGCGCCATTTGAGGTGACCGATCAGGGCTGGGGCGAGTTCGAGGTGACGCTGCAGGTCTACTTCCACGACTCGCGCGACAAGCCCATCGAGCTCTCGCACATGCTCAAGCTATACCCGCCCGGCGAGCAGGTCAACATTGCCGGCAAGCCCGTCGTCGCCGAGCGGTACGACGAGTTTGTGTTCAACAGCCCGTCGGAGGGGCTGCGCCAACGGCTGCTTACGGAGGCTCCGCCGTCGATCAAGGGCTGGAAGCACTCGGCGAACGGCAAGTGGTTCACCGACTTCGAGGCGGACGCGCCAGTCGAGTCGCAGTCGCTCCAGCAGATCTATCAGGTCATCACCTCCGAGCTGCAGACGGCGTCCAAGCGGCGGAGACTGCTCGAGGACGAGCTCAAGCAGCTTCAAGGCCAGAATGGTCTGTGATCGAGGTCTGAGCATATGATCTCTGTGAGAAAGTGATAGTAGGGGCGCTGTGCCTGTGAGCGGTTTACGATGAATTTAAACAATGTACAATCACAACAGTGCTGTGTCGCCCCCTCGCCGCCCGCGCCTGCGGTGACCGGTGTGCTGGGTAGTGGGTTTAAGGTGGATTTTGTCTAATGTCATAGAATCGTTTTGCGCCGTAGTATCCGGCGTATCCCGGTCGCGCGGGTCGCGCGGTCCCCACGCCCGGACGTTCGCGGAAGCCAAGCATTAATAAACCCATAACGTCGTGACGCGCGGCTCATTACACGGCGTCGTCTGTGTGTCGTAGACCCCTGCGTGCCATACACGACGTGTCACTCGTTCGCATCTAGGAGGCGCTCGCCACAGCGCGTGAGCAGCCGGCGGCACTGCTGTCGCGTCTCGCTCTCGAGTACGCGCCCAAAATGGAGGACCCCAAAGAAGAGGATGGGGCGCAGGATGATCGGCGAGCCTTCGGCGGCGGCGAACGAGAGTAGAAGCGCGCCCGCCCAGCGCTGCTCCTCAAAAGGCAATCCCCTATGCTGCACCCACGCCGCACGCACTGACGTAGCCACGCCCAGTGCCCCGGGGCATGCAAGGCCTACTAGAAGTCGATCGCACCAAGGGCGCCACCAGCGTCCGAATTCGCGGTGCGGGTGCAGCCGTAGGATCCGGTACAGCGGGCGGTGCGGCTCAAAGGGCAGCAGCGCACCGAGGACTACGAGCAGCAGCAGCGCCGTCATGGTCACCGCCCGCACGACGCGCTCGCTCTGCAGCCATGCCGCCAACGGGGCGCGCTCCGTTCGGTAACGAAACCCGCACTGGTCGCACTGGTAAAATGAGCGCGGGTTGGCCGAGGCGGCGCGCCACTCATTCAGGCATGCCGCGTGCACGTAGCGCACCGAGCCTCGGCACCGACACGGCGCGAGCAGCCGACCCGCTTCTTCACCACAGAAGCAAATGCGGCATACACGCTCCTCCTCAGGAATGAAATCCTCGGCCGGCGCGGCAGTCGCCGGCGGAGGTGGCTGGGTCGGCACTGTTCGCTGGGCGCCGGCTGCCGCAGCTCGCGCGATGGCTCGTAGGGCCTCCGCGGCATCGTCGTCTGCCTGTGGCCGCGGGACAGCCTCGCCATCGCCGCCTGTGGTGGGCAAGAAACGCTCCCACGCGGCGGCCACCTGCTCGCGAGTCGGCAGCACGAGGCGACGCGGCGGGGCCATGCCGTTGGTGGTCGTCGCCGAGGGCAGCACGGCCGCAAGCACGACCACAGGTGCGGCGCGAAGGATCTCCAGTAGCTCGGCGTCTTCGAGCATGCGGCCCTTGTGCGCGATGTGGAGGCGCACGGCCGCGGCAGGCGCCGCTCCAATATCGACGAGTCGTTGCTTGAGCGCACGCACATCGGACGAGGCCGAGACGACGATGCTCGAGAGGAGCGTGCTGCGCACGTCCTTGACCTGCAGCGTGAAAGTGCCGTCGTCCATTGTTACAAGTTTCACTTTCTACGTGTGAACACCGAAACCCCTCCCAGGGTGAGAACGATCAACGCGACTGTGATAGGGGCATGCAGGGGGTGGGCGCTTCTCTCTATTCAGTCTCTCTATAGTACGCAATAATCCCGCCGCCACCGAAATACTCCTGGAGTCTGAGACACTACAGTACGTCGCCGCCAGTCCAATCGCTGCCGTGCGTGAGCAGTGTCGCGCCGTACGGCGTGGACCTCCCGTCGTCGTTGCCGTTGAACGAGTCGTAGTACGTGAAGGCGACGTCGTCGTCGGTGAGCGCGGGGCCGCCGGGCG
>Ga0164295_10003027_pt1 | contig 13620 bp, 10 predicted proteins | sample GEODES006metaG_FD_111798 | JGI IMG/M metagenome (GOLD analysis project Ga0164295, IMG submission 111798) | Oligotrophic lake water microbial communities from Sparkling Lake, Wisconsin, USA - GEODES006 metaG | ecosystem: Environmental > Aquatic > Freshwater > Lake | place: USA: Sparkling Lake...
ACTGTCACCGTAGACATACTATTCACATCGTTCAAATAAATTACACCCATCTCCACTGTTTTTTCTGTTGCAGTTAAAACAGGCACCCATTTAGGTATATAGCCAACATAAGAAACTGAAATCAAGTAGGATCCAGGCGTCAGATTTTTAAAGTTAAACACCCCTTCCTCATTCGTTCTTGAAAAACTTACCAAGGAAGAGTCTTTTGCATATACCAATGAAACCGTAGCGGAATTAAGGGCTCGACCCGCAATACTATCCTTTAAAGTGCCCTGAATGGTCAAATTTTGCGCAAATCCAACATAACTAATTAATAATAAGCAATTTATGAAAATAAATTGCCCCAATTTGTGTTTGTTCATAGTGTAAATATACGATTGAGTTATCGAAATTAAGGCACAAAGGCCAATTTCTACCTAAATTTTTAGTTAAAATTATCGAAATATTTGATGAACGGCGCGCTCCAATTATTTCATTTTTTTTCGGGAACTATTGGATTGATGTAACTTTCAAAAAATAAATATTATGAGAATAATTGCTTTGACTCTATTCTTGGGGCTTGGTTTAATCAATGCACAAGCGCAGGATAAGAAAAGTCCCAAAAAAGACAGCACAAGTTTTAGTCAATTTAAAGGTTTGCCGTTAAAAGCTACTAGGTCGATTGACTTTACGACCAATGAAGGTACTTGGACTTCGGTTGCTATTAGTCCAGATGGCAAAACTATTTTATTTGATTTGATGGGTGATATTTATAGCATCCCAATGGAAGGAGGAAAAGCGACTGCTATCACTAAAGGGATGGCATACGATAACCATCCAAGTTTTAGTCCAGATGGAAAGCGCATCCTTTTTTTATCTGACCGCTCTGGTGCAGAAAATATATGGTATATCGATTTAGAGAAAAAAGATACCCTTGCTTTAACTGAAGAACAAAATAATAATTATCCAGGTGCAGTGTATACACCAGACGGAAATTATATCGTGTATACCAAAGGGCGTCGTAATACTAAATTGTATTTGATGCATAAGAATGGTGGTGCAGGAACGAATTTAATTGATGCACCTGCTACTTTAAAAACAATTGATCCTGCAGTGAGTGCAGATGGTCGTTATATTTATTATAGTGCACGCAATGGCGCTTGGAACTACAACGCCATGTTACCTCAATATAGTATTGGTGTGTATGATAGAGAAAAAGGAAACACCAGAACCATCGCATCAAGATATGGATCTGCATTTACACCAGTCTTATCTAAAGACGGAAAATGGTTGGTGTATGGATCTCGTTATGAAGATAAAACTGGATTGGTTAGAAGAAATTTAGCAACAGGTGAGGAAGCATGGTTGGCTTATCCTGTACAAAGAGATGACCAAGAATCTATTGCGGTGATGGGTGTATTGCCTGCAATGAGTTTTACGCCTGATAGTAAATATTTATTGGCATCGTACGGAGGAAAAATAAATAAGATTGATATTGAATCTGCAGCACAAACTTCGATTCCATATACGGTGGATGCAAAAATTGAAATGGGACCAGAAGTATTGTTTAAATATCCTATCAAGGATACAGCTGCAACAATGGCAACGCAAATAAGAGATGCGGTTCCTTCTCCTAACGGAAAGCAATTGGCATTTACGGTGTTGAATAGATTGTATGTAATGGACTATCCAAATGGCACACCAAAGCGTTTAACAAAGAATGATTTTACAGAAGCACAACCAGTTTGGAATCTTGACGGCAATGGTATTTATTTTACCACTTGGAATCCTGATGGCGGCAGTATTCATTTCATTGATTTAAATAATAATACAGAAAAAAAGATCACAAAAGAAAACGCTTTGTACCAAGGCCTTGCAATTGATCCAACTGGTAAAAAATTAATCTTCAATAAAACCAATGCTCAAAAATTTAAAGATGCCATTGAGCCTAGTTATGATGATGCAGAAGATGAATTGGCATGGATTGATTTAACAACAGGAAACGAAATCATTATTGATAAAGCGAATGGAAGATACAATCCACATTTTGCGATGAACGATGGTCGTATTTATTTAAACAATCGTGGTAGATTGATTTCAATTCAATGGGATGGTGGGGATGAGAAAGAAATTGCAAAAATTTCTGGTATTACTACTTTTGGTAGCGTTCCTGAGCATCGCGGTAAGCCATTGGCAGACCCATGTATCATTCCAGAAATTATGGAAGAAGATGATGCTGCAAAAGAAAACAACCCACCTTCTAATGCCAACAATATTTTGTTATCACCAAAGGGATCTGCTGCAATTGCGCAAGTGAATAACAATATCTATTTTGTGACCATTCCAAAATCTGGTAAATCCGTTTCCATCTCTGTTGCAGATGCTAAAAATGCAGCATTCCCTAGTAAATTGTTAACTGAAATTGGTGGAGAATTTCCTAGCTGGCAAGCAGATGGCAAAACCATTCATTGGAGTTTAGGTGCAGCGCATTTCACGTATGATATAGATGCTGCTTATGCTTTCGATGATAGTTTAGCTGCTGCAAAAAAATTAGAGGCCGCAGTTAAAAAAGATACCACGAAAAAAGACAGCACTAACATTGCTAAAAAAGATGATAAAAAAGAAGCACCAAAATACAAGGCCAATGAAACATGGGTAAAAGTTTATTATGAAAATGATATGCCTTCCACTACAGTGTTATTGACCAATGCAAGAATCATTACAATGAATGGCGATCAAGTGATTAACAACGGAGACATCTTAATTGTAAAAAATAGAATTCAAGCTGTTGGAAAATCTGGTTCATTAAAAGTACCTGCCGGCGCTAAGCGCGTCAACCTTGCAGGAAAAACAGTGGTGCCAGGATTTATAGACACGCACTCACATATGTGGCCTAGCTGGGGCATCCATAAAAATCAAGTGTGGATTTATGCAGCCAATTTAGCGTATGGTGTAACGACAACACGTGATCCACAAACTGCAACTACAGACGTTTTAACGTATAGCGATTTAGTAGAAGCAGGTAAAATGGTTGGCCCAAGAGTTTACTCAACTGGCCCTGGAGTGGGTTATTGGTCTTATAATTTGAAGGACTCTGCACAAGCAGAATCTGTTTTAGCGCAATACAGTAAGTATTACAATACAAAGTACATTAAAATGTATTTAGTAGGAAATCGTAAGCATAGACAATGGGTGATTCAAGCAGCTAAAAATCAACAATTAATGCCTACCACAGAAGGTGGCTTAGATTTTAAATTGAATATGACCAATTTAATTGATGGCTATCCTGGTCATGAGCATTCTATACCAATTTATCCATTGTATAATGATGTGGTAAAAACAATAGCAAGTTCAAAAATGGCAGTGACGCCAACTTTATTGGTTTCTTATGGTGGACCATGGGCAGAGAATTTTTATTATGAAACAGAGAATGTATATGGTGATCCAAAATTACAGTACTATACTCCTTACGAAGAATTAGCAAGCAAGTCAAGACGTCGTGCTACTTGGTTCTTACCAGAAGAACATGTGTTTCAAAAACATGCTAAGAGTATGAAGCAGATTGTAGAAGCAGGTGGACTTGCTGGTGTAGGAAGTCACGGTCAATTACAAGGATTGGGCTACCATTGGGAGCTATGGGCAATGCAATCTGGTGGTATGCGCAATTTAGATGCGTTGAAAACAGCCACTATTTTAGGCGCAGAGAGCTTAGGATTGGATAAAGATTTAGGAAGCATCAGTGCAGGTAAATTAGCAGACTTAATTATTTTAAATAAGAACCCATTAGAAGATATAAAAAATACCAATAGCATCCAGTACGTGATGAAAAATGGTCGTCTATACAATGGCGCTAATTTAGATGAATTAGTAACTGGTAATTCAAAAGTAGATCGTAAAGAATACTTGGATAAAAAACCAACTAAAAACACGAAGGTAGAGGACTAAACACAATGCAAAATTCAAGAAGAAGATTTATCCAAAATACGGGGATGGCCATCTTAGGTGTTGGTATCGCGCCAACTGCATTGTGGTCAAAAAATACCATTGCGGATACTTCCTTCAAAATTGGCATTCAATTGTATGCGGTGCGGGATGATATGTTTAAAAAACCATTAGACACTTTAAAGGCTTTGTCAAAAATGGGCTACCAATATATTGAACACGCAAATTATGCCAACAGAAAATTGTATGGCTATAGTCCGATTGAATTTAAAAAAATATTATCCGATTTAGGAATGCAAATGCCTAGTGGTCATACTTCATTGCATGCAAGCCATTGGGATAATACGAAAAAAGAATTTACAGATGCTTGGAAATATACCATCGACGATGCAGTGACACTTGGACAAGACTATGTCATTAGTCCTTGGATCGATGAAAATGTACGAACCTCTTATGACGCTTTAATGCACCAGTTAGAGTTATTCAATTTATCTGGGGAATTATGTTTGGAATCAGGCATGCAATTTGGATACCATAACCACAATTTCGAATTCATAGATAAAGTAAATGGTCAATTGATCTATGATATTATCTTAAAAGAAACCGATCCAGAGCTAGTGATACATCAATTAGATTTTGGAAATATGTTTGGCATTGGTGCAAGGGGAATGGATTGGATCAAAAAATATCCAGGACGTTTTGTTTCAGTACATGTAAAGGATGAAATTAAAGTTCCTATTGGTGAAATGAATGACCAGCATGATAGTACCATTTTAGGAAATGGCTTGGTAGACCCAAAAGCAGTATGTTTACTAGCTAAGGCGATAGGTGGTACAAAGCATTTTATTATAGAACAAGAATCTTATCAAGGTATTGCGCCACTTGAATGTGCAAGAATCAATTTGGAGAGAATTAAAACTTGGGGATTGGTTTAAATGGTGTGAGAGATTGAAAGATTATAAATTAATCGGTATTTAAAATTCATTGTATGAAAAAATTTGCTTTACTAAGTTGCTTGGTATGGATTGCTATAGTTGCAGTTGCTCAAAAACCAACGAGTGCAGAACTCGCTAGATGGAATCAACGCGCTAAACAAACCACAATCATTCGTGACGAGTGGGATATCCCACATGTTTATGGAAAGACGGATGCCGATGCGGTGTTTGGATTGATGTATGCGCAATGCGAGGAAAATTTCCCGCAAATAGAAAAGAATTTTTTAGAAATGCTTGGGCGACGTGCCGAAATGGAAGGGCCTAAATTGATTTACGAAGATTTAATGATGCAACTCATTCAAGATAGTGCAGAAGCAATCAAAGATTTTGAAAGAAGTCCAATTTGGTTTAAGCAATTGTTAATTGCACATGCAGATGGCATCAACTACTACTTATCAAAACACCCAGAGGTAAAACCGGTGGTGCTTAAAAAGTTTAAGCCATGGTATCATTTAATGTGGACTGACGGAAGCGTCTCTCCAACAAGATCCGCAGGCATCACCGAAAGACATGTCGAGGCTTTTTATGGTCAACAGCTCTATTCAAATCAAAATGCAGTCAATTTTAATAAGTACCTGCCAACTCAGCAAACCATTTTTGAACAACCCAACTTTGACATGGAGGATAAAACCTTAAAAGGATCCAATGGATTTGCGATTGCTCCAAAGCATAGCAAAACAGGGAATGCCATGTTGTATATCAATCCGCATGTGCCTTTTTATTTTAGATCCGAAATGCATATGGTCAGCGAGCAAGGACTAAATGCTTATGGTGCTGTAACCTGGGGACAGTTCTTTATTTATCAAGGATTTAACGAACAATGCGGATGGATGCATACAAGCGGCTATGCCGATGTAGCGGATGTGTATGAAGAACAAACTGAAAAAATAAAGAATGAATTATTTTATACCTACGAAAAAGAAAAAAAGAAAGTTGGACAACGTACTATCCATATTCAATATCTAGACAATGGTATCTTAAAGACAAAATCATTTGATACCTATTTTACAATCCATGGTCCGATCATGGGGATGGAGAAAGGCAAATGGTTAAGCTTACAAGAAAACAATCGTTCTTTAGATGCCTTAATAGAATGTTGGACAAGAACAAAATCAAAAAGCTTAGCAGACTATACAAAAGCAATGGAACTAGTCTCCAATAATAGCAATAACACCGTCTATGCAGATGCTGCAGGCAATATTGCCTACTGGCATGGGAATTTTATGCCCAAACGCAATCCAAATTTTGATTACACCATGCATGTAGATGGTTCCATTAAAGCAACTGACTGGCAGGGCGTGCATCCTTTAAATGAAATTGTACAAAGTATCAATCCTGCAATTGGATGGTTACAAAATTGCAATGCTACACCGTTTACTGTAGCAGGCAGTAGTAGTCCTAAAGCCCAAAATTATCCTAGCTATATGGCACCAGATGGTGAAAATGGAAGAGGTCTTAATGCAGTTGCGCTATTGTCAAAAATAGATAAAATCAGTTTGGACGAACTCATTGCTTTAGGATACAATAAAAAATTAAGTGCATTCGATATTTTGTTACCTCGTTTTATACAAACAGCAAAAACAGCAGACCTTGCGCCAAGAACTAAAAAAGCAATTGACTATTTAGCGAATTGGGATCATGTAGCAGATAGCAATTCCATTGCGACGAGCATTGCAATAGAATGGGCAACAAAATGGAGTACTGCCATTCCACCTGCAAACACAGAAGAAGCTGCAACAGCAATCGTTTTAAAATACAAACGTATGGACCAAGATGTTGCTTTTGAAACTAAAATCAAATTATTAGAAGCTACCTTAGACCAATTTGAAAAATGGTATGGTGGTTGGGAAATTACATGGGGATCCATGAATCGTTTTCAAAGAGTTGCTCCAGGTGCTAGTTTCAATGACAACCTACCTAGTTTAGCTGTTAATCAAGCCTCTTCTAAATGGGGTTCACTGCCTTCTTTTGAAAGTAGACGCTATCCAAACACCAACAAGCGTTACGGCTACTCTGGCAATAGCTTTATTGCTGCTGTAGAATTTGGGAAAAGGCTGAATGCAAAAACAATTATCACCGGTGGACAAAGCAGGTTTGTTGAAAGCAAAAATTTTACAGACCAAGCGTCTGGATTTGTCAATGGACAGTTTAAAACTATTCATTACTATAAAGAAGATGTTTTAGCCAGCAAAAAACTAGCATACCATCCTGGATTGGAAAGATAATGTTCATAAAGTTTAGTGATTAAGGCAATTTTAACTAGCCCTGCTAGATTTTTTACACCAAGTGTTTGCATAAGCCTAGTTCTATGACCTTCGATGGTTCGCTTGCTATGCTTCAATTCTGCAGCAATTTGTTTACTAGAAGCTTCTTCACAAATGCGAATTAAAATGTATTTATCATATAGGTTTAATGCATTTACACGCTCTATTAAATTAATTTTATCCATGACCTGGGTGAGTTGTAAAACGCGTTCGGCGGTATGTTGACAAAAATAAACCTTACGTTGACAAGCCATTTCAATCGCTTTATTCCACTCACTACTGGACATGTTTCTAGAAACAATCACATCTACTTCAAGACCTATTAATTGATATAATACAAAATCCGGTGTATCCTTATTCAGCAAAATAATGAGTGGAAATAGCTGTTGTAGTGTATTGATTTTATTGACTACCGCTGAAGAATCAAAATCAAATATGGCACAATCAATGATCAATAATCCATCAGATAAGCCAATATTAAAATTGTTGATTTCATCTAGTGAGGTCAACATTCTATAGCCATTACACATTGGATGTGCTTTTGCTAATTGGCCACAGCCCATCGCATAAATTGCTTGTTGGTCACATATGAAAACCTGTCTTTGCTCTGGTTGGTTTGAATACTTTTTTTGCATCTATAAAAAAACAAAAGATCAAGCATAAGTAGTTTGAATTAAATTGAATTTATTTTAGTGGTGCATTTTTTAAAGGTATTTAGCCCCTTCAAAAAAAATCTAACAATATAGATTAATACCATAGTCGATAGAATCTACTCAGATTGGCGTAAATTGCAGCATGCAATTTGAAAAATCTATTACACTTGCCACTTTCTCCCCACTATGGTGGGAGAGTATTTTATGGATTGGTGGAAGTATCTTCTTGCTTATTCAGGTGCCTAAATACCTTAAAAGTATCAAGATCAAACAATATGATTTTTTTATCGCTATTTTATTAATATCGAATCTTTGTATTGAGCAATTCTACAATTTCTATAATGGCTATTGGAATATTCAACAAAATATTCCTGCGCATTTATGCAGTATTAGTACTTTTTTGTGCATCATCTACTTATTCAATAAGAACCAATTATTAGGAGAATTTGTATACTATTGGGGATTATTAGGTGGAATTCATGCATTACTTACACCAGAATTTAACAATGGCATTAAGGGCTATAATTTTTATAGCTACTTTATTGAACATGCTGGTTTATTATTGGTAGTGCTGTATATTATTATACACAAAGGATTCGTGCCTCGACCAAAATCTTGGTTGGTTATTTTTGGTTACTCTCAATTTGTTGTGCTTTCTGTAGGCATCCTCAACTATGCCATTGGAACCAATTATATGTTTTTAAGGGAGGCGCCTTCTGCAAATAATCCATTCATCATTGGGGCGTGGCCATTTTACCTCATTTGTTTTGAAATTGCAGCTATCGCACATTTTTGGTTATTCTATTTGCCCTTTGCAAGAAAAAGAAAAATAGCAAACTCAGCCCTTTCTTAATCTGCATTATAAAAAAGCTATTATAATTCTTCTATTCTTTTTGCTTTATCATCTATCACCAAATCAAAATTTGGTTTTACTGCCCCGCCATTCGGACAGAACCCTGTAATTAAATCATTGAACTTGCAGCCCCATTTTGTCAATTGCTCTAAAGTCAATGGTCTTAAATCTCTTTTTGAACTTTCTCCTCTTCCTGTCCAATAGGTTATATGCCAGCCTTCATCATAGAGTTGATTTATTTTTGCAATGTTTTCGAAATTAGGTTCTGCTAATTCGTACACTCGTTTATCGGAATAAAAACAAATGGTTTCATCGATATCAATTAATGCTTTTTTAGAACCGAATCTTTTTGACTCTATCATACAAATTTTTTTTATTTTTTATAATCTTGCTGTGACGATGGATCGATCTAAGAACGCCTTGGTGTCATATACAATAGCATTCGGGCTTGTTTTCAAAGAGGCATAATCCAATGCTTTAAAAAAATCATGCGCTACTGCTAATAAAATAACATCATATTTTTCGAGTGTCATAATCAATTGTACTTGCTGTTTTTGAAACACTTCTATCGCATTGGCATAAGGATCAAAAGCGGATACATCTGCACCTTCTGCTTTAAGTTGATGGATGATTTCAAATACTTTTGAGTTTCTAAAATCAGGACAATTTTCTTTGAAAGTGACACCAAGTACTAGGACTTTTGCTTCCTGCATTTTTTTGCCTGTTTGCGCCAACAATTGTATCAGTTTATTGCATACAAAAGCACTCATCTGATCATTGACATCGCGCCCCGATAAAATCACCCTTGGGTCATAGCCAACTGCCTTTGCTTTATAAGCTAAATAATAAGGATCTACTCCAATGCAATGTCCTCCAACTAAGCCTGGCTTAAATGGTAAAAAATTCCATTTAGTACTAGCAGCCGCTAACACTTCATGCGTGTCAATGCCCATCCGATCAAAAATCAATGCTAGTTCATTGACAAAAGAAATATTAATATCCCTTTGTGCATTTTCAATAGACTTAGCCGCTTCCGCTACTTTAATGGAAGGTGCAGCATAAGTACCTGCGGTAATAATACTTGCATAGAGTTGATTGATATACTTTGCAATTTCGGGTGTAGAACCTGAAGTAATTTTTTGAATCTTAGTTAAAGTATTCACTTTGTCTCCTGGATTAATTCTTTCGGGAGAATAACCACAGTAAAAATCTAGATTAAATTGTAAGCCCGATATTTTTTCAAGTACCGGAACGCAATCCTCTTCGGTGCATCCTGGATACACCGTACTTTCATAAATCACGATATCACCCGGCTTTAATATAGTAGCAATTTGAGATGTGGCAAATAATAAAAAGGATAGGTCAGGACTTTTATCTGCATGCACTGGGGTAGGTACAGTAACAATATATATCGTTGAAGCAGCAATCAATGCAAGGTCATTGGTTAGGACTAAATTAGTAGCAGCATGAAGGTCCTCTAAAGCAGTTTCTAATGTGTTATCCTCACCTCTTTTAAGCGCATCCACTCTTGCATTGTCCAAATCATAACCAATGACTTGATATTGCTTTGAAAATGCCAAAGCCAATGGCAAGCCTACGTAACCTAAACCGATCACGGCAATCAAGGGAGGGTTGGATGGTGTCAACTGTTGCATTTGCCACCAAAGTTAATGGAGCGCTTAATGCTGTCCATATTTTTTTTCACCAGCGGGAATGGCGATACTCAACCTGTTTTGTGGAGGCGGAAGCGGACATGTGGCAAATTCAGTAAATGCACAGGGAGGATTATAGGCCTTGTTAAAGTCGATATAAGTAAACCCATTTGCATCCGGTCTGTCTAGTTCTATAAATCTACCCGATCCATAAGTTGTTTTCCCAGAAGTGGCATCTGCAAAAGTCACAAATAATCTAATTCCACCCTCATCTATGGCATCTAGTCGATAGGTTATACCCTCTATGTCAAATACCAATTGGCCCCCATGTTTCTGGGCAGTATTTTGTCCAAGCACATTCATAATCATCAAGGGATTTTGGTTCTGTGGAATTACTTTTGCTTTGATACGCCATTTTGCCGCTACAGGAAATCTTTCAATGCCTTTAAATTCCAGTAAGGTTTTTGCTTTTAAATTTCTGAATCTCACTCCCACTTTATCTTCTCTTTGAATCACTACCCAAACAAAATCTTTCCACTGACTAGTATAAGTGCCTTCTGTTGCAGTTAATAAATTAAGTGTTTCATCATTTGTAATAACTAGACCAGCATTGTCTTTAATTGTAATTTTTTCTGTAATGCCATCCTTCCAATACACTTTTCCATTTTCATAGATATAATCACCTAAGTACTTTGGAAAAGTGGCATTGTCGTATACCAAATCATTTTCCGAGGCCGAACCAAAACGATTTATCCCTTTTTTTAACCAAAATAATCCTTCTAAATTCAACCAGCCATTGGCTTGCTTCAATGCATCTATTCTTCCGCTACTCCATTGCTCAACTTCAGAAAGATAGGTGTCAGTTTGCGCAAAAATGTTGAAAGAAAGGATTATAAAAATTGATATGATTGATAGTTTTCTCATTTTAGATAGATTCTTGATTTATTCAGATTTGCAATAAATTTGTTGGCTTTTTGAGCTAGTATAAGTACACAAAATTAGACAATTATATCTGCCTTTCTAATTAGTAGAGACTATTTTTCTTTGTATTAACAATAATTTCGTTAAATTTATACTGAAACATTTTTAATCGTATGAAAAAATTACTATTTATTCTGTCTATTTCTGCTTTTTTCTTTGCTTGCAAAAAAGAAACAGAGGCGCCAAAAGCGAACACTACTACTCCTCCAACAACAGCCACTGATGCAAATACGGCGGCTAATAAATGGATTCACGAAGTGATGACTTCCTATTATTTATGGAATGACAAAATGCCAAGCCTAACGAGTACGAACACTTCCGCTAAACCAACTGATTATTTTTATACGATTTTACATGAATATAAAACAACAGACCGCTTTTCTTGGATAGACGAAAGCTATACCAATTTACAAAATCAACTAAATGGCGTGAGTACTGTATTAGGCGTTAAAAACAATGCATTTTATACAGATAATACAAATACTAGTCTTGCATTTGTGCTTGCTTATGTTTTAAAAGGAAGTCCTGCAGAGAAAGCTGGATTAAAAAGAGGTGATATCATATTAAAAGTAGATGATCAAACTATCACTAGTGCAAATTATGCCACCATTTTATCCAATCAGACTTTAAAGCTTGGGCTTGCTGATTTCACCAATGGTGCATTTGTCTCTAATGGAAAATCTGTTACAGTGACAAAAGTACAATTACAAACGAACCCAATTTTAGCGGATACGATTATTGCATGGTCTGGTAAAAAAGTGGGCTACCTTGCATACAGTCAGTTTTTAACAAGCTTTGATGATAGCTTGAGAGCCATATTTGGTCGCTTCAAATCTGCAGGCGTGAACGAATTAGTTTTAGACTTTAGATACAATGGTGGTGGTTATGTGGTGTCTTCAGATTTAATTACCAACTTATCTGTTAAAGATGCTGCAGCAAGAATAGGTAAATTGATGAATAAAAAAGTATACAATGCTGCCTATACTGCGTATTTAGAAAAAAACACTGGGTCTAGTGCTTTTGAAACCTTATTCAAATCCGAACCCAACAACCTTGGTACACTCAGTCGTGTCTTTGTTTTAACTGCTGGAAATACAGCTTCTGCAAGTGAATTGGTCATTAATAATTTAAAGCCATTTATGGAAGTGATTTTAATTGGAGAGAATACCTACGGAAAAAATGTAGGTTCTTTTACCCTCACTGACCCTAACAAAAGATGGGATTATGGACTACAACCAATCACTTTTCTTACAACCAATGCGATTGGAGAATCCAATTATGGCACAGTCAGTGGATTTACACCAAATTATATACTAGCCGACAATGTATTACCTTATAAAACTTTAGGTAACCCAGGTGAAACCTATTTTAATAAGGCCTTAAGCATTATGGGTTATGTTGGTTACCAACCAAATTCTACCGAGCGCAGTACAAAATATACACGAACTTTGGCGAGTAAGGAATCCTTTTCTGATAACAAATGGTTAGACAGAAAGGAAATGTGGATGGACCCTAAATAAATTATTTATGGATTTAAGGATACAGGTTTTTGTTACTGGCGGCACTTTTGATAAAGCGTACAATGAGTTAAACGGTAATCTTTATTTCAAAGAAACGCACTTATATGAAATGCTTCATTTAGGTAGAAGCAATTTAGATTTATCCATTACAACTTTGATGATGAAAGATAGTCTTGATTTTGTAGAAGCAGATCGTGCAATCATAGCTTCGGCATGTAATGCTAGTGCTGCAGAAAGAATTTTGATTACGCACGGTACAGATACAATGACCATCACCGCACTTTATTTACAAAAAAATTGCCCCAATAAAATAATTGTTCTGACCGGTGCAATGATCCCATACAAGTTTGGAAGTTCAGATGGATTATTTAATTTGGGTAGTGCGCTCGCCTTCACACAAGTGCTTCCAACAGGTGTTTATATTGCCATGAATGGCAAATATTTTGAAGCAGATAAAGTCAAAAAAAATACGGAGAAGGGTGAGTTTGAGGGAATATAAAATTACTTTACCAATCTTCTGATGCTATTTTGATTATGCAATTACTGCGTCCCAAAGTTTAGAACGTATTTGTAAAGCTTCAATAGATGCTAGTTCTGCTTCCTTCCATTTTACATCGTCGGCTCCACAAAGCTCTGACACCATCTCCAAAGCTAGATGACTATGATGGCCACCATCTACTTCGATATGTCGCTCAATATAATATTTAAAAATGGATACTTTTTCTGGTGCTTCTGCTACTAATTTTTCTAGTAATCGTGTGAACATGTCTGGGATTAAATC
>Ga0164295_10003029_pt1 | contig 13612 bp, 15 predicted proteins | sample GEODES006metaG_FD_111798 | JGI IMG/M metagenome (GOLD analysis project Ga0164295, IMG submission 111798) | Oligotrophic lake water microbial communities from Sparkling Lake, Wisconsin, USA - GEODES006 metaG | ecosystem: Environmental > Aquatic > Freshwater > Lake | place: USA: Sparkling Lake...
ATGGTTTTTCAGAATGGGCATTGCTTTCTTGCCAAGCTTGATTGAGATAGCGTCCATAATCTTCGCCAGAGTCGGCGAGTGATGTGGAGTCGCGAGGATCATGAGAAGACATTGCGGAAAGTAAAAGTGCGCAATCTTCAGCAGATTTGCCCATTGGGCCTGCTTGATCCAGCGAAGAAGCGTATGCAATCATGCCGTAACGAGAAACGCGCCCATAAGTAGGCTTAATGCCAGTAAGGCCACAGAATGCAGCAGGCTGACGAATTGAGCCACCAGTATCGGTACCAGTCGCAATGGGGGCCAGACCACCAGCAACGGCAGCAGCGGAGCCCCCAGAAGATCCGCCCGCAACATGCTCAATATTCCATGGATTTAAGACGGGTCCATACGCAGAATTTTCATTGGATGACCCCATGGCAAACTCATCCATATTGGTCTTGCCAAGACAAACCATGCCTGCCCCATGGGGATTTGTTTCGTCAGGAATACCAAGATTTGAAACTACTGTGGCATCAAAAGGACTCTGGTAACCAGCCAAGATTTTGGACGCTGCTGTGGACCTCCAACCTCTAGTTACAAAGACATCCTTGTGCGCCAGCGGAATACCGGTTAACTTGCCTGCCTTACCTGCGGCAATCAATTTATCTGCTTCGTTTGCTTGCTCTAAGCTTAAGTGAGCATTCACATCAAGAAAAGCATTCAAGCGCTTTCCTGCCTCAATTCGATCTAAAAAATACTGTGTAAGCTCAGTACTAGAAACCTCTTTAGCGGCCAATGCTTTTGCCATTAAGGTGATAGGGGTGTTATGCCAACTCATTCAATTACCCTCGGTACCAAGAAATACCCCTCTTGCTGAGCGGGTGCTGACTGCATATTTTCAATCCGATGATCAGACTCGGTCACTTGGTCTGCCCTTAGTGGCTGAGCTAATTCCCGCAAAAATAGGATTGGGTGAGCAAGTGGCTCTAGACCAGATGTATCAACGGCCTGCATTTCTTCGACCAATGAAAAAACAGCCTGTAATTGAGGTAGAAGAGCCTCGGCTTCTGCCTGACTTAACTCAAGTCTGGAAAGGTGCGCAATGCGCTGAACATCATCTAGTTTCATGGGGCGCTGGAGTATCATTCCTATATATTTTTATTAACATCTACTATTTTCCCACTACATCATGTTTGGTTTTTTCCGTAACTACTTTTCCAATGACCTAGCCATCGACCTAGGAACTGCCAACACTCTAATTTACATGCGTGAGCGAGGTATTGTCCTCGATGAGCCGTCTGTTGTGGCAATTCGCCAAGAAGGTGGCCCAAATGGCAAAAAAACCATTTTGGCCGTTGGAAAAGAGGCAAAAGCGATGTTGGGTCGCGTTCCCGGAAATATTGAGGCAATTCGCCCTATGAAGGATGGCGTTATCGCCGACTTCACGATTACTGAACAAATGCTCAAGCAATTTATCAAGCTTGTACATGAAAGCAAACTTTTAAGGCCGAGTCCTCGGATCATCATTTGTGTTCCTTGTGGATCTACTCAGGTTGAACGTCGTGCCATTCGTGAATCTGCTTTAGGTGCCGGTGCGTCTCAAGTATTTTTGATTGAAGAACCGATGGCCGCAGCGATTGGTTCTGGACTACCAGTTTCAGAAGCAGCTGGTTCTATGGTGGTTGATATCGGTGGCGGCACAACTGAAGTTGGCGTCATGTCATTGGGCGGCATGGTTTACAAAGGCTCAGTTCGCGTTGGTGGTGATAAGTTTGATGAAGCCATTACAAATTACATTCGTCGTAACTACGGCATGCTCATTGGTGAGCAAACCGCTGAGCTGATTAAGAAAACGATTGGCTCTGCATTCCCTGGCGGAGAAGTTCGTGAGATGGAAGTAAAAGGTCGTAATCTTGCCGAAGGTATTCCACGTAGCTTTACCGTAACCAGTAATGAAATTCTCGAAGCGTTGACTGATCCATTAAATCAAATCGTGACTGCCGTTAAAGCAGCTCTCGAACAGATCCCCCCTGAGTTAGCCTCTGATATTGCCGAGCGCGGCATGATGCTGACTGGCGGCGGAGCCCTATTGCGTGACCTTGATCGCCTTTTGCTAGAAGAAACTGGCTTGCCAATTCATGTGGCTGAAGATCCTTTAACTTGCGTCGCTCGTGGTTGCGGTATCGCTCTCGAGCGCATGGATAAGTTAGGCGGAGTGTTCTCGCACGAGTAAGCGACATACACGTCGACCAGGGAATTGCAACATAGCGCTCCACCTCTTTTCAGACAGGGCATTCCGGCCTTACTTAAACTGATTGTCTGTCTATCGATCAGCATTGCACTAATGCTGATCGATTTTCGCTTCAAAGCTCTTGATCCAATTCGCAATAATGTAAATTGGATTTTGCGCCCTCTTGAATACGTCATGATGATGCCGCGTAGCCTTTATGAAGCAAGCTCAGAATATTTCACTACACGTGGAACACTGGATAATGAAAACCAAACCTTAAAAGTTCGGCAAGCTGAACTCTCTTTGCTTGCAAATCAATCAGAATTTTTGATGGTGGAAAACCAAAATTTGCGAGAGCTAATGTCCTTGCAAAAACAAGTTCCCTTTAAAACACTGCCTGTTGAAATTCTGTTTAATCCAAGTAATCCAATCTCACAACGTATTGTGATTAATCGTGGCAGCGAAGAAGGGCTGAAGCTTGGCAACCCAATTGCTAATGACGCTGGCATTTTGGGGCAGGTAGTTCGTCTTTATGACCATTCAGCTGAAGTGTCATTATTGGAAGATCGCGATTTCGCTGTGCCAGTCCAAGTGGCCCGTAATGGCTTAAGAGCAGCTGTTTTCGGGTCTGGACGAGGCAATCCACTGGAATTGCGTTACTTACCCGTCGCGAGCGATCTAGAAGTAGGTGATATTTTGCTAACCTCAGGTATCGATGGCGTATACCCACCCGGTTTTGCAGTTGCGGTTATCAGCAAAATAGAACGCAATCTCGACAAGAACTCGTCCAACGTATTTTGCACACCCATTGCTCCAGTGAATCGTTATCGTCAAGCCTTGGCTTTTTTGTATGACCCCAAAATAGATGCTAAAGCTCCTAGCGAGACGAATAAAGCAGGCGCTTCTTCAACAAATACTCCAGGTCGTCGGCAAACTCGTGCACGAGGAATGCAATGATTGATCTAGAGAGCGGCTACATTCTGCGTCCGGTTAATCCGCTATTTATCTATTTCAGTTTATTTTGCGCGCTTTTACTCAATCTGCTTCCTATTGGAAACTACGGTTGGGTACCTGACTGGCTAATTCTCTGCATTGTGTTTTGGAATATCCAACAACATCGCTACGTGAATGTTTTCACAGCATTTATTCTTGGATTGATGATGGACGTACACAATTCAGACTTGCTTGGGCTGCATGCTTTTTGTTATTCACTAGTCGCTTACGTTGCCGTTTCGTGGCACAGAAGAATCGTAGCGCTGACAGTATTTTCACAGGCTTTACATCTTCTTCCCATTTTTTTATTAGTTTCTTTATTTCCAGTCCTAGTGCATTGGATACTAAGTGGAAGCCTTTACTGGTCGGGCTTAACGGCCGCCATACAGGCTTTGATTGAGGCACTACTGTGGCCATTAGCCAATCGCATTTTGCTGGCACCTCAGCGACGTCCTAGAGATGTTGACCATAATCGGCCACTCTAAGAAACAGAATGGTTTCTTTTAAAAATTCCAATCTCAGCTCATTTCAAGAGCGCATTCATATTGCGACTTTATTTGTCACGTTTTGTTTTTTACTTTTAGTTGCTCGTTTAGCATGGCTGCAGTTGGTAAGTCACAACAAATATCATTTGCTTGCTGAGAGCAACCGTATTGCCTTAGTGCCTGCGCCAGCAAATCGTGGACTCATCATTGATCGCAATGGCATTGTGATCGGTAGAAATTATTCTGCACTGACCCTCGATGTGAATGCTGGGGAGGTAAAGGGGAATGTAGATCAGTTAATTGACGATCTTTCTCAAATTGTGCTGATATCTCCTCGGGACCGACGTAACTTCAAGAGATCTTTGGAAGATTCCAGAAATATGGGGACTTTTCCCTTGCGCTCCATGTTAACCGAAGCAGAAACAGCCCGATTTATGGCCAATCGCTACCGCTTCCCGGGAGTAGAAATCCGCGCCAGGAGCTTTAGAGAATATCCCTATAACGAGCTAGGCTCACATCTCCTGGGGTACATTGGCCGCGTTTCGCAAAGAGATAAAGAGCGAATGCAAACTGAAATTGAAGGGGCTAAGGCGGATGATCCTGATGCATTGCAAACGTCTTTTCTTTCTGGCATTCAATATGTTGGAAAAATTGGTTTGGAGCAAAGTTATGAAAGTGTCTTAAGGGGCGTACCTGGATATGATCAAGTAGAAATTACTGCTGGCGGAAAGCCAGTGCGTACTTTAGCGAGCTCGCCATCGGTACCAGGCAAAAACGTTATCCTCTCGGTTGATATCAAATTGCAGTATTTGGTTGAGCAGTTATATGGCAATTTTCGTGGTGCATTTGTTGCCATTGAACCAGAAACCGGTGACGTACTTGCATTTGTTTCCAAACCCAATTTCAATCCCAATGATTTTGTGGAAGGCATTGATTCAGTGACGTGGAAAGAATTAAATGATTCCCCACAAAAACCTTTATATAACCGTCCACTCAAAGGAATCTATCCTCCTGGCTCGACTTATAAACCCTTTATGGCCTTGGGGGCCTTAGAAAATAAGAAGCGTACGCCATCACAAAGCATTTCTGATCCTGGGTACTTTGAATTTGGTAACCACACTTTTCGAGACGATAAAAAAGGTGGTCATGGCGTCGTTGATATGCAAAAGTCTATTGTTGAGTCTTGCGATACCTACTATTACCTATTGGCTAGAGATATGGGCGTTAACATGATGCATGACTTCATGAAGCCCTTAGGTTTTGGCCAAATCACCGGCATCGACCTAAATGGTGAAGCTAAAGGAGTACTCCCATCAACAGAATGGAAGAAAAATACCTTCAAAAAGCCAGAACAACAAAAATGGTACGAAGGCGAAACGATTTCTTTAGGCATTGGTCAAGGCTATAACTCTTTTACTATTTTGCAATTAGCCCACGCTATGGCAAACGTTGTTAATAATGGCATTGTCATGAAGCCCCATCTTGTCAAAGCGGTCGAAGACCCCTTTACACGTAAAAGAACTTTAACTACACCAAAAGAAAGTTATCGCATTAACTTTAATCAAGAGAATATTGAGGTAATCAAAAAGGCAATGGTTGAAGTGAATAACTCTGGTACCTCTGCAACTGCATTTAAAGGCACAAGTTATACAGTAGGGGGGAAAACAGGAACATCGCAAGTCTTTAGTTTGAACTCGAAAGAATATAACCACAGCTCTACGGCAGAATTCTTACGGGATCATGCCTTATACGTAGCATTTGCTCCCGCAGAAAAGCCAACTATTGTCATCGCTTTGGTGGTAGAAAATGCTGGTTTTGGCGCGCAGTACGCTGCACCAATCGCACGCAAAGCCTTAGATTTTTATATTGAAGGTAAATGGCCTAAGGAGGTTCCAGAATGGAAAAGAGCTCCGTAAAGAAAATAAAATCTGTTTTCTATGGCCTATTTTCTGGTCTTGACCGCCAGCTAGGCCTTATTCTACTTGGCTTAGCAGCTACTGGTTTTTTTACATTTCTATCCTCAAGTCAAAATACTCCTGCACTCATCACCGATGAATTACGCAATCTTGCACTCTCATTTGCAGTAATGTGGGTAGTTTCTCGCGTTCCTCCAAAATGGCTCGAGATGGCTGCGGTGTGGATTTATAGTATTGGTATAGCCTTACTCATTGCGGTGGCTGTATTTGGTTTAATTAAAAAGGGTGCGCGACGTTGGATAAACCTTGGCATCGTCATCCAACCATCAGAGCTGATGAAAATTGCTATGCCTTTAATGCTGGCATGGTACTTTCATAAACGTGAAGGGATTCAAAATGCTTGGGACTATGCTGTAGCAGCAATCATTCTCGCAATTCCTGTTTTCCTAATAGCGCGCCAACCTGATCTTGGAACTGCTTTACTAGTATTTGCAGCTGGGCTATATGTCATTATCTTGGCAGGTTTGCCCTGGAAATGGATTCTGCCTTTTATTGCATTAGGTGTTATTGGCATTCTTCTCATCATTATTTTTGGCAGCACTATTTGCGCTCAGGATGTTATTTGGCCATTAGTACACAACTATCAAAAAAATCGTATTTGTACACTATTAGATCCCAGTAGTGATCCACTAGGAAAAGGATTTCATACTATTCAGTCGATGATTGCAATTGGATCCGGGGGATTCTTTGGTAAAGGCTGGTTCCAAGGTACACAAGCACATTTAGAGTTTATTCCAGAAAAACATACTGACTTTGTATTTGCGGTCTTCTCTGAAGAATTTGGATTTATAGGCAATCTCATTTTGCTTGGCTTATTTTTTGCTTTGATTAAAAGGGGTCTTGCAATCTCTGCAAGTGCGCCAAATTTATTTACGCGCCTCTTGGGTGCCTCAGTTACGATGATTTTCTTTACCTATGCGTTTGTCAACATTGGCATGGTTAGTGGATTGCTTCCCGTTGTGGGAGTACCGCTACCTTTTATCAGCTATGGCGGAACAGCGTTGGTGACATTGGGGTTCGGGGCTGGTATCTTAATGAGTATTCATCGACATCGTCGCTTGGTACAAAGCTAATTCAAACCTTAATCTTTCATGAAATAAAAAAGCCCGGCAAGCCGGGCATTTTTATTAACAAAGCAGAAATTACTTCTTACGCTTGTTAACTGAATCTTTAAATGCTTTACCAGCAGAAAACTTAACAGTTTTAGCAGCAGCAATTTTGAGTGGCTCACCAGTTTTTGGATTACGGCCCATACGTGCAGCACGCTTGCCAGAGGAAAAAGTACCGAAGCCGATCAGTTGCACTGAATCACCTTTAGTAACAGCTTTAATGATTTGCTCAATAGCTGAATTTAATGCAAATTCAGCTTTGGCTTTTGAGATCTCCGCGTCGTCAGCAATCGCTGCGATTAGTTCGGCTTTGTTCAAGTGAAGCTCCTTATAAATATTGATGTAGGCGCAGATTGCGCTTACATGATTTTAACCACAAAAAATTACAAAAATAAAGCTGCAATACAACAATTTTATAACTACTCCATATTATTCATCCAAAACAACTACATCGGAAACGAAATATTCTGTATCTCCAAAGCAGCTCGTAGGTAGGCCAATATGCTGTTCATATTTTAGTGCTACTTTTTTTCCTAGATTAGCATTTATTTTTTGTGCGGCCGAGTCTTCGCGCACCGTAAAAAGGAATTTTTCCGACATAGTTCCTGGCATTGAAACAATGGCTAATTCACCCTCCCATGTTTTGCATATAAAACCACGGTGAGAGAATTTTTGGACATAGCCTGCTCGCTCACCACTTCCATAACTCCATGTCAGCATCAACCAGGTATAGCCTGCGAGACCAACTAAGCCAATTAAAACAAGGCTTAAGAGCCATTTTGTAAAGCCATTCATGCGATATTCTCCCTAGTTACTCATCCACACTAACCCTTATTGGGCACTTAAATGCCCCATTTAAGTATATTCGCACTGCCTACTGGCGATTATTTCATCAGCAAGTCAGCGACATCACAAAGCAAATGAATCAAGATTTATGGCTTCAGAATCTGCACAATTTGCTCAGGACTAATCGGCCCCCAAATTTCTAAGCACTTTTTACGGCTATTTTGACCAGAAATAAACTGAATCTGCTTTTGTGGGACTTTGAGCTGTTTAGATAACCATGCCAATAAAAGCTCATTGGCCTTATTTTCCAGGGCTGGAGCTTGCAGAGATATCTTCAAGCAATCGCCATAAGTACCGACTACTTTAGTTTGCTTAGCCCCAGGCTGGCAATGCAAATTTAGGATAATTCCGGTGGAGGTTTGCTTTAACCAAATGGGCGTCATTAAAGTACTTTAAACTCAATACATGATTATGAAGAATTCCATGGCATTAGAGCACCTATTTGCAAATAATCGCGAATGGGCAGATGAAATGATTGCCAAAGATGCTGATTTCTTTAAGCGTCTTGTCAACCAACAAGCTCCCGAATACCTTTGGATAGGTTGCTCTGATAGCCGTGTACCCGCTAATGAAATCGTCAATTTGCTTCCTGGTGAGCTATTTGTTCATCGTAATGTTGCAAACGTTGTCGTGCATACTGACTTAAATTGTCTCTCAGTCATCCAATTTGCAATTGAGCTACTGAAGGTTAAACATATTTTAGTAGTGGGCCATTATGGTTGTGCAGGTGTTCATGCTGCCCTGAGCGATCGCCGCATTGGACTAGCAGACAACTGGCTCCGGCATGTCAAAGATGTTCACCAAAAGCATGAGCGCTACCTCGGTGAGGTGCTAGCCACCCCAAAACGTCAAGACCGTTTATGCGAACTCAATGTCATTGAGCAAGTTGTTAACGTATGTGAAACCACTATTGTTCAAGATGCTTGGGCCAATGGTCAAGATCTAACAATTCATGGCTGGACCTACCGACTAGATACTGGGATCGTGAACGACTTAGGAATGTCCTGTAGCTCTATAGAAGAAATGAAAAAGCGTTACGCTAAAACACTCACACGTTACGACGACGAGTAAAGCCAGATTGCTAAAACCCATTGTTAATTATGCTGGGCTAAGCTTTTTAAAGCTTGTGTCATTGTTGCCCTACAACGCTATAGTGGCATTTGGTCATAGCCTAGGATTTATCGCTGCCCGCGTCCCCGGAGAGCGTAATCGAGTTGTGAAGACTAATCTTCAGCTCTGCTTTCCTGAATATGATGCTGCTGAAATTGATCGCCTAGCTAGACAGCACTGGCGCTTACTAGGCCGCAGCATTGCTGAGAAAAGTCTTATTTGGCTTGGCAGTATCAAGCAATTAAGTAAGATGATCGAGGTCAAGTCAGCGGTTGACCTTTCCAGTAGAAAACCCCGCATCTTAGTCAATATGCATTTCACTGGGATTGAAGGCAGCATTATTTTGAGCGCCCTCGCTAAAGAAAAGAATTGGCCGCGCACTTCTGGATTTTTTCAAAGAATGAAAAATCCCTTCTTTAATCAAAAAATGATCGACTGGCGTAATCGCTTCGGGGGTAACTCAATTGATCGCCAGGGCAATTCAATCGAAATCATTCGAGAAATACGTCGGGGCAGCTTTATCATCATCGCCCCTGATATCGATTTAGGATTGAAGGATTCTGTATTTGTTCCTTTTTTTGGCATTCCAACAAATACGATTACTGCAGTTTCACGATTGGCAAGAATTACGGGCGCTGAAGTTTGTTTGATGACTACCACTTTAAAAAAGGATGAATCAGGCTACCTTTGTGAAATTTCAAAGCCCTTAGAAAATTTTCCAGGGTCAGACCCTATAGCGGATACGGCTCGACTAAATCAATGTTTTGAAAATGAAATTCGCTTGCGACCTGCTGAATATTATTGGGTCCACAAGCGCTTTAAAAATCGCCCTCAGGGTGAAGCAAACCCCTATTGAGCTTTTTCAAATCAATACTTTTTCTTTCAATGGCTAAGAAAGTACACTAATGTCGGATAATGCAGTGATGGAAGAAAAAGTTCGTGTCTCCAAACTCTTATCTGAATTAGGGCTTTGCTCACGTCGTGAAGCAGATGCCTATATTGAACAGGGTCTAGTGACTGTTGATGGTGAAGTCGTTAATGAACTAGGGGTCCGCGCATTTAGACATCAAAAGATTGCATTGCAATCAGTAGCAAAGGCCCAACAGGCATCGCGTATCACCGTCATTCTAAACAAACCCGTAGGCTTTATTTCTCACTACGATGACGAGCAAGAATATGAACCGGCTGCCTCCTTAATTACCCCAGATAACTACTTTGCAAGCCCCTTAGACAAAGGCAAAAATCCGCGTTTCAACACGAAGGGTCTTGCCCCAGCTGGCCGCTTAGATATTGACTCGACTGGTATGCTGGTCTTAACCCAAGATGGTCGAGTAGCCAAGTTACTAATCGGCGAAAGCAGTCCAATTGAAAAAGAATATCTAGTACGTGTAGAAGGCATGCTTTCATTTGAAGATTTAGATCGCCTCAGACATGGACTTTCGCTAGATGGTGTTGCACTGAAACCAGCTCAAGTAAGCTGGCAAAATGAAGATCAACTACGCTTTGTATTACGCGAAGGTCGCAAACGTCAAATTAGGCGAATGTGCGAGATGGTTGGATTAAAAGTGATCGGTCTAAAACGCGTCAGAATGGGTCGAATCTCTTTAGGGCCACTTCTACCCGGGAAGTGGCGATTTTTAAAGCCTGGAGAACAGTTTTAAGTAAGGCTGCCCGCTTATAATGCTGTCCAAACCTAGTTTAATAAGCGCAGAAATACCATCGACACCAACATCCCAAGCGCTCCAGGAGCAGAAGTATTACGACGCCGTAGCTTTGCCATCATCTCTCACCCAGATGCGGGCAAGACAACGCTTACTGAAAAATTGCTGCTCTATGCAGGGGCCATTCAAATTGCCGGAAGTGTAAAAGCTCGCAAAGCAACACGACATGCCACCTCCGACTGGATGGAGATTGAAAAGCAGCGGGGGATTTCGGTAGCTAGCTCGGTAATGCAAATGGAATATCGTAATTGCATTATTAATCTTCTAGACACCCCTGGACACCAGGATTTTTCAGAAGATACTTATCGTGTATTAACTGCCGTTGATTCTGCTCTGATGGTGATTGATGCGGCTAACGGTGTTGAATCTCAAACATTACGCTTGCTCGAAGTTTGTCGAGCCCGCAATACGCCTATTGTTACCTTTATCAATAAGATGGATCGGGAAGTAAAGCCACCAATGGAGCTGATGGATGAAATTGAATCAGCACTTGGTATTGAAGTGGTGCCCTTTACATGGCCCGTTGGGATGGGTAAATCTTTCGCGGGCGTGATTGATATTGCTAACTCGCAAATGCGCATGTTTAAAGCTGGTGAAGATCGTGTTACCGAAGACTCACATGCCATTATTGATATTCATGATCCAGCCCTAAAAGAGCGCCTTGGTAGCGATCTTGAAAATGCTTTAGCTGAAGTAGACTTAATTAAAAGCGCTATGCCTGCATTCAATCGAGAGGCATTCTTAGCAGGACACCAATCGCCCGTATTTTTTGGCTCTGCAATTAATAACTTTGGTGTACGCGAAATTCTGAATACCTTAGTTGAATTGGCGCCATCACCGGGATCACGAAAAGCCCTGCAGCGAGAAGTCAGCCCTGCTGAAAGTAAATTTTCAGCAGTGGTCTTTAAGATTCAGGCCAATATGGATCCGGCACATCGTGACCGCGTCGCTTTCTTGCGCATCTGCTCAGGCCACTTTCAACGAGGTATGAAATTAAAAATTTGCCGCAATAATAAAGAAATTCGTACAAACAATGCTTTATCTTTCCTATCTCAAAGACGGGATATTTTGGATGAGGCTTTCCCTGGCGACATCATAGGCTTGCCTAATCATGGCCTCTTGCGACTAGGCGATACCCTCACAGAAGGCGAACAACTTCAATTTACTGGTTTGCCCTTTTTTGCCCCTGAGATTTTCCGCATGGTTGAATCTGCAGACCCATTGCGCACCAAACAATTAAGAACCGGCTTGATGCAATTAGGTGAAGAGGGTGCTATTCAAGTATTTCGGCCTATGGGAGGCGGCATCATGCTACTGGGCGCATTTGGCCAATTGCAGTTTGAAGTGGTAAGTCATCGCCTTCAAACCGAATATGGGGCTGAAGTGCGCTTATTACCAGCTAGATATAGTCTGGCTCGTTGGGTAAGCTCGGATGATCCTGTGGCATTGAAAAAATTCACGCAAGAAAATATACATCGCATGGCTGAGGATGTTGTCGGTGCCGCTGTTTTCTTGGCAACCCATAAGTCAGAGTTAGAGGTTGCACAACAACGCTGGGAATCCATTCAATTTCATGCTCTAAGAGAGCATGCCGGCTTAATCTATCAATCTGAATTAGCTGGTTAACGCTGCATCTTGCAGTCGAAGACTGCTACGAACTGAGTATCGCTACTTCTATAGACGGCCATCTTGCCAAACTGTGCGCAATAAGCCTTTGCATTGATTGTCAACTGTTCAATCGACTCACCATTACTATTCAGAAAGGTAACGTGATTCGCGTCTGAAGCATCGGTAAATACAGCAGCACATGAGGCCAAGCAGGTTACAGCAAGCGATATCAATAAATACGCCTTCATTTGAACCTCTCAGCAAGGGCGCTTGTAATCTTACTAGCCAAAGGCTTATGAATCACTATGCAAACTATCGCTACTGGATAAATCAGCAGCCAAATTTCAAACCACTCCCAAAAGAAATTGCTAGTAAAGCCGGTATGGACAGCAGTCGTGACCAGCGTAATGCTAACTGACATTAAGAAGCCCATGACAATAGAAAAAATGAAGTCTGGTAGATTAATCATGCCCTAATCATAGCAACTATCTTTTTAGCTGTTATTCTGAATGATAATCACTATTCTGCGCCCTAGATAGGGAAATCATGTCAAAATAGCTCACAGATTCATCATTCAATCACTCTAGGAAAATCAAATGGCTGTAAACCAAAACCAAAAGAATCGAAAAAGTAATCCCATGCTCACCAAAACTGGGAAGACGCGCTTAGGTCCTCTGAATCTTGCTCAACTGACCAAGTTATTAGAGACCAGCACTAAACCAAAAGAAAAAGATAAGATTCAGCGGGCACTAAATAAGCTCACTGTGGCATCAGCCTAAATACCAAGCCCCGCACTCTCGGGGCTTTTTAATATCTAGGCCCTCTTAATTAACATTCTTTTTCCTAATATCACCGTAGACACAACTAAAACTGCAAAGACTACATTCATCCATGTGAGCGAGTCGCCTAATAAAATGCTCGCGACGATCAAGGTACAAAATGGCTGTATTAACTGCACCTGACTTACCCGTGCGATGCCTCCAATCGCAAGGCCCTCATACCAAAAGAAAAATCCGAGGAACATTGGAAAAAGGCTGAGATAAACAAATATGGACCAAGCAAAAGCACCAACATTTAGGTAGGCAGAATCAAAAGTCAAATAACTAAATACAATATTTGCAGGCAAAGAAATCACTAAAGCCCAAGAAATGACTGCACGAGGATTCATTTTTCTTGAAAGCTCACCCCCCTCAACATAGCCTATACAAGCACAAATACCCCCGAGCACTAGTAATACATCTACCAGAGTAAAGCTACCGGAACTTTTTAAAAGGGCATAGGTGACCACTAAAGCTGCCCCTAATATAGATACCATCCAAAACCCTATTGATGGCCGCTCCCCAAAGCGAATTGCCCCAATCACGGTAGAAGCTAAAGGCATCATGCCAAGAATTACGGCTCCATGCGATGAAGACCCATATGCCATAGCGACAGTTGTCAAAATGGGGAAACCAAAAACGACCCCTAAGGCAATTACGACAAGCTTACCAATATCGGCCTTAGCCAACATAGGCTCTTTAAGAATAACAAGGTAAGTTAATGCAAGCACGCCTGC
>Ga0164295_10003030_pt1 | contig 13610 bp, 10 predicted proteins | sample GEODES006metaG_FD_111798 | JGI IMG/M metagenome (GOLD analysis project Ga0164295, IMG submission 111798) | Oligotrophic lake water microbial communities from Sparkling Lake, Wisconsin, USA - GEODES006 metaG | ecosystem: Environmental > Aquatic > Freshwater > Lake | place: USA: Sparkling Lake...
ATCTTGGTCATCTGGGCAAGGTTGGCCCCCTTGCCGCCCAGGAGGGCCTTCATGGTGCCGTCGCCGTCGCACCGCTTGGCACCGAAGTAGTAAATCATCCGGCCCGACTTCCCCCCGCTGGCTCCCGCTTTCTTGGCGGACTTCTTGGCGGCGGACTTCTTTCCGAGGGAGTTGGCCATGGGCTGGTCGATGCCTTTCATGAGGGAACGGGGAGCAACCGGCAGTTTTTCACCGGGAAAGCCGCCCGAATCTACGTTCACGGTCCGACAGCGTCAACGAGCGTGCCCCCGAGGTGCCAGCGGGAGTGGCAGAGGCTAGGATTGATGGCTTGAGGCTGATTCATGCACTTGTGTCCGAAACCTACCCGCCGCCCTCGGGGGGTCGCCAGCGCGGCGGCCGCCCTGGCCATGGCGTGCCTGGTGTCTTCCGCCGCGGCCGATCGGATTCCCGATTTCAACCGGGAGATCCGGCCGATCCTGTCGCACAACTGCTTCGCCTGCCACGGCCCCGACGAGCACGACCGCCGCGGGGGCCTGCGGCTCGACGATCGTGACGCCGCCGTCGCGGAACTGGAGAGCGGCAGCCGGGCGATCGTGCCGGGCCACCCCGAAGAGAGCGAACTGGTCGCTCGCCTGCACGAGACCGATCCCGACGTGGTGATGCCCCCGCCCGAGAGCAACCACGTGCTCACGGCCGAGCAGAAGCAACTCCTGGCGGCCTGGATCGCGGCCGGCGCCCCCTATGCCCCGCACTGGGCGTATGTCGGGCCCCGGCGGCACGGACCGCCGGCGGTGAAAGACGCTTCGTGGTCCGTGAACTGGATCGATCCCTTCGTGCTCGCCCGACTCGAGGCCGAGGGCATCGCTCCCGCTCACGATGCCGACCCGCTCACGCTCATGCGACGGGCGACCTTCGACCTCACGGGCCTGCCTCCGTCGCCCGCCGAGGTCGAGGAGTATCTCGTCGACATCCGGCCCGACCGCTACGAGCGGCTGGTCGATCGCCTGCTCGGTTCGCCCCGACACGCCGAGCGGCTGGCGGCTTGGTGGCTCGACATCGTCCGCTACGCCGACACCGTCGGCTACCACGGCGACCAGCCCCACAACATCTCGCCCTATCGCGACTGGGTGATCAAAGCGTTCCTCGACGACGTGCCCTTCGGCCGGTTCACAGAACTGCAACTGGCCGGCGACCTCGTCGGCCCGCGAGCCGGCGAGCACCCCGAGGATCCGGTGCTCGCCAGCGGCTACAACCGCCTCCTCCAGACGACGCATGAGGGGGGCCTCCAGGCCAAGGAATACCGGGCGATCTACCAGGCCGACCGGATCCGCAACGTGTCGGGCGCGTGGATGGGGGCGACCGTCGGCTGCGCGCAGTGCCACGACCACAAATACGACCCCTACACGGCAAGAGACTTCCACACGCTCGGTGCGTTCTTCGCCGACATCGACGACGAGAAGCACCTCGAAAACGCAGGTTTCAGCAAGCAAAACCTCAACGCGCTGCCGACCATCCGCTCCCCCGAGGTCCAGATCGTCGGGCCGTTCGACAGGCCTGGTGCCGAGCAGCTCGACGCCGAAATCCACTCGCTGCAGAGCCGATTGCCGGCCCTGGTGCTGCCGCCGCGGGCCCAGCCGGTGGAGCCCGAGCCCGACCTGCTGGTCGCCGATCGCAGGCGGCTTGATGAGCTCAAGGCGCGGCGAAAAACGCTCGACCGCAAGCTGATGGTTACGAAAGCACTCGCGGAGCCGCGGACAGTCCGCATCCTGCCTCGGGGCAACTGGATGGACGACTCGGGCGCCGTCGTCGAGCCTGCGATCCCGGCCTTCCTCGGCACGATCCCAGGGCCGGGCCGTACCACGCGGGCCGACCTCGCCCGCTGGCTGATCGCACCGGTCGCCGACGGCGGCATCGGTGAGTTTACGGCGCGGGTCACAGCCAACCGTCTCTGGGCGATCCTCTTCGGTGCGGGACTGTGTCGCAGCGCCGGCGACTTTGGCGGCCAGGGAGAGTTGCCCGACCACCCGGAGCTGCTCGACGAGCTGGCGCTCGAGTTCATGGAACGCGGCTGGAGCATCCGCGATCTGGTCCGCACGATCGTGACCAGCCGGACCTACCGGATGTCGTCCGCCGCCTCGCCGGAGCTGCTGGCCCAGGATCCCGACAACCGACTCCTCGCCCGGCAGGGCCGCTGGCGGCTGCCGGCGGAAAACATCCGCGACACGGCGCTCGCCGCCAGTGGCCTGCTCGTGGAGCGGCTTGGCGGAGAGAGCGTGCATCCCTACCAGCCGGCGGGCTATTACCAGCACCTCAACTTCCCGACCCGCGAGTATTCATCCGACAAGGACGACCGCCAGTGGCGGCGGGGGCTCTATGTTCACTGGCAGCGGATGTTCCTCCATCCCCAGTTGCTCGCCTTCGATGCGCCGACCCGCGAGGAGTGCACCGCCACACGGATGCGATCGAACACGCCGAAGGCGGCTCTCGTGCTCCTCAACGATCCCACGTTCGTCGAGGCGGCTCGCAAGCTCGCCGAACGTGCGATCCAAGACGGCGGCGACTCCGACGACGACCGGCTCGCATTTCTCTGGAAGCGGACACTCTCCCGCGGCCCCGACGCCACGGAACTCCTGCTTGCCAAGGGGCTCCTCGACCGCCGTCGCGCCGACTACGCCACCAACCCGCAGGCCGCGGCCGACCTGCTCGCCGTGGGCGTCGCCCCCCGCGCCGAGGGCCTCGACGACCGGGATCTCGCCGCCTGGACCGCAACCGCCAGAGCTGTTCTCAACCTCCACGAAGCCATCGCGAGGTATTGATGACACCCGACCTTTCGATCCACCGCCGCACGTTCCTCGCCCGCAGCGGCCTGTCGCTCGGAGGCGCGGCGCTCTCGGGGCTGCTTGTCCGCGACGGACTGGCGGCGGGCTCCTCGCCGGCCGCCCCCGCCCCCGTCAGCGACCGTTATCCCGGTGCCGTCTTCCCGCGACACCATCAGCCCCGTGCCAAGGCGGTGATTTTTCTGTGCCTGGCGGGGGGGCCGAGTCACCTCGAGACCTTCGACCCGAAACCGAAGCTCGCCGACCTCGACGGCCAGGAGATGCCCGAGAGCGTCACGGCCGGCCAGCCGATCGCGCAGCTGCAGGGCAAGAAGCTGATCTGTCTGGGACCGCGGACAAAGTTCTCCCGCTATGGCCAGTGCGGCGCGGAGGTGAGCGACTTCTTCCCGAAGCTCGGAGCACTTGCCGACTCCTGCTGCATCGTGCGGAGCATGGTGACCGAGCAGATCAACCACGACCCGGCGCACACCTTCATGAACTGCGGCACGGCGCTCTCCGGCCGACCGAGCATGGGCGCGTGGGTGACCTACGGCCTCGGCAGCGAGGCCGACGACCTGCCGGGCTTCGTGGTGATGACGAGCAAGGTCGGCCGCAACCCGCAGCCGATCGCCGCGCGGCAGTGGCACTCCGGATTCCTCCCGGGCCACTTTCAGGGCGTCGAGTTCGCCACCAGCGGGCCGCCGGTGCACTACGCGGCGAATCCCCCAGGCGTGTCGTCGGCCCATCAGCGGGACCTGATCGACTCGGTGGCGGCGCTTGAGCGGCACCGCCTTGCCTCACTCCACGACCCTGACGTAGCCACGCGGATCAAGCAGTACGAACTCGCCTTCCGGATGCAGACGAGCGTGCCGACGCTGGCCGACCTCTCGGGCGAGAGCCCCGAGACGCTCGCCCTTTATGGCGCCGAGCAGGGCAAGGCGACGGTCGGCACCAACTGCCTGATGGCCCGGCGGCTGGTGGAACGGGGCGTGCGGTTCGTGCACGTCTATGCCAGTGACTGGGATCACCACAGTGGCATTGACGGCTTCATGAAGGAGATCTGCCCGCCGACCGACCGGGCTGCGGCGGCCCTGCTCACCGACCTGGCTCGCCGCGGAATGCTCTACGACACGCTGGTGGTGATCGGCGGCGAGTTCGGGCGGACGCCGATGGGCCAGGGCGAGGGCAAGGCGATCGGCCGCGACCACCACATCAAGGGCTTCAGCATGGTGCTCGCCGGCGGCGGCGTCAGGGGCGGCATCACCCACGGCGCCACCGACGACTTCGGCTACTTCACGGTGGCCGATCCGGTGAATGTCCGCGACCTGCACGCCACGATGCTGCACCTCGTGGGCATCGACCATGCGCGGTTCACGGTGGAGTATCAGGGGCTCGACGCAAAGCTCACGGGCGTGGAGCCGGCGAAGGTCGTGAAGGCGATCCTGGCGTAGCCGGGCCCCGCACGGGCTTACCCGCGAGGGTCGGCCACAACGCCGGCAAAGAGGACGGCGCCGGTGCCGCGGTCAACCACGGCCCACGCGAAGGGCCGGTCGGCCTGCACCTCCAGCGGCTCCTCGCGGCTCGGCGCCATGCTCCGCACCCCGACCACCACGCCCGTCGCCGCTGCGGCCTCGGTGCCCTCCTCGGAGACGTCCACGAATCCCTCGTGCACCACGTCGCTCACGAACAGGTTCTTGGTGCCGTCGATGCCCGAGAAGTCGGCGGCGCTCGAATCGAAGGCCCGCTCCATGCCGAGCGATGTGAGAGCCGCGTTGAGCCCGAGCGGCCGCCGGGCAGTCCACTTCGGCAGCGCGAGCACGACCGCGCGGGCCCGGACGTCCCCCGCTCCCACGCCGTTCCACTTCGTCCGCCAGTCACCGTCGAGTTCGCCCAGCACCGCGCCGAGCCCGTCCTTCCGCTGGGGCACGACGATCACCATCACGAGCCTGGTGCCGGCATAGGGGATTTCACAGACCGTGGCCGCCTCGTCTCCGGCCCCGATGCGGCCCGCGACCAGCCGGCCGGAGGAATGCATGAAGGGAACGTCGACGGGTTTGTCGGGGGCGAGCAGGAAGGGCTCGGGCCTCGTTGCCGCCGGCCTGAAGGGTTCGGCCCACGGAGCCTTCAGGTAGACGGCGTTGGTGAGCACGAGCCGCGTCAGCGGTGTGATCACCCCCGCCTTCAACAGTTCCGGGATCTTCTTCGCCGTGTGGTCGGCCACCCAGCCGTTGATCTCGCCGCGGGCCGCCTCGGCCGCCCCGGAGAAGTCGACCTCGCCGGCGCCGGCTCCAAACCGCTTTGCAAGCGTGGCCGTGAACTCCCCCTCGAGGGCCTTGCCCCGCTGCACCCAGAGCCGGTTGGCGACGTCGAGCGAGATCGCCCGGCCCCGCGCCTCGGCGAGCGATGCCCGCAGGCCCTCGGCCGCGATCGCAATCGCGGTCCGCTCGTCGGGCATCCCCAGCACCCCGGCGATCTCGGCGGCCGTCTCACCGCGGGCCCCCTGGTGCGTCATCGCCAACGCCTCCCAGACACTCGCCGGGGAGACGACGACGTTGCCCGGGCCGGCGGCCCGCACGAGATCCCAGGTGATTTCTTCGATGCCCTCGGCCGCCGCCTTCGCCCCCTCGGCCACCGCCCGCGCCGCATCGGCCGGCACGGCCACGTCGGCCGCCCGAGCCGGCAACGAGCCCGGCCAGGTCACCGCCGCCGCGACCACCGCAGCCAGGACACCCTTGAACCGTCGCATGCCTCGAACCTCCCGGGGGCCGTGGTCGTTCACTTCACGTCGAGCGCGAGAAGATAGTCGTCGAGCCCCTTTCGCGCCTCCTGCTCCGTGGCAACGAGGCCGGCAATCTCGACCCGGAGGATCTCGATCCGCTTCTCCTGGTCGGCGAACTTCCGCACGTACTGGTTGAAGAGGTCGCTCGTGCGGTCGAGGGCCCCCATGTTGCCGCGGATCCGGGCCTGCTCCTGATCGATCGTGGCGATCTCCTGCTCCCGCACTCCCTTGTCACGGACGAGCTGCTCGATCTCCCGCTTGCGACGAACCACTTCGGCGAGCGCCTCGCGGACGGCCGGCGAGGTCGCCTTCGCCCGCGAATAGAAGAGGATGGCGTTGTCGTCGAGGTTGGTGAGCACCTGCGTCTCCTCGATGGGCATCTCCTCGGCCACCTCCAGCGTGACGGGCTTGCCCGGCTCGGCGACGACCGCAAACCGGTAGCGGTCGCGGGTCTTCTCCTCGGGCTTCTCCGGCGTTACAAGCGTCCAGCCCCCTTCGAGCGGATGCTCGAGCAGCACCTTCACCGCGTTCTTTCCGGAGTTCTTGACCTCGAAGACCTTCGCCCGAGCGAGCTTCCGGGCGGCGAACAGCGTGCCCTTCGCGAGCCGCACGTTGACGATCTCCTCGGCCCGCCCCTCCCCGCGGGCCGCCACCTCCACGTCGAGATCGACGGCGTAGCTCACCAGCCGCTCGGTGCCGGGCGCCATGTCCTCGATGCGGGCGTCGCCGGAGTAACTCCCGCCGCCCGCCTGGTCATAGACGGTGAGCGGGCCCTGCATGAGGTGGAGGCCAGTCGTGTTCTTGAGCCGCAGCCCGGAGAGCGGATGCCTGGCGAGCACCCGCTCGTCGTAGATCGCCACCCGCTCCGCCTCGACCTCGGCGGCGACGATCGGTAGCATCGCCGACCGCTGCCGCTCGAGCGTGACCGGCTTCTCGATCTCGTAGCGGAAGAGTTCGCCGAGATCGCTGCCGGCCGCCGCCGTCTGCATCACCGCAATGCCCGCGATGGCGCTCCCCCTGGCCGCGCCGCCCCCAACGCCACTGACCGCGTCCATCGCGATCCCACCGTCGGCCATCATCGCTGCCGGCGCGGCGGGCACCCCCTTGGCCTGCTCTCGCCGAGCGAGGCGGCCACGATCCGCCCGCTCGTCGAGCCGCCGGCCCGCCAGGGCGAGCTGCTCGTCGGCATCGGACATGGTCTGGCCGTAGACCTGCGGCCGCAGCGACGCGTAGAGCTCGGGCTCCACGAAGGGCCGCGGCACGTAGAGCGGCTGGTAGAGGTCCATCACAAACGAGATCGGCCGGCCGCTGACCAGCGCCATCCGCACGTTTCGCCAGTCGGCGTCGGTCGTGTTTTCGACGATCGCCCAGCCCTGGAGCCGGGCCTTCGTCGCCGCCGCATCGCCATCGAGCACGAGCCGGTAGCTCGTCTTCCAGATCGGCGATTCCTGCACGTAGCCGACGACCACGTTCCGCGGCCCCTTGCCCGTGAAGGCGATGGCCACGCCCTTCTTCTCGTTATCGGTGGCCAGTGCGAGCACGGCCAGGGCCTTCTCGAGCTCGCCCTGAAGCCGGGCATCGACGAGCTTGATCCGCGTGACCGCATCGAGCGCGAGCGTCCGCAGCCCGTCGGAGGTGAGCAGCGTGAGGAACTGCTTCTCGACCGTCTGGTCCTTACCGGCCTCCAGCCGCCGCTTCTCAACACCCACGATCGTGCCTACTACCGGGGAGGCGGCGTCGAGTTCCACCTTCTGGCCGCGGAGCCGGCCGAGGAGGTCGCCGAGCGACGGGTTGTCGGTGAGGTTGACGGCGAACGTGCCGAGGGTCTTCGTGACCGGGTCGCGGGAGGCGTAGGTGACGGTCGCAGCCCCGCCGTCGCGATCGAGCACCACCATACTCTTGAGCAGGTCGTTGACATCGTCAGCTGCGAACTGCATCTCGACGGTGGCATCGCCGGTCACCTCGCCCGCGTGCTGGAAGTAGCCCACGCCCGACGTGAACAAGACCACCGACTCCAGTGGCAGCGGCAGCGGGGCGTCGGCGGCGTGCCCGCAGACGGTCGTGGCCAGGGCCAGGGAAAAGGCGAGGGCGAGCAGGCCGAACGTGGTTCGGATGACGGGCATGGGAAGTCTCCACAGCAGGACGGGCACATCAGGACTTGGGTCGCGGCCGCAGGCAGGATCTGCCGCGCCGGCACAGGAGAAGGTTCCCATCGTGTCGGGCCTGAGGCAAACGCCGGGCGACGAGGCCCCGGCGGGTTCTGAATCCAGCCGATCCCATATCATGTGCGTCTGCGGTTCGACCCAGGAGAGGCCCCATGGCCGGCGACTTCGACATCCAGGTGAACGGCTACGCCGGGGCCGATTTCTGCTCCCGCAGCCTCACGCTCGAACAGTGCCGCCGGGCCTGCGACGAGCTTGCCGCCGACGGCGTGGGGGGCATCCTGGCGACGGTGATCACCGACTCGATCGAGGGCATCTGCGACAAGCTCGCCCGCCTGGTCGCCTACCGCGACCGCGACCCGATGATCGCCCGGATGATCGCTGGCTTCCACGTCGAGGGGCCGTTCCTGAGTCGCAAGCCGGGCTGCCCCGGCGCCCACGATCCGGCGAAGATCATGCCGGCGAACGTGGACGACGCCACCCGGATCGTCACGGCGGGCGGTGGCCTCGTGCGGCTGGTGACGCTGGCTCCGGAGTGCGACTCCGGCCTCGCGACGACGTCATTCCTCGCGCGGCAGGGAATCACGGTATCGGCCGGCCACTGCGACCCGTCGCTGGATGAGCTCGAGGCAGCGATCGATGCCGGGCTCTCGATGGTCACCCACCTCGGCAACGGCTGCGCCCTCGACCTGCCGCGGCACGACAACTTCATCCAGCGCTCGCTCTTCCTGCACGAGCGGCTCTGGATCTGTTACATCCCCGATGGAGCCCACATTCCGTTCTTCGCGCTGGCCAACTACCTCGCCATCTCGGGCATCGATCGCACGGTCATGGTCACCGACGCGATCGTGGCGGCGAAGCTTCCCCCGGGCCGCTACGGGTACGGCGAGGGAGAGGTGGAGGTCGATGCCGCGGGGGTCGCCCGCCGACCCGGGGCCCGAAACCTGGCCGGTTCGACGATCTCGATGGGCCAGGTCCGCGAGAACCTCCGCCAGCACCTGGGCCTCGACGACGCGGCGATCGAGCGGCTCGTCGCCGTCAATCCGCGTCGCGCCGTCGGCCTCGAAGCCGATCCTCCGGCGTCGGCGTGCCGATGAGGATCGCGATCCATGCCGACAGGCCTGCGCTCGGCTCAGCCGCCGCCGCGGAGGCGGCCGAGGCGGTTCGCCGTACGCTGGCCTCAGCTGACCGTTGCACGCTGGTGATCGCCACCGGCACCTCGCAACTGGAGGTGCTCGCGGCCCTGGCGGCCGCGGAGGGCATCGCCTGGGAACGCGTGGAGATCTTCCACCTCGACGAATACTGCGGCCTCGCCGCCGACCACCCCGCGAGCTTCCGCCGCTACCTCCGCGAACGGTTCTACGACCTTCTGCCGGTGAGACCCGCGGCCTTTCATTGGATCGGAGCCGACGGCGATCCCCGGCACGAATGCCGCCGACTCGCTGATGTCGTGCCGGAGGGCCCCTTCGACCTTGTGCTCTGCGGGATCGGGGAAAACTCGCACCTCGCCTTCAACGACCCGCCGGCCGACTTCGCGGCGAACGAGCCCTACCTCATGGTCGCGCTCGACGAGGCCTGCCGGCGACAGCAGGTGGGCGAAGGCTGGTTCGCCACCCTCGCCGATGTGCCCACCCACGCGATCTCGATGTCGATCCGCCGCATCATGGCCGCGACGACGATCATCTGCTCGGTGCCCGACTCGCGGAAGGCCGCCGCCGTTCGCGACTCGGTCGAGGGGCCCGTGACGGCGACCGTGCCGGCTTCGATCCTGCAGACGCATGCCGACTGCCGGCTGCACGTCGACCGGGCCGCCGCGGCGCTCCTGCGTGAGGCCGTGGCGAGCGGCTGACAGTTCGTTTCACCGCAACGGGCTGCCTGCGGTCGCCGGACTGATCGGCGATGAGCGCCGCGATCCGCCGGCCCGGCGCCGTCATCGCCAGGCTCTCGAGTGCCGCGATCGACACCCAGCGGCTCTCGGCGGCCGGCGTGGCGGCCCGCGTGACGCGGCGCTGCACCACGGCGCACTCGATGCGGTGGTGCGTCACGCCGTACCGCACGTGACCGATCGATTCCCCCGCCGCGCCGTGCGGCTCGCGGGGAAAGTCCCAGAGCCCTTCCCACCATTCGCCTGGGCCGCGACACACCAGGAGCACGCGGTCGCCGTGCCGCGTCACCACGGCCGTCTCGCGGATCTGTTTCGGAGCCCGGGCCGCGGCCATCACTGGAATCTCGGCGACGCGGCCGGCGGCGTGCGCGGCGCAGTCGCCGGCCAGCGGACAGCCGCCGCAGAGCGGCCGATCGGGCGTGCAGACCATCGCGCCCAAGTCCATCAGCGCCTGATTGAAAACGCCCGCGCCCTTTCGCGGCACCACCGCCGCGGCGAGCTCCCAGATCGGCTCGTCGCCGGTGCCGCCAACGGGCTCGTCGTGCCCAGCGAGCCGTGCGAGCACGCGGCGCGAGTTGGCCTCCACGATCGGCGCGGGGAGGTCGAAGGCGATCGAGGCGATGGCGCCGGCGGTGTAGCGGCCGATCCCCGGCAGGCCCAGCAGGCCGGCAACCGTCCGCGGAAACTCCGCGGCGTGATCCGCCACCACCGCCTGCGCCGCAGCATGCAGTTGCCGGGCGCGGCGATAGTAGCCGAGGCCCTCCCAGTGCTTGAGCACGTCGGCCTCGCGGGCGGTGGCGAGCTCGCGGACGGTCGGAAACCTCGCCATGAATCGCCGGTAGAACTCCTTCACCCGCTCCACCTGCGTCTGCTGGAGCATGACCTCGCTGACCCAGACGGCGTAGGGATCGCGCGACCGCCGCCAGGGCAGGTCTCGCTTCGCGCGGGCATACCACCGCAGGAGCCGCCGCCGCAGGCCCGCGGCGTCGGCGATCACCGGCGCGGGCGCCGTGGCTGCCGCTTGCCCGGTCTTCCTGGCCGCCTTCCGGACTCTCGCCACTTGCAATCCCCGATTTCCTGCGTTCAAACCACGGCAGTGTATCGCCCTCGACCGACTCCCTTCGCACCCGCATGAGCAACCAATCATCACACGGCGGCCGGGGCCGGCGGGGCGGGGCCAAGGAGAAGCTCGCCGTCGCCCGCCGCGAGACGCCGACGGGCGTTGCCTGGGAACTCGTCCATCCGCGGTGCTGCCGTAAGCGGAAGGACGACATCGAGGAGGTGGAGGCCATGGTCGAGGCGGGCGAGACGGAGATCGCCCACGACGAACTGGTCTGGCTGCTCTCGGAATGCCCCGACTTCCTCGAGGCGCACGTGCAGCTCGGGCTGATCGCCCTGGAAGACGACGACGCCAAGCTCGCGCGGGGCCATTTCGGACGGGCCTACGAACTGGCGCTCAGGGCCGTCGACGCCGCGGGGAGTCTGCACTCGTTGCCCTATGCCCTCGACGGCAACAAGCCATTTTTCCAGGCGGCCAAGGGACTCGTCCACTGCCTCGTCGAACTCGGCCGGCCGCAGGCGGCCAAGGAAGTCTGCCAACGAATCAGTCCGCTCGACCCGTCCGACCCGCTCGGCATCCAGCGGATCGCCCAGCGGTGAGGGAAGCCGCGCCCATCCGTAGCCGCGGGTTTTCTACCTGCGGTTCCCCACGGCCCACCGGCGGACCGGGTGCCAGTTGGAAAGCTGCACCTCCGTCAGCAGTCCAAGGCGAGGGGTGGGCCAGATCGCGGGGCGTGCGACGCCGGAGAGGCCGTATGCTGTTGCTCGGGCCGTCGCGTCGCAGGAGGTATTCGCGTGATGATCATCCACTCCCTGGCACTCGCCGCTTTTGCAGCCACCGTGCTGCTCACCACGCTCGTGGCGCCGCTGGCCACCGCGGAGGCCGATGATGCCGCGCCGATGACGGAAAGAGCCGTGGCCGAGACGATCCGGCTCTGGCCAGGCGACGCGCCGGCATCGCGGGGCACAGCCGACCACGACATTCCCGCCGTGGCCTGGTGGCCGGCACCAAAGCAGGCCGCACCATCGGCCGCGATCGTCGTCTGCCCAGGGGGCGGCTACGGGGGGCTCGCCGACCACGAGGGGAGCGACTACGCCAGGTGGCTCACCACGCAGGGGATCTCGGCCTTCGTGCTCAGGTACCGGCTCGGCAGCAAGGGATACCGGCATCCCGTGATGATCGGCGACGTCTCGCGGGCCATTCGTCTGGTGCGGCACGACCACGAGCGGCTGGGCATCGATCCCGGCCGGGTGGGCGTGATGGGCTCGTCGGCCGGCGGCCACCTGGCGCTCACCGCGTGCATCCAGGGTGGACCAGGCGACGACCAGGCTCCCGATCCGATCGACCGCGGCTCGTCGCGGCCCGACCTCGGCGTGCTCTGCTACCCGGTCGTGAGCATGCTGCCCGAGAAGACGCATCGCGGCTCGCGGAAGAACCTGCTCGGCGACTCGCCGAGCGAGGAACTCGCCGAGCAACTCTCCGGCGAACTCGCCGCGCATGCCGGCATGCCGCCGCTGTTCATCTGGCACACCTGGGAAGACAAGGCGGTGAAGCTCGAGCCGATCCTCGAGCTCTGCCTGAAGCTCAAGTCGCACGAACGGCCCTACGAACTCCATGTCTTCGAGACCGGCCCCCACGGCCTCGGCCTCGGTGTGCGGCCCTACGACGCCGCCAAGCAACTCCACCCCTGGACGGGCGAATGCCGCCGCTGGCTCGGCGCGCACGGGTTTTGATGTTCTGATTTCTCCGGACACGAAAGCCCGGCTCCCGTCGCTGTCTGCGGCGGGCTTGATCGAGAGACCTGCGACCGACATGACCGCCCGTTTCATCTCGCTTGACGGCATCGACGGCGCCGGCAAGTCGGCCCAGATCGGCCGGCTCGCCGACTGGCTGCGGGGCCGCGGCCAGACCGTGACGACCTGCCGCGACCCTGGTTCGACGCCGGTCGGCGACGCCGTTCGCGCGATCCTGCTCGACCGCCACGATCTGCACCTCGCGGCCACCGCCGAGATGTTTCTCTACATGGCGGCGCGGGCGCAGCTGGTGGCCGAGGTCGTGAGGCCCGCTCTCGCCCGTGGCGAGTGGGTCGTCTCCGATCGCTACCTGCTCGCCAACATCGTCTACCAGGGGCATGCCGGCGGCCTCGATCCGGAGGCCATCCGGGGCGTGGGGGGCATGGCCACCGGCGGCCTGATGCCGGACCTCGTCGTGCTGATCGACGTCGATCTCGAGACCTCGGCCCGCCGGCTCGACCGCCCGCTCGATAAGCTCGAGAATCGGGGCGACGAGTTCCGCCGTCGGCTCCGGGCCGGCTACCTTGCCGAGCTCGCGGGGCATCCCGAGGGCATCGCCGTGGTCGACGGCACCGCCGGCATCGACGAGGTCGCGGAGCGAATCCGCGACACGATCCAGTCGATGTTTCCAGAACTCGCCTGAGGGCCGTCGTCCATGGCATGGGAGGGCATCGAGGGACACGACGCGATCGCGGCACGGTTCGTGGCCGCGGAGGCCCACGGCCGGGTCGCCGGCTCCTATCTCTTCGTGGGGCCACCCGGGGTTGGCAAGGGCGCCTTCGCCCTGGCGCTGGGCCGGTCGCTCACCTGCCAGGCACCGCAGCCGGGGCTTGTGGCCTGCGGCAGATGCGGATCGTGCGTGCAGGCGCAGGCCGGCAGCCATCCCGACATCGACGTCGTGCGAAAGCCCGACGAACGCTCGACGATCCCGATCGACCTGCTGATCGGCGACACCGCCCACCGCATGCGGGAGGGGCTCTGCTGGCGGATCCTGCTGCGGCCCTCAGTCGGCGAACGCAAGGTCGCCGTGATCATGGACGCCGACCACCTGGATGAGGCGGCCAACTGCCTGCTCAAGACGCTGGAGGAGCCGCCGCTGGGAGCCGTCATCATTC
>Ga0164295_10003031_pt1 | contig 13609 bp, 13 predicted proteins | sample GEODES006metaG_FD_111798 | JGI IMG/M metagenome (GOLD analysis project Ga0164295, IMG submission 111798) | Oligotrophic lake water microbial communities from Sparkling Lake, Wisconsin, USA - GEODES006 metaG | ecosystem: Environmental > Aquatic > Freshwater > Lake | place: USA: Sparkling Lake...
GCCGGCACGTGCATCACTGCTTTCGGATAAACACCGGCTGATCGACTTCCCAACATGTGCGAAACCTGCTCAGCTATCGCTTGTTGTTCTGGCGTGCAAAGCACTAAGGCGCGTTCAGCACCTAATAGTTGCACCTCACGCTCCAGATGCTGCAAGCTACCCGCGCCAAAAATGACACGGGCTGCTTGAGCTTGATAGACAAAGTCGATCATAGTTTGTTATTTCGCTGGCCGCGGATAATGCGGAACGATTTGTGCATCAATATTCACCCACACACTTTTAGCTTGTGTGTATTCACGCATAACATCGAAACCCATCTCACGACCATAACCTGACTGACCCACACCTCCAAACGGTGAGCCAGGATTGACGCGTTTATAGCAATTGATCCACACCATGCCGCTCTTGATCTCACGCGCCATTAAATGCGCACGCTGCAAATTACGCGTCCAAAGACCGGCGCCTAAACCATACTCCGTACTATTGGCAATCGCGAGGGCTTCCTCATCTGTTTTGAAGGTGAGAACGGTGACAAATGGCCCGAATACTTCTTCTTGTGAGATACGATCGTGCGTTGATTTTGCGCGAACGATAGTCGGTTCAACATAGCAGCCTGACGACAAATCACCACCGGGTGCTTTACCGCCACTGAGAACCTCACCGCCCTCTTGACGGGCAATATCAACGTAGGACAAAACACGATCGCGATGTAGTTGACTGGTGAGTGGTCCCATCTCCGTGTTTGGATCAAGCGGATTACCTAAACGAATCGATTTTGCGAGTGCGGTAAATTTTTCTAAAAACTCGTCAGCAATCGATTCATGCAAAACTAAGCGTGCACCAGCAATACATGCTTGCCCTTGATTGTGGAAAATTGCCCAAGCAGCACCATTAATCGCTGCCGGTAAAAAGGCATCTTCAAAAACAATATTAGCGCCCTTACCACCTAGCTCGAGTTGTACTTTTTTTAGATTACCTGCTGACGCCTGAACAATACGGCGACCCGTCGCCGTTGAGCCTGTGAATGCGATTTTGGCGATATCAGGATGTTCGGCAATGTACTGACCGGCTACTTGTCCGAGACCGGGCAAAATATTCACCACACCATCAGGCATTCCAGCTTCCGCCATTAATTCAGCGATGCGCAAACTTGATAGCGGCGTTATCTCTGCTGGTTTAAGCACAACGCAATTACCCGCTGCAAGTGCAGGTGCCATTTTCCAACTGGTGAACATCAAGGGAAAATTCCAAGGCACTACCTGACCGACGACGCCTAAAGGCTCACGAGTGACATAATTTAAAAAACCCGCTTCAACAGGTACGACGTCACCTTGAAATTTATCCGCCATACCACCAAAGTAACGATACGTTACTGCCGTGCGTGGCACATCGAGTATGCGTGAATCACGAATTGGATGTCCGGTATCTAATGATTCCAACATGGCTAACTGCTCTGCGTTAGCTTCAATTAAGTCAGCAAGTTTTAAGAGAATTCGACCTCTATCCATCGCCGCAAGTCGTGACCATGTAGGGTAGGCTTTTTGTGCTGCCTGAATGGCTTTATCGACATCCGCTTTACCTGCGAGTGCTATCTGCGCGATTTCGCTGTTGTCATGCGGATTGAGCGTCGCCATGGTTTCGCCAGATTCGGCGTCGACGAATTTTCCATCAATAAAAAGCTTAGTATGAATTGCGCCCTGCAAAGCCGCAGGTATCTGCGACTTGGCGATTGTTTGAGTCATGCTGATTCTCCGGAGCGATACGACTGAACGCCCCTTTGGGGTTAAGAGTTAACGATCTGTTTTGAATTCCATCTAGTAAGCGTTGAACGGAGATGACAGTGAACTCCTGTCATCTCCATCGATTGCAAATTAGAATTGAACTGGAACTTCTGGGGACTCCCCTTTTTGAATCTCATAAACGAGACTCGGAGAACCGTTTTCCCATACCAGTAACATAGAACGTTTAGGGCTGTAGCCTTGATGACGGCAGTACGCTGGCATAGCAGCCATATCACCGGCTTTCATAATCACGCGCGCCAGTGGTGTGCCGGTACTCTTATCTGCGCAATCCCAATGAATTTCATCGCACATCTGAAAGAACCATTCAACACGATCATTCGCATGCAAAATCGGCAGAATGTGTTCTTCCGTCGTCGGGCACATGTAACTGTGCTTCACAACGGAAGTGAACGATGGATTCCAAGTGACTTGGGATCGGGAGAGGAATGCAAATAAGTTAAATGCATGCACTTCATTGTCGAAGCCTGGCTCTGGATGCAGCTCAGGCGCGTCTTGAGGTACATCTGCAAAAGCACGATTAACAGGCGCACCACGTTCATCCGTGCGTAAATTCAAATCACCTTTTAAACCAACGCAACGCGTGGCGAGTTCGCGAGCGCGAGTGATAGCTGCGCGATTGTCTCCTTGCTTACGACCATAGGGTGTTCCGGTTTCTTGAGGAGCAGCAAAAGGATCAAAGCTATTGTTCGTCCAATCATCTAACATTGCCTCAAATGTGGCTTTAATTTGTTCGGTCGGAAAATTTTCCAGTAAATCGACGCCAGCGGCTTTCATGGTGCCGTTAAAAGCACCAGCATACATATCGACTGATTTGTAATGATTCAGCGTGCCAAATACTGCATCAAAATTGACGCCGCCATAAAAGAATCCCCATGCGCAGTCACGCATTAAGGCGCGCAAGAAATTACCAATATCCATGGTGTGCGACAAGGGCCGACCATCGCGGGTATTCCAGCTAATGTGCGCAAAATATTCATCGCGGCGGAAAGTAAATGAGCCCAGCGTAAACGCCTTGTAGCCCATGGTTTTGTCAGGTGCAGTGGCAATAACTTTTGCCAAATCGGCGGGTGCGTTCATGTAAGTCTCCCGTGTGGTTGATGGTTAATTTAAGCGCTCTGGCAAATGTCGGCCCATTTTTCTACGGACAGATCACCCTTACAGGTTTGCAGAACCAGTACACCAGGATCTTTGCTTCGAAATTGATAGGCCGTGTTTTTAGGTAGCATGCCTTGATGACCGCGCTTTAATTTCATCCAACCCATCTTTTGTCCCTTGGGTTCGCCTGCAACGAGCACTGCGCCATCTTTCTCGGCATCTTTGACCACTTGGGCATCATCGAGTTTGATTAAATGGACTTCGACTTCGCCATCCATCACCAACGCAAACTCATCGTGCGCACACGTGAACCATGGAGAGGACCCCTCTGCACGTAAAGTCTCGAGTACGTATATCTGATTTTGGCCGAAGACTACTTTTTCATACGGCTTGGAATTATTCGCAATTTCGAAGCAATTTGAAAAAGCGTAATGACGCACATCATCATCAATCGCTTGCACGCCACCTTTTTCATAGGATTTCAACGAACCAAATTTAGTCTCATAGTGGACTGTCATGCTTGCCTCCTTGTCGTTATTTTCTTTGCAACACCACAAAATCAAAAACTAACTGCGACTTAGTGTAGGGAGCAAGCTATGTGATTACTAGAGGGGAAAGACCGATTGATCTGTTCGCGAATTACGAACAATGACAATGGATTTCTTGGATAGCTAGTCCAAGAGGAGAGGATCAAATAAGCTGAACCGGCTCTTCACTTAACCAGCCTCGCTGAATCAAGACCTGATCCCAAGGCGGAGTGCCAGCAAACTTTTTCATTAAATGATTGATAAAAAGCTGAAGTTTTAAGCCGTGACGGGAGTTATGCGGATAAATAGCGGATAGCCAAAAGGAGGATAATTGCCAGTCCGTTAATACGGGAACTAACTGCCCTGAGACTAAGTAACGAGATGCGACCAAGGTCGGTATGCACACCACGCCGGCGCCAGCACACCCATACTCAGCGAGTAGATGCACGCTATTCGTCAATAAGGGTGGCTTCAAATAGATAGAGATCGCTTCTTGGCCCCGAAAAAAATCCCACCGATCACGCGTGTGGTAGCCAGAATAGAGTCCTAGGCGGTGTTCACGTAGGTCGCGCGGGTTGTTAATTTCTGAGTGTGCTGCTAAGTAGGACGGCGATGCACAAAACACTCTTCGAACCGGAAACATCTTGCGGGCTATCAGCTCTTCAGACGCCGGTGAGAAAATCTGCAGTGTGCAGTCGAATCCCTCCTTGACTGGATCAATCACCGTGTCTGACACAAATAAATCTAAATTAATATCAGGATGTAATTGCTGAAATTCTTGCAGCTCTACTGCTAGATGGCCCAGCACAAAGCCAGGCAAGGCATGAATACGTAATTTTCCTTCGGGTGAGTTTTGTGTCTTGCGCATCTCATCAAGCAAACCATTTGATTTACTTAACAGCTCAGAACAATCCTTTACATAAGCCTGTCCTAATTCAGTCAACCTCACAGAGCGCGTCGTTCTGTGCAAAAGAGGCGCACCTATATACTCTTCCAGTTGCTGGACGCGTGCAGTAACGACAGATTTTGCTACCCGTAATTGTTGCGCCGCAGATGCGAAGCTACCCGAATGGGCGACCGCAACAAAAGCTTCAATCGTTTGAAGGCGATCCATAGGAAATCAACTTATGCAAGAAAGTTCTTAACTAACCAAAAATAAACTAGCGTCACTCCAAACTGACTGATTTTGAATTAAGTACAAGAGGTATAAAACCAATAAGTAGTCCACCCAACCCCATTGTAATCGTGAGTGCATCGAACGTAGGAATACTATACAGACCCACAAAAACCATAAAGGCACCCGCTAGTAATGGCCAGATCACATACGACGTGGCATCAAATACGCCGTCGCCTAATTTATTTCGGTAATGCCATGCGCACGCAAATCCTGCCAGACTCATATAAAAGCAAATTTGAAATCCTATCGCCATAATAGAACTCTCTAAGATCGCTTTGACTGAAGGAGAGTAAGACGATAAAAACAATAAAACAATTCCAAAAAACCAAATCACGAAGGTAGCAACCCACGGTGTTTTCCATTCGGGATGCAGGGTCGCATAGCGGCTATGAAGCGCCTGATCGCGTGCCATAGCAAACATACTGCGACTAAATTGCAAAATCTGTGTCTCTATCGTTCCCACTGTACTCAAGATGGTAGAAAGTACAGCGAGATAATTCCACGGCGTAGGAAATAATTTATTCGCAATCGCATACAAAACATTGGTATTCGCTGCAGCGATTTCCTCATCCGTCAAAACAATCAAAACAACAATCATCATAATGATGAAAAACAAAATCAAATTCACCATCGCCCAAAAAGCTCCTTGACTAGCAGAATGAGGCGCATCGCCCTCACCGGCCTTGCTCTCCTCACTCAAATTCATCGTGACGTCCCAACCCCAATAAAAGAATATCGCCGTCAACGCTCCGGTGGCGAACATTTGAGGGGTAAAAGAAAACGGAGAGATCCAAATAATTGAAGGAATATGTGCAGGTCGGCCACCGTATTGAATAAAAGCGCCGATGATGAGCGCAAAAATTACCACCGTTTCAATCACCGTCAGAATTACTTGGGCCACACTCGCATGCTTAATTCCCTTGGTAACCACCAGTGTCACTAGCGTTAACCAAATCGCAGCCACACTGGTTACCCAGTTCGGATTTTCAACAAGATCAGGCGCGATCAAAACCAAGGTCGATGTAGCTGCGGGTATGGTCGCGGACACCATAAAAAATATCGACGCCACCAACAAACCCCAGCCTGCAAAGAAGCCCCACTTGCGACCAAACACATGCCCAACCCACGCGTAGGTAGCACCTGCATGCGGTGTAATTTTGCTCAAATGAATAAAAGCCAGCATGATCCCAAACATGATCAAGCCGCAGTACAAAATACTACCAACCGACAATACACCGACCGACGCCACAATTGCTGCAGTAGTGACTGCAACACTAAAGGCAGGAGCGGTTCCTGCAATTCCCATGATGGTTGATTCAATCGTCCCCAGTGAATTGCTAGCTAATTGCTCCTGCTTGGTCACAGTCAATCTCCTTTGGACTTAAAAAAAGCCAGCACAGCTGGCTTATTAATAATCTTTTAATTTTTCTGATTATAGAAATTTCTACCTAGAAGGGATAGAAATTTTTGGAGATGCTACGGTTTGGAATGCTGCTGTAAATTCATTTACACATTACAGCTGAATGGTAACGTCATCCTCCGTTCGCCACATTTTGCACTAACTGCAAATGCTGCGCTCGCGACGTCGATCGGATTTCTTTGACGAACTCATCATTTTCCCAAATGCCCTCTTGGCGAGTTCCATCGGCATTGATGTAAATGCCGTGACCGTGGAATTGATCTGCCTTCCACTGACCGATGTACTGATCTTGATCTGCCCAGGTATAGGTTCCTTGACCATGCTTTTGATCGTCATGCCAATGACCCACGTAGACATCACCATCAATATGAATTTCTGTCCCTTCGCCTTGCCGCTTATCGTTTTTATACTCACCAATGTAGTAAGTGCCGTCGGGCCAGGTAAATCGTCCAATGCCGTATCGCTTGCCCGCCCGGAAGTCGCCAGTGTAGGCATTGCCATTCAGCCATAACTGTGTCCCTTGGCCATAAGGCAGACCATTTTTGAATTGCCCTACGTAGCGAGTACCATCGGCCAACGCGTGCATGCCGTATCCATCTTGCACACCATTGATGAACTCACCAACATAGGAGATACCGCTAGGTGAGGTATACATGCCTTTACCGTGCCGGGTACCATTTTTATATTCACCAACGTACTTATCACCATTAGCAAAGCTATACATGCCCTGCCGGTGCCGATTACCTTCTACGTATTCGCCGACGTAGCGATCACCATCAGCGTAGGTCATTGATCCCTGCCCGTGATATTGACCATAGCGGTAATCACCTACGTACTTATCACGCGCGCCAAATACATACCGCATCCCACGCCGAAACGCCGTCGTCCAATCTCTAAATTTATTTAAAATTTTAGTCATGATTGATTAGCTTTACCGACTATGGTGTTTTATGCTCGTGATTCAAAGATATTAGGTGAAGCAGTACAAGTTGCGACCAACGGTAACCCTAAGTGTAAACATTATTTCCAGCTTAAGGACACAATAGAAAAACAATCACGCTCAGGGAATGCCACCGCTAACGCCGCAATAACGTAATCCTCGGTTTCGCCAGACACGCTCAGCACTTTCTGATCTATTCCAATATTATTAAGATTATTGCGGTAACAGAACCTAAATACGGCGGATACTCTGTAAGGAGAACTCATTATTGATTGTGTTTCCTGGTTTTTAAATGTCTTGCCAAAAAATACTCTCGTATTTCTAAGCCCCACGCTGATAGTAGTCCATATCTTGTAACTCGGAAGATTATCCAAATACTCCATTACAAGAGCGTTAAAAAACCTATTAAACCTGCGCTTGTTCAAACGCCGTCAGTGCATCTGCCGCATACATCAATGATGGCCCGCCGCCCATATAGATAGCCATCCCCAGTGTTTCTATGACTTCTTGTTTGGTTGCGCCTAGTTTGACTAAGGTTTGCGTGTGAAATCCTAAGCAGCCGTCACAACGAGCGGCAACGCCCAAGGCGAGTGCAATCAACTCTTTGGTTTTTTTATCCAGTGCGCCTGCTTTTGTGGCGGCCGCGGCTAAGTCGCTAAACCCTTTCATCATTTCCGGGGCCTCAGCTCGCAACTTCACCAAGAAGCTCGAGATATCTTTAGTAATTTGCTTGTATTCTTTTGACATGTTTATTCCCTGCAGTTTTGTCGATTAACTTGTCGCTTGTATCATCGTTCATTAACGGCTTCAGAACAGCTTGCCATATCGCGCGCCAGCCCTCAATCATTGGCTATGACTGCTTATTGTTAATGCAAACTGGTAAAGTACAAAACAATAATCACCAAACAAAGGGTGTTAGCATAAACCCAAGACTTCTCTAGTGAGCCACCCATGAACGCAAAGCCACACGCCATCGCCAGCATTGAACAACGTCTGGACTCCATACAAACTGTACTAGAACAGCACGGTATGGAGCCCGACAAATTCATTGATACCTTTCATGACTTAGCAAATGAGCATTGGATTCCTGAAAACGGCGCAAGGCTGGTAGCGCGTGCCTGGTCTGACCCAGAATTTAAACAGCGATTGTTAGGCGATGGAACAGCGGCCATCCAAGAGATGGGTTTAAGTATGCCGCCGCACCACCGGCATTTTGTTGTACTGGAAAACACAGCAGATATCCATAACGTGATTTGCTGCACGCTATGCTCATGCACTGCATTTACCATCATTGGTTTACCACCCGATTGGTATAAAGATTTGGAATATCGTGCGCGCGTTGTACGCGAATCACGCACAGTCCTCCAAGAAATGGGACTCGATTTACCAGCCCATGTTCAGATACGTGTGTGGGATACCACCGCTGATACACGTTATATGGTTTTACCCCAGCGTCCAACGGGTACAGAAAATCTAAACGCAGAACAATTAGCTGCATTGGTCAACAAGGACGCGCTCATCGGCGTGGCCCACTTGTAAAGGAAACGCCATGGATGGCATGCATGATCTAGGCGGTAAAGAAGGATTCGGACCGGTACGTCACAGCAAAAATGCTGCTGTGTTTCACGCTGACTGGGAAATTCGCGCCAATGCTTTGTACAGCTTGGCCGTGAAATGCGGTGTATACAATATGGATGAATATCGTCACGCGATTGAACGTATGGAGCCGCGACATTATTTAAGTGCGAGTTATTACGAACGCTCACTAACGGCTCTGGCATCACTCTGCGTAGAAAAAGGTTTGGTCACACGTGAGCAATTAGAACAACTCGCACATGGCAGTTATCCGCTCGCACTTCCCTCTGCACCAGGGCGTAGCAATCACCCACAGCGAAAAACGTTTTTACCGGGTGATCTCGTCCGTGTGCGAGATGAGCATGTCCCCGGCCACATGCGTATGCCTGGCTACCTTCGAGGTAAGTGTGGTGTGGTGATTAGCAAGTCGCCGCTCTATCCTTTTCCGGATGCGCATGGACATGGCATACACGCTGAAGACGAGCCTACGTATGACGTGCGTTTTGAAGCGTCACATGTGTGGCCGAACGACGCAGAAAATGCACAGATACATGCCGCTATTTTTGAAAGCTATCTGGAACTAAACAAATAAACTAAACCAGCAAAAGTCTCTCTCCCTACTTTCTGCAGTCCGCAACCACATCAGCTAATCTGATGACATCAGCCCATACCCGATGAGATTCATTGCTGGCGCCTTAGCGTTTACAAGCGAATACACAAACTGATGCCAATAACACAATTATTGCCATCTAGCGAAATGAGTAAAAAAAGTCTAATTCGCGACCACTATCAACAAAAGTTGACTCAAATCAATCTTTTTAATTGCCCATGATTGCTATAGTGCAATCAGATGGTTTGGGCAATTAATGTGCATTCAAGCTTTTGCATACCACTTGGGAAAATTCGCCATGTTTAAAAAAATTCTAGTTCCAACGGACGGATCAGCACTGTCTGAAAAATCTGCCAAAGCTGCCATACAATTTGCTGCGGCAAACCATGCAAGCTTAGTCACCATTGCGATTATCCATCCGATATCGGCGCTCTCTTTATCCGATGCCATAGGGGCTGATGTGTTGGAAGACGTGGAGAACTTACAAGATGAGCTTTTACGTAACAATGCAGAAAAGATAAAAGCCCTGGCAAATAAGGCCGAGGTGCGCTGCGATATCGTCATTAGCCGCGCTGACCATGCGTACGAAGAAATCTTGGCTACCGCACAGAAGAAACGCTGCGACTTAATCTGGATGGCATCGCGCTCGCGTAATAGCCTACAAAAATTACTACTGGGTAGCCAAACGCAACGCGTGCTCTCGCATACAGCGATTCCGGTACTGGTCTGGCAAAAAAATAGGTGGGAGTAATAGCTATTTTTTTAATCATCAAGACTAACCCACAAAAAACATCCTTTCAAAGGATGTAATCATTTTGTTTTAAATAGTGCGTATAAATACGTTATCTCAAAAAGCTGACATAAATAACCGTATTGTCATCCAGCGCTATCTCTTAGAAATCACACGAAATTTAAAAAATGAAAAAATCAATCGATGACCATTCATCCGATCGAGCCACTATGGAAAAAGTGGCTCAATCGATTGATGCCGCAACTCACAAGCAGCTATCAACAATCGCACATGGCTTATCTCCTATTTCCTTAGGGTTAGCCTACGCTGACTGGCTGGCTCATTTGAGTGCCTCACCTGGATCACAAGGACTGCGTTTTTATGATGCGTGGCAAAGCTACTTACGAGCCGCAGAAAAAAATGTTCAATTAACGACTCAGCCCACTACGGCTGACGAGCCAGATACCGATGCACGATTCAAAGATCCTGCCTGGAGCCAATGGCCGTATAACGTCATCAAGAATAATTACAAGACCGTGGAAGAGTGGTGGCGCGATGCTGCTCAGATCGAGGGAATGAATCCCCATCATCAGCATCTGGTGAAATTTTTTACCAAACAGTCGATGGATGCCCTCTCTCCTTCGAATTCAGCGCTGACCAACCCTGAAGTTTTTAAAGAAGGCATTGAAAGTTTGGGCGCTAGCTGGATGAACGGCTGGAAAAATTTTATGCATGATCAGTATCACGATCTGCAGAAAAAAACGAATCCAGCATCCAATACCGTTGAACCACTTCATTATGCAGTGGGTAAAGATGTCGCCATCACGCCCGGCAAAGTTGTTTTTAGAAATGATTTGATTGAACTGATTCAGTACAGCCCAACCACCAAAGAAGTTCAGGCAGAGCCTTTGCTGATTGTTCCGTCATGCATCATGAAATACTACATACTCGATTTGTCGCCTCATAATTCGATGGTGCGCTATTTAGTAGCGCAAGGATTCACGGTCTTTATGATTTCGTGGCGCAATCCTGACGGAGCCATGCGCGATGTGGGTTTAAGTGACTATGTTAATCACGGGGTACTTGATGCTCTTGCAGCCGTGCAGAAAAATAGTGAATCGAATCAGGTGCATGCCATGGGTTACTGCCTTGGCGGTACTTTTTTAGCGATCGCTGCTTCGTATCTGGCAAAAGCGCAAGCTAACGGCGATCGCCAACATCCTAGCTTGGCGAGCGTGACTTTATTAGCAGCGCAAGTAGAATTTAGCGAGCCGGGAGAATTAGGCGTTTTCATCGATCATGATCAATTAAAAAGCTTGCGTGAAGAAATGTCACGTACTGGTTATTTTTCTGGTCGCCAGATGCTGGATTCGTTTAGGTTTTTAAATTCACGTGATTTGATTTGGTCGCAAATCACTCAGCGCTACCTACTCGGCAAAGATGAAGTGGGTATCGATATGATGAGCTGGAATTCGGATCACACACGATTGCCAGAACGTATGCATAACGAATACTTGGATCATTTATTCCTGAACAATGCACTCGCCGCTGGCTATTTCAGATTAAACGACTCTGCGGTCGCTCTGATGGATATACGCTCACCGATGATGGTCGTAGGCACTGCCCGTGATCATGTATCACCGTGGCACTCGGTCTATAAAATTCATTTACTCTGCGATACCGACATTACATTTGTCTTAGCAGCAGGCGGCCATAACGCTGGCATCATTTCGGAGCCCGGCCACCATAATCGCCACTATCAACTCAGTCATACATCCAAAGATAACGGATGGACCGACCCCGATGAATGGGCGCGTAAAACTCCCACAACCGAGGGTTCATGGTGGGAAGCTTGGTCTGCTTGGCTAGAACAACACAGCAGCAAAAAAATTCCGGCGCGCTCACCGTCAAGCACCAACTCCTTGTGCGATGCTCCAGGCGAGTACGTAATGAAACGTTATCCCGATTAAATTTTCATTTTATTTATAGATTGTTGATTCATGCCAGATCCTACACAGCTGACTCTATCTCCATCGCCATTCAATCTCGCAGGTAAAAAAGGACTTATCTTAGGTATCGCCAACGATCACAGCATTGCTTGGGAATGCGCAAAGATCGCTCATGAACAAGGTGCCGAATTAATTGCTACCTGCCTGAATGACAAAGCACGTACCTATGTGCAGCCGCTTACTGATTCAATCGCTATCCCTTTGCTCAACTGTAATGTGGAAGAACCTGAAGCCTTAGCTAAAGTCGTTGAAGAAGCCGCTAAACAATTGGGTCAATTAGACTTTGTGATTCATTCGATTGCGTGGGCGCCCTTAGACGATTTGCATGCACACGTTACAGATACCAGTAGTGAGGGTTTTTCCAGAGCGATGGAAATTTCATGCCACTCATTTGCTACCCTAGCTAAAGCCTGCGTCAATCACATGCCCGAAGGCGGTAGTTTGATCACGATGACTTATCTCGGTGCGCAACGTGCCATTCCGCACTACGGCTTAATGGGCCCCGTCAAAGCGGCACTGGAATCCCTGGTCAGATATATGGCGATTGAATTAGGACCACAAGCGATTCGTGTACATGCCGTCTCACCCGGTCCTATCATGACGCGCGCCACATCGGGGATTGAGTCATTCGATGATTTGCTTGAACATAGCAAGTCCATAGCACCACTTAAACGATTGGTTAAATTAGAAGAGATTGCGAATTTAGCAGTTTTCTTATCCTCCGATGCCTCAAGTGGAATGACAGGACAAACTATTTATGTTGATGCAGGATGCCACGCTGTTGCTTAAGCTTAGATTATGAAAACTATCAAAATTACTGCTGACAATGCCAACGATGAATGGCTAGTCAATTTCATCTACTCAGAAATTGACGTGGGCGACAGTGCTGAAATAACACGCACACTGACGCCCGACGATATCAAGGCCTTTGCTGCCGTTTCAGGTGACATCAATCCTGCTCACATGGATCCGGTGTATTCAAGCCAGACGCTGTTTCACGGAATCATTGGTCATGGTATGTGGGGAGGCGCGTTAATTTCAACGGTACTGGGCACCGTATTTCCCGGTCCTGGTACGATTTATCTGGAACAAAATCTCCACTTCAGTCGACCAGTGAGAATCGGCGATACCTTAACCGTAACTGTTACGTGCTCATCAAAAAATGATGAGAAAAATTCCATCGAACTTGATTGCTCACTCGTCAATCAAAAAGGTGAACGCGTTTTATCCGGTGTCGCTCGCGTACTAGCACCTACCAAAAAGCTGCGCATACCAAAAATTCATGCGCCAAAAATTAGCCTATCTAACCCCTATGAACAACATGCACAGTTGCTTAGTCTGGGAGCACATTTAGAAGCAGTGACTTGCGGAGTAGTACATCCCTGCGATGAAGAATCATTACGCGGTGCTTTGGATGCGCAACATGCTGGCTTAATTAAAGCCATCATCATTGCACCAGAAAAAAAAGTGCGTGCCATCGCTGAAAAACACACTATTGACCTGACCGGCGTTCGTATCATCAATGTTGAGCATAGCCATGAAGCTGCTGATGTAGCCGCCCAAATGGCGGCTGATCATGAAGTCGAAGCTTTGATGAAAGGCAGCTTGCATACGGATGAATTGATTCATGCAGTCATAATGCAACCCAAGCTGCGTACCGGTCGCAGAATGTCGCATGTGTATCGATTCCAAGTGCCGATGTATCCCAAGCCACTCTGTATCAC
>Ga0164295_10003032_pt1 | contig 13608 bp, 8 predicted proteins | sample GEODES006metaG_FD_111798 | JGI IMG/M metagenome (GOLD analysis project Ga0164295, IMG submission 111798) | Oligotrophic lake water microbial communities from Sparkling Lake, Wisconsin, USA - GEODES006 metaG | ecosystem: Environmental > Aquatic > Freshwater > Lake | place: USA: Sparkling Lake...
ACCAAAGTTGGTGCATGTTGGAGATGTCGTGTGTTGGCGTTGTACTTGAGTTCCGTGTGGTCTGTGTCGAGGTCTGTGGATTGTGTGAGTCCCGAAGCGGAGTGAATCGGATGGCGTACGGTACGGCGGTAAACCGAATAATATCGACGCGTTATCGTGTCAAGATACAAGAACGTCGCTCGTCGGTGAATCGAATTACGCGACGTTTGGAGAGGATGGAGTGCTTCGGAGCAGGCTAGAGCAGGCGGGAAGCGGGTCGGTCGGGTGGCGGTGGGTCCTCATCAGTGCTGTGCGCGCGTCGCGTTCTCCACACCGAGCGCGCACCGTACTACGACCCCGCGTCGTGGCTTACGTATGTGTGAAGCGTGTCCGTGTCGGGTGTGACGGTGTGTGTGAAAGAGGTAAGAGCTGAGCGGTCGGGCCCAGGCGAGGGCGCGCGAGCCCTGACGTGAACACGGTAAGAGAGCCGTTGTAACCGGGACGCGGCCCGGGTTGCCGGGACCGTGAAGCTTGAGCCCGACGCATCGCCTCATCAATCATCAAAAACATCATCACCTGACACCTCTGAACGCTCATCGCAACGTGACCGCAATACCGTTACAAGAACTCGACAGTACCTCAGCGATCGCTTGGATGTGATCATCCAAGCGACCCATCCTCATGGTCTGTACTTATGCGACTGCCCATGCCCCGCCGCGACGGCGTCGTCGTACAACAAATCAAGACGACGTTGGCACCGGTATGGCCATTACAGCCGTTACAATCGTGCACAATCGTCGCTCCGTCGGGCCCGCCGCGCCTCGCCTCTCATTGGACGAGCGCGGGCAGGAGGCGACTCGCGACCTCGCGGAAGAGGGCCCCGTCGCCACGTTGGAACTGTAGTCTCACCACAAACCACTTTTGTGACGCGTCGGTGGCCGCCACCTCGGCAAGGAAGCTCAGCTTAGCTGCCTCACAGCGCGCGATGAAGGGCGACTGCATGGTGATGCTCATCTTAGCGCTCTCGAGCTGCCGTACTGCCTCCGCCATCAGCTGCTTCGGCGGCTGCTGCGTAGGCGCCGACATGGGCGAGCTGAGCCCGGCTGCACCGCCGTCGCGCCCGGCACCAGTGCCGGCGCCAACCCCCGCGCCCGCGCCTGCACCTGGGACGGTGTGTGCGAGGGCGGTGCCGCCAACGCCGATGATTCGGCGAGCTGCCGTGTTGGTGCCCTCCCGTGCTGTCAATGGCCGGCGCGGCGGCGCCGCGTACGCCGAGCCAAACAACGCGGAGGCAGGCGCGCCGTCGCGAGCGCTATTTGGCTTCACGCCGTGAGCGGAGCGAGGGTGGGCGGGAGCGGCGCCTGCTCGCCCGCCCGGCAGGTGGCTGAGGGGCTTCACCTCGACAGTACGAACGCTTTGGCCAGACGGCACCGCCCCAGCTGTCGTCGGGCGGGTGAGCGGCGCACCGCCTGCGGCGCCACCGCCGCCATAGACGCCGGCGCCGCCCTTGCCGGCAAAGGAAGGAGGGGCAGGTTCCATTGCGTGCACGCCACCATAGGCGACATGTGTTGCAGCTTGCGCCGCTTCCACATACTGTTTTGAGCGCGGGTGGGGTCGGCGTGGCGGCGCGCCATTGGCGCCGTTGGGAGCCGCCGGTGGGCGCGGCGCGAGCGGTGGGTGCGGCTGAAACTGGGCGGCGGCGGCTGCATCGGCAGCGGGGGTAGCGGCGGCGGTGGCCGGGCGCGCTTTGGACGGCGGCGCCCGAGCCGCCGCATCCAGGCCATCCCCTGGCACACGCGCTGACCAAGCCCCCCCCGTGTCGGCGCCAGCTGTCGCGGCGGCAGCGTGCTCCGCGGCCGTGCGCGCACTCGACGCCCCCAGCAAGGCCGCGGTGGCGCCGACGGGTGGCGTGGTCGCGGCGGCGGCAGCATGCACTTTGCTCCCGGGTCGCGCAATCGTCTGTTGGAGAAGCCGGTTCTGGCGCTGCTGCAGAAGGTAGTAGGCGGCAGTGGTGTGATTGCGCTTGCGCTCGGTGAGGCACTGGACGCAGTACTCGCGCGAGATGCCCAGCCCTTCGAGCTCGTCGAGGATCTCAGGGTCGATGCTCACGCTCGTCATCGACGCGAGCATCTCCGGGTGCATTGTGAGCAACGGCACGAGCGGCTCCGCACAGCGCCTCGCAAACCACGGGTGCTTGTACACGTCGGCGACGGTGAAGCGGCGCGCCGGGTCGGTCGTGAGCAGCCCGGCCAGCAGGCTGCGGGCCTCCGCCGACACGTGGTCCGCCACCTGGTAGGCGCCCGCCAGGATCTTCTGGTACAGCGAGGGCGTGTCTGGATCCTCGAAAGGGAGGAAACCGCACAGCATCGCAAAGAGGCACACGCCGAGCGACCACAGGTCGGCGCACGATCCCTTGTACCGCTTGCCCGCAATCATCTCGGGTGCCGCGTAGCACGGCGAGCCGCACGCCGTGCGCAGCAGCGCCGACGGCCCATCAAACATGTTGGACAGCCCAAAGTCGATGAGCTTCACGTTGCAATTCTCATCGATGAGAACGTTCTCGGGCTTGAGGTCGCGGTGTGCGACGCCGTATGCGTGGCACGCATCGACGGCCACGAGGATTTGCCGAAAGATGCGGCACGCTTGCGTCTCCTGCAGCCGGCCATGGGCTACAATGAACTCGAAGAGCTCGCCGCCGGCGACGTACTCGGTCACCAGGAAGATGTGGCGGGGCCGCTCGACAACCTCGAGAAGGTTGACGATATGAGGATGCTGCATGTGCTTCAAAATTTGGATCTCGCGCGTCACGCGCTTCACATCGCCTTTGTCCGTGATCCGGTCCTTCTCAAGCACCTTGACCGCCACCCGCTCCCCTGTGAGCAGATGCACGCCGAGCTTCACCTTGCCAAAGGTGCCCTCGCCGAGGGTCTTTCCGAGCATCCAATGTCCCACCTTCATCCTGAATGTAGGCTCGCAGAGCGACGCAGCGACCACCAAGGGACGACCTCCAGGGAGTTGTTGACCGACAGGGTCCGAACGTTGCCGACGACGTTTCGACTTCAAAAACTCTTCAAAACGATTTTGCATGGGACACGATCTACATGTAGGTCCTGCTACCTAGCGTCCGTGCACCCGAGCTCGAGCCGTGTGGTCGTTTTGAGTCGATTCTAAAAAAAGAGCTTTTAGAACACCGCCGCCGATCATCGGGTCTCGCTTGAATCAAGGGACTGGCCCCCTCCCTTCCCCTTGCTTGAATTCCGATGGGCAACGCTGGCTCGTCCGCTGCGGACGAGTACCCACTCGAGCCTCGGCGCCTCGATGAGATATTTAATCGTGTGCAGCTGCCGAAGCAGCCGGCTCCAGCTCGCATGCCTCTTGGTGCCGTGAACGCCAACGCAAACCCCAACACCAGACTTCCGGGCGCCCTCGGAGCTTTTCGGAAGGCACCTTTGGCAAAGAAGGAACCGCTGAAGCCGGCACAGGCGTCCATCTGTTTGTTTTCGCCACCAAATGGCGAGTGCCACCTGGACGCGAGCGCCCACGGCAGCGTGATGTGCACGCCGAGCGCGACACGCTCGGCGATTAAGGATGAGGAAGCAAGGCTCAAAGCGCTCAACGTGCTCCGGAGCGAGGCCATACAGACGGCCGTCGCAGAGGTACTCGCGAAGCAGGCGGCGGAAGCAGCCAGCGCAGGATCGGCCGGTGATCTGAAAGTGCTCAAGATGCTGCAGCAGCAGGTGCAAGCCGTCGCGGCTAGTGCGGCGACGAAGCTCGAGCAAACGGCAGCAGAGCTCGACGCAGTGCACACGCGGCAGGTCGAGCGTGCGAGGCAGAAACGGCGCGTGACGATCGCCGATCCCCCACAAAGGGACGAGGCAACGACGGCCTCGGCCTCACCCCGCGGTTCCAAGGCTGACGAGGTCGACGTCGCAATCACAGCCGCCGCCGCTGGTGTTACGCCCGCGACGCCCGCGATGGGCTCGGCCATCGGACACGCGATCGGGCACGCCATGGCGGCATTGTACCCGGCCATCGCGGCGCCGCAGCCGCTGTCTCGCCCACGCTCGACCCCCGAGCCAGCCAGCTCTCGCGCGCACGCGGCGGCCGAGGAGGCGGCGGCCGCGTTGGCGGCGGCGGCGGCGCCGGAGCCCGCCACAGCGCCCGAGACGACGCTCTCGCTCGACAGCCCGCAGGCAGTGCTCGCCTATCTGGCGCTTCGGAAGGCACAACTCGCGCAGCAGCGACGCGAGGCTGCCCAGCTGCGCGAGCAGCTGCGGGCGCTCGAGACGACGCAAAAGGGGCTGCGTGCGGATGGCGCAGGCACTCGAGGCGACGAGGGCGGAGCCGACGAGAGCGCAGGCACTCCGTGGAGCCAAGGTAGCATGAGCAGGTGCAGCGAGGCGTGCAGTGAGGCGTGCAGCGAAGCGGACGAAGACGCACCGACGCGCGGGCTCGTGCAAGCAGAGATCACCCCGACCATGGCGCCCACCATGGCGCCCACAGAGCTGGCGTCGTCGGATGAGATCGCAAACAGCTCCTTCCCGAGCTGGCCGAACCCCGAGCAGGTCGAGGGCGAAGCAGCCGCCGAGGTGGCCACTGCGGGGATGACGGTCGGGCCTCGGTCGAGGCCACCTGCGGCTGATGAGGGAGGCAATCAGCATGCAATCAGCATGCAATCAGGGATGACGGTCGGGCCACGGTCGAGGCCACCGCTTCCGACCGAGCTGGCGGGCGCTGTCGCGGGCGCACAGTTGAACGAGCGAGCGGCGCGCCCGCGACAGCGCCCTTCGATGGAGGAGGTGGCGCTGGTGCTCGCTTTACGCCGTAAAGTCGTCGAGCTCCAGGAGGAGCTCGACGCGGAGCGCCAATCCAAGGAACGGATGCTCAACGCCTCCGTAGTGTGCCCGCACTGCGAGGCCATCTTCTGAGGGTGAAGCTTCCCTATTCGGGCCGTGGCATGGGGCCGTGGCAGAGGATGGGCGAGTGAGATGCACGAGGGAGATGGGCGATGCGCATGGGCAGGCAATCTGTACACCCATACATGTAGCGGAAGGAGGGGGGGCGGCGCCCAGAGAGACGAGTCACGAACGAGATGACTGATGCGGAGTTCTCCTGGCCGTGTGGCGGGGCAAGACTCGGTGAACCGAGACGCCGTCGCTGAGCCCTGACAAGAGAGAGGCAGAGACGCCCCCCCCCCGCGGCGGGTGAAAGTTTACCATGTACAATGTAGAGTAGAGGTGAAGAGTCGCCATACACTGATAGGATACATAGCCGCGTGCGAGCCGCGTGCTGAAGGCTGAGCCTACAGGATGGTACAGCCTAAAAGTAAACTCAAAAAGTTAACGAACATCTAACAAAACGAGGCTCTTCCAAAATCGAGAATCGTTTCACGTTTGGAATCGTTGTGTTGTTCAAGTGTAAAGAGGGAAGCAGGAGATTCGCATATAAATCGCGACCGGCCGTGGTCTCTATAGCAGCGTGGAGGTCTACATGTCGTGCGAAAATTCTACTGCGACGTGCCCACAACGGCGCGCCGGCAAATGGAGAAAGGAGGCGAAAAGAAGGTCGGTGCATCGACGTCGGCGGGGAAGCAGTCGGCGGCATCGTCGTCTGCGGACCGTCGCCGCTTCCAGCGGGAGCTAAGATCGATGATGTTCGGCTTCGGCGACGATCGACATCCGCAGACAGAGACCGTGGAGCTTCTCGAGGATATGGTGATCGACTACGTGCGGCAGCTACTTCAGAAGGCGCAGGAGGTGAGCGAGCATCGTGAACTCGGGTCCAAAAAGGCGGGCAAGGCCAAGGTGCGCGATCGCGACCTCCTCTTCGTGCTGCGGAAGGACCGGCGGCGCTACGAACGCGCAGTGGAACTTCTTGAGGTTTGGAAGGAGGTGAAGGCCGCACGGAGCTCGGGCGATGCGACCTTGGACGCTAAGGCTCTGGACAAGTTGGATGGGTCCTTGGATGACAAGGATTTCCTGGACGATGACTAGCCAGCCATGATACACAGACAGGGGCAGAGCCGCGGCGTAAATGTAGGCAACCCGACCCTATTGCGCCTCGGCTCCCGCCCGCGTCGTCGGTCACAGCCAACGCGCCAAGTCGAGCCGAGAGGTCGCGCGGGGATTGTCCGGTCGGGGCGTGCGCGTGTCGTAGGTGCAGTAAATTTGTATATTTAGTATTTCTCCACATATAGCCGCACCATAGCTGACATTCCTAGGTTGATTGAACTTCCGTTAACAATCCAGTTCTTGATTCTTGAATGATTTCGTGCCAGTCCACTGCAGGCCGTCGTCCAATGTGCCACCGAGCTTTCGAGGCAGGTTGGCGGGGTCAACCCATTTGTGCAGCTCGGAAGCGTAGTCGGCGCCCTTGATGACCGTCTTGTCGCGTGAGCGCTTTGGCACGAGCGCGGCCACGACTGGGCCAGCAAAGGACGCGGCGGGCGCGTTGATCAGAAAGTTTTTGAAGGTCGTCGTCGGATAACCATCTTTGACTTCTTTGCCCACTTGCTTCACGAGTGCCTCGCCCCGTTTCACTTCCGCCGATGCAAAGAGCGAACCCGATAGGCTGAAGCCGTGCAGATCCAGCACCCGGAAGATGAGGCACATGCGCCCCTGTCGGCGGGAGAGCTCGTCTATCACGAGCTGGAGCAGCTCGTGCGCACGTAACTCGGCTTCGATGTACTCGGCTTGCATCTCGCACACGGCGGCCGCGTCGACGGCCGAGGGCACCTCAATGTAGACGAGGTTGCCACCCTTGTCCAGAAGCGGCTCGTAGCGCGTGACTGCGCTACCCTTCTCGCCGCCTGCTGCCTCCCAATGTCTCGCCTGATACCACGTGCGAGGCCGCGCCTCCATCATCAGCGTATCGACTGCATGCATGTGCAGCATCTCAAGCCCGGCCGCACCGCCGCCGAAGAAGGCAGGGTTGGCCTCCACGAGCGCATCTCGCATCGCATCGATGCGCCGCTCCGCACGCCATGCCAGCGCTTCCACATACATCTTGGCCGCCTCCGCCGCGCGAAAAGATGTCGCGACCAGAAAGCGCCACAAGCGCAGGTCGCTCGCCATCTCGGCTGAGGGCGCGAGGCTCGCGTTCGTGCGTATGGCCGCGTCGCGCTGCTGCCGCATGTAAGCGAGCCCGCGCTCGTGCAGCTCGCCCCATTCGGCGAACGGCGTCAATGTACGCAGTGCGGCGACCTCCGCCTCAGTAAAGCTGGGCTCATCCATGGTTGCTGCCGGTGCAGCTGCCGCCGATGCCGTCCGCCTCGGACTGTCGTCCGTCTCGAACTGACGCTCTAGCTGCTGCCGAGCCATGACGCCACGGCTACGCGCTTGTATGACCGTGGCGCACCGCTCCAGCTCCAAAGCTGGAGCCAGCGGCGGCCTCCCAGAGAGGGAAAGCCACTCAGGGTCGTAAGCGTTGGCGCTGGCCGGCGGCGCCTTCTCAAAAAGCAAAGCAACTGGCTTCCTAGCAGGGGGCTTCGGCTTGAGGAGGCGCTGATACAGGCTCATGTCGGCACTTTTCGCAAATCGAAAAAAGTATCTTGCTTGTTGGGGACTTCGAGGGGGTATCAGGGGTCAGTTTTTACTTCTCCGTCGGCAAGATGTAGCAGCACTATATCCCCACCCCCCTGACGGCCACCTACAAAGCACATTAAATGGTTTGTAACGGACGCGAACACATGCCGTGATTTCCCATCTATTTGATGTGCTCACACCGGTAAAATGCCGGTGTGTGGGTACTTGAGCGGCTGTGTAGTCCTCCACACACCGCTCCCTGAAGGGCTCTCGCTGCGAGGCCGTGAAGCCCTCGACCTTCTGCAGCAGCGCTCGCGCATTTACTCTCAATCTTGCTCTCAATCTCTCATTGCGCTTCAATGGTTGCGCTTGTTCTGCGCGTGCTATCTGCGTGAGTGTGGGACATTATTCGTGCACAACTTGCACAAGCTCCACGCAACGCAATTTACCGCGGAGACGACGAAAGTTTGGATCCGTGAGTAGGAAAAGGCCAAGAAAAGTCCCGATCGGAGATTCTAAATCGACCAATGCAGACACTCGAAGGTCGGAGGACGCTCGAGACGCTGCACTGGGACAACCAGACACTTCGTCGGCTTCCTGTACTCCCGGCGGAGCATGCTGGTCGCGTGGACGAGCCACGCACCAAAGTGCCCGGCGTGTGCTTCTCTCCAGCAGCGCCCACGCCACTCAAGCATCCACGGCTGGTGGTGGTCTCCGAGAGTGCGCTGCACCTGCTCGGCCTCGACCCAGCCGAGGCCGAGCGGCGCGCCGAGGAGTACGCCGAATTCTTTGGCGGCAATCGGGTGCTACCGGGGGCCGAGCCGGCTGCACACTGTTACTGCGGACATCAGTTTGGTCACTTTGCGGGTCAGCTCGGCGATGGCGCGACCATGTACTTGGGCGAGGTGATCAACCCGCAGGGCGAGAGATGGGAGGTGCAATTCAAGGGCGCAGGCCGCACGCATTATTCGCGCTCCGCCGATGGACGCAAAGTACTGCGTTCATCGTTGCGCGAGTTGCTCGCCTCCGAAGCTGCGCACGCGCTTGGCATCCCGACCACGCGCGCGGGCACGCTGGTCACTTCGGACACGCGCGTGGAGCGCGACATGCACTACAACGGGAATGTGGTGCGCGAGCGCGCGAGTGTTATCCTGCGCATCGCCCCCTCCTTCCTGCGCTTTGGCTCGTTCGAGGTCTGCAAGCCGCGCGATGCGATCACTGGGAGGGAGGGACCAAGCGTCGGTCAGCCGGCGGTACTCGAGCAGCTGATGAGCCACGTGGCCGAGCTCGTCCTGGCGCCGCCGGTGGGTGATGCGCCGGCGGGTGGGCTGGACGCCGGGCTGCCATTCGACAGCTCGCTCGGCGGCCGCGCCGGTGGCAGCGCCGGTGGCAGCATCAGCATCAGCACCGACTCGACGACGTTGGCTGCCGACGAGGCCATCGGAGAGGAGGCGGCTGGCGCGGACGGCAGCAGCGGCGGCCTCAGCGGCGGCAGCGACGCTGGTGCCAGTGCTCTGAACACGGCTCGGCAGCAGCGGTGGCAGGCAGCCTTCGAGGAGATGGTTCTGCGGACAGCACGGCTCGTGGCTTGCTGGCACTCAGTCGGATTCTGCCACGGTGTGCTCAACACGGACAACATGTCCGTCCTCGGCCTCACGCTCGATTACGGTCCCTTTGGGTACATGGGCAGCTTCGACCCCGACTATGCATGCAATGGCTCGGACTCGTCCGGCCGTTACACCTACGCCGAGCAGCCGGCCGTGTGCCATTGGAATTGCGAGCGACTAGCCGATGCGCTCGCGCCGCTGCTCCCGCGCCGGTGCATGCAACCTGCGCTCGATGCTTACCAGAGCACCTTCGAGGCCGCCTTCCTCAATAGGATGCGGCGCAAGCTCGGGCTGCGCCTCGAGCGCCCCACCGACACGGCGCTTGTCGAGTCGCTCTTCGCGACGATGCGTCAGACAGGCGCCGACTTCACATGCACTTTTCGAGCACTTTGCGCCATCGACCCGCCTGCGGGCAATGCTGGCCTGCAGCCGCTCATTGAGGCCATCACCGCGCGCTGCCCCACGTCCGTTCAACTAGCCAGCGCCGCTGAGGCACGCGCGCGCGACCTGCGTGGCAGCCTACCGATGCCCTTACCTCATCTCATGCAGCTGCTTCAGATGGCACAGGCCAACCCGGCCGCGCTCTCCATGTTCGGCGACCCGGCGCAGGTGCAGGCCGAGCTGAGTGACGCGTTCGCCAAAGTCCAAAAGGCGTCACAGCTCGCTGAGCAGGCACAGAGCCTGCGCGCACAGCCGCCCGAGCAGCGGCGCCAGGTTTGCGTCGAGCATTGGATGCGATGGATGATCGAGTATCGTCAACGGCTCGACGAGGAGGACGGCGAGGCCGCCGCGCAGACTGGGGGCAGCGCGGTCGACTTGGCGGCGTCGCGGCGCGAGGCAATGCGCAGGATCAACCCACGCGTCGTGCTGCGCAATTGGGTTGCTCAGGAGGCGATCGACGCCGCCGAGCGCGGCGACTTTGCACACGTGCGCCAGATACTCGACGTCGTGACCCACCCGTACGAGGACCGTGCTGACGGCTACGGTGAGCCGCCGCCCGAGGCGCTCGCGTCGCTATGCGTCACCTGATCTTCGTAGACGGGAGGGGGGCAGGGGGCGTAGTGAGCTGCGCTGATGGCGCCACAGCAGAGCTCATTTGCTGCAGGCGACGCGCGGCTCGGCCCCTCCCACCCTCCCGATGTTCAGTATGTCGCGCTTGGATACAACGCTGCACTGCAACTATGACGGGCCCGCACCCAACCCTCGCTTGCGAGGCGGTGCGGCTTGCCCTGAGCCCTTTTCGCAGTGCCGTCCTGCAGCAGCACAAGCACGCCATCGTGCTCGTTGCTCCGCTTGAGGATGAATCCGCCCGCGCTCTCCCCGCGCCCGCACTCTATAGAGAACGCGTGGACTCTACCCGACCGATACGTACAGCAGCACGTCTTGTTAATGTCATGTGCGCGTTGTTTTTTGGTTCTATCGTCATTGCATAGGTAAGCCATTAAAATTCTCCGTCGGATAAACGTCGCATATACGGATATACAACATTAGCGTCGCTCTAGCACACCGAAAGCCGAACAGGTGCGATGGCGCTCGCACTGGTCAGACATACTCGCTAAAATGGGGGGAGCCGGGACACACGCGCACGGGACACACGGGCACACACGGGCACACGTATCACATAGACGATTTACGGGGGGGGGTGCTACCGGTCCTGTTGACACGTGAATTGGAAAATGTACAATGTAACCGCATCCGCCCAAACCTCCAGCACCCATGGAGGCTGGGAACTTCATGTGCCAGCAGGCTCCTTCAACTGTTCCGCCCAGTCGACCTGCTGTCGTTCCCACCATCGGAGCATCGACTGCCAGAAGCGATTCGGCTGCCAGAGGACTCGTCAGCGCTGAGCGGGACGCTGCGATGCTCTCAGCGTCCAGGAGACTCGTGAACGACTCATTGGACGCCGCACTGGCGAAGGTCAAGATGACTCCTCGAGAGACGTCTCCCCTCACGAGCAGCAGACTACTGTCACCCACCCCCAGCAGCCGACTGCCGTCTGTCAACTTGAGTAGTAGAAAGCTGGCTCCAGCAGCTGCAGACCCGACAGCAGGCTCCGGCTGGCTTCTCGCACCGGATGCGGATGCCTACTGCTCGGGTCCGAGAGCGGCCAGCTCAGAACCTGTTTTCGATCCTGCTCAGCCTCCAGCGCCCGCACCTCCTCGAGTGGCAGCAGCTGCGTCGCCGGTGCCCGCAGCGGCGGACGCGGTAGCGGAGGGGAAGACAGAGACGGCAGCAGCGGCAGCAGCGGCAGAGGCGGCAGAGGCGGCAGAGGTGGCAGACGAGAGGAGCAGATCGCCCTCGTCGCCCTCGCTGTCCTCGCCTTCGCTGCCCTCGCCTTCGCCAGTGGTGCTGCCACGTCCGCATCCATCGCTGGGCCTCGACGCAGTGGATGAAGCCTTCTTGCGCCATCGGCCGCTCGAAGGCGGCTCACTCATGGCGGTCACTGTCAGGTGAGATGGCCTCTGATGGCCTCTGATGGCCTCTGACGACCTCTGATGGCCTCTGATGGCCGCCTCTGATTGCGAGCTCACTCATGGCGATCACGCGCAGGCTCATCTTGACGTTGCTCGAGGACGAGCCCAGCCACGACGACGTGAGTATGTTACTTGCCTTCCAGATCTACGACCGCACATTCATGCTCCTCGCACGCCACCTAGATGAGGCAGCCGAGAGGGACGACGTGGACGCACCGATGCCGAACCTGCTCGTGAAGCTGCGCCCCCCAAGCCGCTGCTCAGACCAAGTCGTACGCCTCGAGCTCTTGCGCACACGCGACGTACGGTCGCCCGTGCGGCTGCTTCTGCGGGGTGTAGTGCACATGGAGCAGCGTGTGGACCTCATCCTTGACACGTCCGCGCTTGATGGTGAGGCGCTCGAGCAGCTGCGCGTCAGCCTGCGCGAGGAGCTCTCAGGATCCATCGTGGGGACTCAATTCGTGAATCTGCGCGAGGAGCAGGGGTCTGCTGAGGGCGCGGACGGCTCGCCTCGTTCGATCGAGGTCGAACGGTGCGATGTCATCTACTCTGCGGCCGACGCGCTACGAGCTGTGGTGTCGCAAGCGTGGTCCTTCGGTCGGTTGGTCCACGGGCTCAACGAGGCCCGCCGGACAGTGCAGCGCGCTCTCGACGTACTCTCGCACAGGTCGGATGGTGTCGCGGGCAGCTTTGACTGGGCGCTCGTGCGCCAGCCGGCACACAATCCGCAGTATCTCGAGTGCATCATGGCACAGGAGGTGGAGTGGCAACAGTGCGTCGTCGAGCGCAGCGTTCAGGGTGCGTGGCGCGCAGCGAGCAAGCGCATCCAAGCTGTCACATGCGAAGCCCGATGCGTCACCTGCTGCCGACGTGCCCTCGCGCGGGCGTACGTGAGCGTGGTGCTCACGATGGCGGCTCTTGCGGCGTGGTGGGCGCGTACTCAGCTTGGGATCGCACGAGCTCTTGGTGGACTCGATTGGCCGCTCTCGGCTCCCTCGCGAGCCGTTGGCGCCGTGCTGCGCCGTGCGGCGGCGGCGGGCTTGGCCGCAGCGAGCCGTCACGCGACGGCTGGTCCAGATGCACGCTCCCGAATCCTGGACCCCGAATGGGGGCCCACGAATTTGGTGGCCGAAGTGGTGCTGCAGCTCGGGCTCCATCTGTTTCGGCTCTGCCTGGACCTGCTGCGGGCATCGTTGTATGTGCTCTGGCATGTGCCCACGCTCGTCCGCCTCTTCATGCAGCTTGCCTTACTGATCGCACTCTATGCGTTTGTATTGCGCCGACCTACCGAAGCGCTCCTTGCGGCGCTTGGGCCGCCCGTCTCGCCCCCGCCCCCGCCCGCGCCGGCCAGACCGCCAGGAAAGCCCGGACCACCCCCGCTCCCCGCACCGCCGCCGTTCCCGCCTCTGCTCCCTCACCAAGCGTGGGGCTACCAGATCAAATGGACAGTGCTCCTGGCGCAGCCATGGACAGGGGACGCGGAGGCGCGCCTCGCAGCCGTCGTCCGCCTGGCGTGCCCGCTGCCGCCGCCGCCGCCGTCGCCACCGTCGGCGCTCCTCTCGGCGCCTCTGGCGGAGATTATGAGTAGTGCCGAAACCGGCGGGCTCGGCACGAGCTGGCGCTGGCTGGTCGGACAGCACGATGCGCTCCTCCGCTTGTCAGAGACCTTCTTAGAGATCCTCTCGCCGCGGCTGGACACTTGCGAGGGCATGCGCCTTGACGTCCAGGTAGACGAAGCGCTCGACGGTACCACCAGCACCGTGCTCACGGTGAGCGCGGACCCCGGCTCCGAAGCTCTTGCGATGGTGGCGGCGCAGATCCTGGCGCGTCTCTCGCGCGATCCCCAAGGCGCGTCGCTCGCGCTGCACGAGCCCGTCCTCAATGCGACTATGCCCGACCTCCGCATGTTGCGGCAGGGGGCGCCCTCGCCGCCGCCTACGCCCCCTCCTGCGCCGCCGCCGCCGCCGCCGCCGCCCTCGCCGCCGCCGCCCTCGCCGCCGCCGCCCTCACCGCCACCCTCTCCGC
>Ga0164295_10003034_pt1 | contig 13603 bp, 10 predicted proteins | sample GEODES006metaG_FD_111798 | JGI IMG/M metagenome (GOLD analysis project Ga0164295, IMG submission 111798) | Oligotrophic lake water microbial communities from Sparkling Lake, Wisconsin, USA - GEODES006 metaG | ecosystem: Environmental > Aquatic > Freshwater > Lake | place: USA: Sparkling Lake...
AAGAAGCACGATAAGGTCCAAGCGGCCGAGGCGGCTTCGCGGCGGCGTGCCGCGACTCGCGCCTAAGCCCGCCGCAGTCGGCTGACGACCGGGGCATTCACCTCAGCGGTGTGAGACCGCGCAGGGGGGGCCCTCAGCGTCCTCTCGGACCTCGAAGGTGCGGGCCTTGCGGGCGAGGAGCTGCTCCTTCTTCACGAAGGACCGCTCGCGCTCGTACACCGGCGTCGCATGCAGGCCTGTGTCCATGCGGATGGCGTCACATGGACACGCCTCTTCGCACAGGCCGCAGTAAATGCAGCGCAGCTCATCGATCTCGAAGCGGACGGGGTACTTCTCTCGGCCCTTATCGTCGTGCTCGCCGGCGACGATATGGATGCACTTCGCGGGGCACGCGGTGGAGCACATGAAGCAGGCGACGCAGCGTGGCTCGCCGTCCTCTCGCTGCAGGAGCCGGTGCTGACCACGCCACCGGGGCGCGTACGGGATCTTCACGTCGGGGTAAGCGATCGTGACCGTGTCCTTACGACCGAAGAGGTTACGCACGAAGTGGCGCGTCGTGACCTTCAGGCCATCGATGATCGCGGGCAAGTAGACACGCTCGGCGAAGCTGTCACCGATGCGCTCCATGACCTTGGCCATGCGGGACTCTCCTCTCTCAAACCTCTGCTGAATCGGTCGCACGTTCGACCGAGCCGCTGCGCGTGTCAAGCGGTGGGCGCGAAGACTTGCGTGCTCATCACATGTAGGATATTGTAGATAAAAGTCAGGAGAGAGCGCATGAACGCCGAGCGACGCACACACACTCGCCTGCCCTTCGAGGGCAAGGCCTATCTGACGTACGACGGTTGCTGCCGCTGCGAGGACGTCATCGACGTGTCGGCGGACGGCCTGTTCTTGAAGACGGCCGCGCGCGTCCCCGAAGGTCAGGCCGTGAAGGTCTTCCTGCCTGTCCCGGGCGCGGCGGGCGTCCGGTTGGCCCTGCTCAAGGGCGAGGTGGTTCGTCGAGTGCGCGGCGGCCGCGCAGGGCTCGCCATCGCGCTGACTCCGGGTGAGGTCGACACGCGCGCGCTGCTGCACGACTTCGTCGAAGCCACGGCCTGACGATTCCGCCTTGCGCTAAGATGGCGCAGGGGGGCGTCGAGCTGCGCTGTTTCAGCGCATCCCCGCTGCGTCGCGGCCGGGAACCCCCCGTGGGGACTGGGTGGCACACGCGTTGCTCTGACTCCTGAGCGCGCCCACATCGGGCGCGTCATCAGCGAGAGGAGCGCGGGCATGCAGGTTCGATTCTGGGGCGTCCGAGGCAGCATCGCCGTGAGCGGAGACGCTTACGCGCGGACGGGTGGCAATACGACGTGCGTCGAGGTCCTCGCCGAGGGCGAGCGGCTGGTGCTCGACGGGGGCACAGGGCTGCGCGGGCTCGGCGCCGCGCTCGGCTTCGGAACTTTGCGGGCGACGCTCGTCTTCTCCCACCTCCACTGGGACCACATTCAGGGCGTGCCGTTCTTCGCGCCGGCGTTTCATCCGGAGAGCGACCTGACGTTCGTAGGGGTGACGCGCGCGTCTGGCACCCTGCGTGAGGCGCTGGCCGCGCAGATGCGGCCGCCGACCTTCCCCGTGGGCCTCGACCGGCTCGCGGGCGCCAAGCGCTTCGTCGATGTCGCGCGCGACGCCCCGTTCGAGGTGGGGCCGTTCCGGGTCACGCCGCTCGACCAGGCGCACCCCGATGGCGTGGTCGCATATCGCGTAGAGGCGGGCGGCCGGTCGATGGTCTTCGCGACGGACTGCGAGCACGGCACGAGCATCGACGACCGTTTGACGCGACTCGCCGAGGGTGCGGACCTGCTGGTGCACGACGCGCAGTACACCGCCGCCGAATATCAGGGTGTCGGTGGTCCGCCTCGTCGCGGATGGGGTCACTCCACGATTGACGACGCCACCGAGGTCGCGCGGCGCGCGGGGGTCGGCCGCCTCGCCCTGTTTCATCATGATCCTACGCGAAGCGACGACGCAGTAGACGCGCTCGAGGCTGCCGCGCGCGCGCTTTTCCAGCGGTCGTTCGCCGCCCGAGAGGGCGTCTCGCTGTCCCTTTGACGCCCAGCGATGAGGGTCTGTACGTTCAGCCATTCACGGCACGAGGGGCGCGCGTGACGCTGCCATACTTGCAGGCGCTGACCGACCGAAGGCCCATGGACCTCGACGAGGTCTTGCGGGCCGTCCTCGACGAGGTCGCGCAGCGCCTCGACGCGGAGCGCGCGACCCTCTTCCTCGTCGACCACGCGCGGGGGGAGCTGGTTACGCGCGTCGCTCATCTGCCGGAGCTCAGCGAGATTCGCCTCAAGATGGGGCAGGGCATCGCGGGGTGGGTCGCCCAGACGGGCGAGGTCGTTCGGGTCCCCGACAGCGGAGCGGACCCGCGCTTTGAGCAGCGCGTGGACCTCCAGACCGGCTTCAAGACGCGGACGCTGCTCGCTGTCCCGATTCGCTTCGCAGACGGCGCGGCGGAGAGCGCGCCCGCCGGCGTGCTTCAAGTGCTCAACCGGCGCAGCGGTGCGTTCGAGCGCGAGCAGGTCGAGCAGCTCGAGGCGCTCGCCGCCGAGGTCGCTCACCTGCTCGCCGAGACCAGCTTGCGCAGCCAGCTCACACCGGGTGCGCGCAGCCCGCTCGACTTTCGCTTCAATCACATCGTGGGCGACTCGCCTGTGATGCGGGAGGTCTACGACCGCACGGCGCGGGCGGCTCCGACGGACGTCAGCGTGCTGATCCTGGGCGAGAGCGGCGTGGGCAAGGAGCGCATCGCGCACGCGCTCCACTGGAGCTCGCCCCGACGCGACGCGCCGTTCGTCAAGGTCGACTGTGCCGCGTTGCCCGCGTCGCTCATCGAGAACGAGCTCTTCGGCCACGAGCGGGGCGCCTTCACGGGCGCTGACCGAGCGACGCAGGGCCAGGTCGCTGCGGCGGAAGGCGGCACGCTCTTCCTCGACGAGGTCGGTGAACTTCCGCTCGGCGTTCAGGGCAAGCTGCTGCGTCTGATTCAAGACCGAACTTACCTGAAGGTGGGCGCCGCGCGCCCTTCGGCGGCGAACGTCCGCTTTGTCTGTGCGACACACCGCAACCTCAAAGCCGAGGTCGACCGCGGCGCCTTTCGGAGTGATCTGTTCTACCGCCTGCAGGTCATCACGATCACGGTGCCTTCACTGCGAGAACGCGGCGCATACGACCTTGATCGACTGACAGACCACTTCCTGTACGAGGCGCGTAAGAGGCATCGGCGCACCGAGCTCCGCCTGAGCGCCGCCGCGCGGCAGCGCCTCCACAGTCACGCCTGGCCGGGAAACGTGCGCGAGCTCGAGGCCTGTATCGAATCGGCGGTGGTGCTCTCGCCGGGACCCGTCATTGAAGCCGCCGACCTCGCGCTCCCGGCGCTCGCCCACGGCGCGGGGGTGAGCCCACGTACAGACGCGAGCGCGGCCGCTGATGATGCGTTCCGGAGCCCCCTCGTCACGCTCGAAGCCCTCGAGCACGCCTACGTTCGTCACGTCGTCGAGGCCTGCGGCGGCAATCGGTCTGCGGCGTCGCGGCTGCTCGGGATTGGACGCAATCGGCTGCTCCGTAAGCTCGGGCTCTCGCCAGACGAGCCCGACCGCGGCGATGAAACACGCTGAACAGTGGCGCCCGCTCGGCGCCATGCGACCACAGCTTCTTCGGGTGTCGAGGGGGGGCAGAGCAATACGACCTGTTGCTTGTGGTGCGACAGCGTTCGCAGCGCTCGACCTGCCTGGCCTTGCGGATCGAGCGCGCTGAGGTCGGAGAGGACGACCAGCGTTCGTGGTCCACCGGGGCGTCGACCCCTGAGGAGGGCCTCGGCGAAGCCTGCGTTTCGACCCGCTGAGTCCGGTGCGCTGCGGTACTCGAGTGGCAGTCCGAACATCGCGCAGGCGAGGCGCAGGCGAGCGCCCGAGGGGTCCTTAGCCCAACGTGCCGAGCGCACGCGCTGCGCGACGAGGCTGCGCGCCTTTGCGCGGTCGGCGAGCAGAGCCCGCGCGACCGCGGTGTGAACGGCAGACTCGTCGATGGCCTCCCGCAGGGGGTCCACACTGCTCAGGGTGAAACTCGCTCGGGCCCTTGCGGAGCGGGTAAAGTCGAACTGGCCCGGAGCATCGCGGTCAAGGTGCGCCGCGACACGCGCGAGCACTTCGGTGTCCGGCACCTCGGTGAGGTCATCGTCAACTAAGTGTGTCGCGTCGAGCAGTCGCTGCTTGCATCGGCGCAGCGCTGCGTGGCCGACCTCGGCGTCTAGATGGGAGACGATGCGCGTGTCGAAGAGGGTCAGGCCGACGCGGTCGGCAGACGCCGCTTGCAGGAGCGCGGCCGCCAGGTCAAGGAGCCGGTCAAGGGGACGCTCGCCCTCTGGACCCACCCGCAACGCTGGGCCGACATCGACAAGGAGCTGCAGGTGATGGCGGGTGTCGTCCTCCGTGGTGCGGACGAGGGGACGCTGCCTGCGGGCAGTTGCTTTCCACGCGACCGCCCGCAGGGGGTCGCCCGGCACATAGTCGCGCAGCTCTCGGAGCTCGACCCCACCGCCTCGGCGATGGGCGCTGCGGCGACCATCATGGTCTGTGACGAGCCCGGCGAGCTCAAGCAGCGCGTGCGCGCGAGCGCCCGCCAGAGGGCTCGTGTCGGCGCGGATCGCCATCGCGCAGGGGCGCCAAGACGTCGCCTCGGCGAGACCGAGCGCGTCGCGCCAAAGGAGCTCCACCCCATGCAGCATGCTGTGGCCCGCGACGGGGAGTGTGATGGACAAGGACACCTCGCCACTGGACGCCGCTGGGACGTCGACGACGCATGTCACGTCGATGCGAGACGCGCCGTCGCCCACCAAGCGCAGCGTCAAGCGATTGAGAGGAAACGGGCCGTCGTGACTGACGGAGATGACGCACTCAAGCGGCGCACCGCGGGGCTTGACGGCGACGGGGGCGAGTCGAAGTTTGAGGGACGAGAGCGCGTTCGCCCGGGCGCGTGCGCGCGCCAGAGCGAACGCGACCACACCCCACATCAGCGCACCGGCGGAGACGAGCGCAGGGTGCGCCGATATCGCCGCGATAAAGAGGAGCGCTGCGCCTCCGAGCGTCGTCGCAGCGCCCCCTTGGCTGAGGGCGGCGGTCGCCGTGAACCCCGGCGCGGTCACGGGGTCGGCACCTCTGCGGGCCCTCGCCATCGCACCTCGGAGAGCACATCGCGCACAACGTCCGCTCCGGACACTCCGTCCATCTCCGCCTCGTGGGTGAGCGTGATGCGGTGGGCAAGCACGCTGGGGGCCAGCGCGCGCAGGTCGTCTGGGCGCATGAACGCTCGCCCGTCGAGCAGAGCCAGCGCTTTGGCTGCTCGCAGCAGGGCGAGCGACGCGCGCGGACTCGCTCCCAGTCGCACCTGTGAATGCTCTCGCGTCGCAGTCACCAGCGCCACGACGTAGTCGAAGAGTGCAGGCGCGACGTGAACCTGCGTGGCGTGGTACCGCCAGGCCCGCAGGGCATCAGGCGACGTGATTGCGCTCAACGCAGGCGTGCTGTGGGTGTGCGTCTCAAGCATGCGGCGCTCGTCGGCGGCCGATGGATAATCGATGTGCAGCTTCAAGAGGAACCGGTCGAGTTGAGCCTCGGGCAGCGGGTAGACGCCCTCCTGCTCCATCGGGTTCTGGGTCGCCAGCACGATGAAGGGGTCGGGGAGAGGGTGCGTCTCGCCCTCAAGCGTGACCTGTTGCTCTTGCATCGCCTCGAGCAGCGCTGACTGCGTCTTCGCGGGCGCGCGATTGATCTCATCGCCCAAGACGACGTGCGCGAAGATCGGGCCGCGACGCAGGACAAACTGCTGGTCGCGCATGTTCAAGATGTAAGCGCCTGTGATGTCCGCAGGGAGCAGGTCAGGGGTGAACTGAATGCGGCGAAAGTCGCAGCCGAGGAGCTGGGCGAAGCCGCGCGCGAGCGTGGTCTTGGCGACGCCCGGCACGCCCTCGAGCAGCACATGGCCCGGGGCCAGCAGGGCGGTCAAGAGCAAGTCGATCGTCTCGGTGGGCCCTGTCCACACGCGGCCGAGCGCCTGGTGCGTAGCGATGCGAAAATCTGACGCGGTCGACATCTGTGGCGTCACTCCGGCTGAGAGCTTGAAGGTGTGGTTGAGGGTGCGCCGAGGTCTTGGCGTGCTCGACGACGAGGGCCGTGAGCGCGACGTCCCCAGCGAAGACCGGGAAACCGCGCGGCCGCAAGGACGATGGCGACCGCCACACACAACGCCACGACCGCGCGGACCAAGGCCTCAGGCGGCGCGGGGCGCGACAAGTCGGAGATGGCCTCGTTCAGGGTCTCTCGGGCGAGGGCTGCGCGCTCAAGGAGAGCCTCGCCGTGAGTGCCCTCGGTCGGAGCATCGGGGGCATCAGCGGAGGTCGCACCGAAGACGCGGAGCACACGCTGACCCTGCTGAGTGAGCGCGCCGATCAGGGCGGCACAGAAACGCGCGTTCTCGTCACTCTCCAGCATCAAGTCAATGCAGACGGAGCCGTCTGCGAGCGCCATCACGACGCCGCGACCGACAGTGCTACGCTGCATGAGCGCGGCGCCGTCAGCGAACTGCAGAAGGGTCTCCGTGCCCACTGTCGGCTCGAGTCGGGCGGGCAAGTTGGTCACGACGCGCTCAACGCCCGGATAGGCCAAGGCCTTGGTCGCGTTCGCGGCGAACAGCGCGGGGTGCCCACCGACGCGTTCGAGCGTCTCATCGGGCGGCGGCCCCAGTCGAAAGCCCAAGGCGTTGAGGAGCGACGCTGCGGCGGGGCGTTCATCAGCCACCAGGAGGCGACCGCCCGCCCGCACATGCTCCAAGAGCGCGTCCGGGGGGGGCGCGGTGTCGGCGTCATGAATCCACAGGGCGCTCTCGCCATCGAGCGCCTCCTGATCGCGTGCGTTGACACGCGTGACTTGGATGCCGGCCTCGCGCGCGCTGGACAGGGTGCGACCGAGCGCGTCCCAGCGGGCGGCATCCTGCGCGTGTGCGCTCGGGATCAGGCGCAGGAGCGTGGCCAACAGCACCCCGCCGCTGAAGAGGGCGCGCGTCATGTGTGCCTCGGCACGAGCGTACTGAGCTGCGCTTCGACCGCAGCAAGCGTCGCCTCGTCAGGCGCGACCTCCGCGAAGAGGGCCGCTTCGACGTCGCGCATGAGCGGCGTGACCATCGCCTCGGCGTATCCAGCGAGGCACATGTGGCGCTCGATTTCGAGGAGCGTCTCTCGGCCGAGTCGCGGCTGCGGCGCCGGCCAACGCGCGAGCCAGCGCTCAAGCGCGCGCTGGATGGCTGCTCGCAGCGGCATGAGGCGAACCGTGGCCTCGGTGGCGCGGTCCACTGCACACAGCGGACGCGCAGTCACAAAGCCGCGCGCGCTGACCTCAAGGACACGGCCTGGGCCATCGAGCACGGCGGTGCCGTCGTCACCCGTCCAGGTGACCTCGCCGCTCGGCTCGAGCCACCGCACTGCGGCGCGCACAATGTGACCAGAGACGGCGTCGACCACTGTGATGCGGAGGATGGCGCCGGCTCCATGGGCTCCCGGCGCGTGTGCGGCTGCGGCCTCGAAGGCGGGCCGAGGCGTGAGCTGGGCCGCAGGCGGGAGCGGCGCGACGATGGGTGCAGCGCGTCGGGTCGCTATCGCCGCAACCATGAGCGCGCCGAGCGCGAGCCCCAGAGCGAGCCAGACGACATGCCCGCCGAGCGTCTCGGCGTGCGGCGGGAGCGTGACCTGCATCGGCGATGAGCGAACGACCGCCCAGTGCGCATCGTGCGCAGTGATCTCGACCTCAAGGGTGCGCGTCCCCGGAGCGAGGCGACGCCGTGGCACCTCGAAGACCGCTCGACCGCGAGCATCGGGCCTCTCGAGGGACACAGCCTGACCGTCTACCCGGAGCCGGAGTGCGAGCGCATCGGATGACGGGCCCGTGACCTCGGCGTCCACGATGAGCGGAGCCGACATCGGGTCTGTTTCGCTCGGTATTCGCGACACGGTCGCCTGCACGCTCGCTCTCCGAAGCGCCTCGAAAGTGCGAATCTGGACCGCTTCGGCATGCCGCGCATCGCCGAGGGAGCGCGCCGTGAGAGAGTGCCGGCCGGGCGCGAGACGCGCCACGGAGAAGCCCGCGACCCCCTCGCTGTTGGTGCGCTCGACCGCAGGCGTTGCTTCATCGAGCGACAGCGTCACTGCCGCGTCGATGATGGGCGCGCCGCGTGCGTCCTGCAGGCGCACGACGATGGGCGGCGGCGCGTCTGCGTCGATCTGGGGGGGGAGCTCGATGAAGAGCGCTGGCTCGACCCGACCCAAGCGAACTGAGGTCTCGGCTCGGTGGCCCTCGACCAGCGTGCTCCCCGGATAGTCGAGGGTCACGCGCGCATCGCCTTGAGCGTCACTCTCGAGGCGTGCGGTGACGCGTCCATCGCTCGCGGAGACCACAGGGACCGCGCGGGCGGCGTCGCCTTCGGGTCGCAGCGTCACTTCGACGCGCACGCCCGCCAGAGGTTGGCCGGCGTCGTCGAGCAAGGTGGCGGAGACGTCCGCGCCCGCTCCGAAGCGGGTGACCTGAAGATCCGACCAGACGGCGCGACCACGGACGAGCACTTCGGCCGCGAGAAAGTCGTCCCCCTGCGCGGACACGCTCAGCGGACACATCACCGCGAGCGAGGCCAGCAGGAGTGGGACGAGGGGTTTCCAGCGGGGCATCGGCGAGAGCCTATCAGAAGCCGGCTTCGTGGTCGCAGCGTCCGCCGCGTTGTAGTCTGGTCACATGGAGAGTCTGACCATCGTGCGGTGGTGGCTGGGGTGGTCGCTGGCCTGGCTCTCGCTGAGCGCGCTTGACGCGATGCTGATCGACTCAGCCCCGCCGGTCCTGGCGTTCTGCGCGACGTTCATCGCCTTGAGCGCCGTTTTGGTGGGCGTTCACTGGAGCGCCGGCGCGTTGCCGCGGCTCTCTGTCGGACTGTTTGTCGCACTCGCGGCGGCGGTCGTCGCCCCGTTCGCGCTCGACGCGCTGAATGCGCCGCACTCAGTCGCTGCCTATCTCCGCGGTGGTCTCGCCTTGACCGCGGCGGCCTGGCTCGGGGCCGCGCTTGGCCGTGGCATGCAGGCCCCCGCCCACCTCTGGCCGCTCGTCATCGTCGCGCTCTCGGCGGATCTCTGGAGCGTGACCTCTCCGAGCGGCGTCACCGCGCAGCTCCTGACTGAGCCGGCGCAGGAGACCTTGTCCATTCTGACGTTGAACGCTCCTGTGGCAGGGCTCGGCATTGTGCCTGTGATCGGCATGGGCGACGTTGTCTTTGTCGGCTTCCTCGCCGGGGCTTGCGCTGCGACGGGCCTCTCGCAGCGCCGCAGCAGCCTTGGGATCGCCGCTGGCTGGGCGGCGTGCCTGGCCGCGCTCTTGACGCTCCAAGTGCCGATACCGGCGCTCGTCTTCCTGGGGCCTCTTTGCGCCCTCGCGCTGGGGCGCGCCGTTGTGCCACGCGCCGCGGACATGGTCCTCGCGTTGGTCATGGCGGCCCTGCCGTGGCTCGCTCAGTGTTGCCGAGTCTCGGGCCCTCTGCGATAACCTCGCGCCCGCCCCATGAAGCTCAAGCGACTCGACATTCACGGCTTCAAGTCGTTCTACCATCGAACGACGCTGGCCTTCGACGAGGGCATCACGGCCGTCGTTGGACCGAACGGCTGTGGCAAGTCGAATATCGTGGACTCTCTGAAGTGGGTCATGGGTGAGCAAGGCGCGCGCGCACTCCGCGGCGGGTCGATGGAGGACGTCATCTTCAACGGCACCGGACAGCGGGGCCCGATGGGGATGTGCGAGGTGCGGCTGACCTACATCAACGATGGCAGCTCAGAGGTGCCGGCGCGCTGGAAGGACGTCGAGGAGATCGCCATCGAGCGCAGGATGGAGCGCTCTGGCGGGTCAGACTACTTCGTGAACAAGACTCGGGTTCGCCTGCAAGACGTTCAGGAGCTCCTCGCGGGCACCGGCGTCGGGGGAGGGCGGGCCTACGCCATCATCGAGCAGGGGCAGATCGGGCGCATCGTCTCGGCGCGCCCCGAAGAGCGGCGCATCCTCATCGAAGAGGCCGCGGGGATTACGCGGTACCGACAGCGAAAGAAGCTCGCCGAGCGCAAGATGGAAGAGACGCGCGCGAACCTCGAGCGCCTCGCCGACATCACGGGCGAAATTGACCAACAGCTCAAGAACTTGCGGCGTGCGGCGAAGAAGGCGGAGCGCTACAAGGAGTACCGGGCGGAGGCGCGTCAGCTCTCGCTGAAGGCGGCCGTATTCGAGTACCGGCAACTCGAGTCGCAGCGAGACGCGGACGAGCAGCGTGTCATGCGCTCGGTCGAGGCGGAGCAGGACGCCATCATGCGCCTCGAGGCGGCGGATGCTCAGCGAGCAGCGGACAAGCTCGCGGAGCAGTCTGCAGAGGCCCACGCGCGGGCCCTCACTGCCCAGCTGGCGTCTGCCGAGGGGGATGTTCGCCTCGCCGAAGGGGAGCGTGACCTCGCGGCGCGTGAGTCGAAGCACGCGGCGGAGCGCCTGGAGCATGCGAAGCAAGAGCGCGTCAGGGCGGCGGAGCGCATCGCGGAGCTCGAGGAGGAGCGCGTCGGGGCGCACGCGCGGGTGGACGACCTTGAGGCGGAGCAGGTCGATGAAGGTGCAGATCTGGAGCGCCTCGACGAGGTCCTCCGAGCCTCTCAGGTCGCGCTTGCCCAGGCGCGCAGCGTCGCTGAGGCGGCGCGGCGAGCCGCGGCCGATGAGGCGCAGAGCGTCGTCCGTGCGCGTACAGCTCGGGAGGCGGCCTCGCGCCGGGAGAGGGAACTGCGCGCGCGGACGTCGACCTCGCAGGCGACGCTGGAGCATCTGGAGGCTCAACGTGAGGCGCTGGTGCACGCCCGTGTTGAGGCCGCGCGTCGCCTGGCCGAGGCCGAAGAAGACGCGCTTGAGGCGCGCGCTCGGCGGGAGGCTGCCGAGGCTGCGCGTCTGGACCACGAGCGCCTCGCGCGCGCAGCCGAGGACGAGGAGCGTGGTGCGCGGGAGCAACTGGCGGGTGCGCGCAGTCGACTTCGGAGCCTCGAAGAGCTGGAGTCCCGCCGAGAGGGCGTGGCGGAGGGACCGCGGTCGGTGCTCGCACGGGGCGCCGAGGCGGGCGTCGTGGGCTTGGTGACCGAGAGTCTCTCGCCGCCGGCGCACCTGGAGAAAGCCGTCGCCGCTGCCCTGGGTGATCGTTTGCAAGCGGTCGTTGTCACCGATATGACGCGTGCGCTTGGGGCGGTGGAGCACCTCAAGTTGGCGGGGCGAGGGCGAGGTGTCTTCGTCTCGGCGTCCGAAGCCTCGGCTGAGCTGACCGCGGCGCCGGAGGGCGAGGGCATATTGGGGCCCCTGCGCGGCTTGATGGGGGCCACGGACGTCGCGGTGTTGCTCGTCGGTGACGCCCTCGTCGTCGAGACGCTCGAGGTCGCGGCGCGGGTCGCACGGTCGAGGGCTTGGCCCGGGACGATCGTCACCCTCGAGGGGGACCGGCTCGATGGTGGCGCCTTTGTCACGGGTGGACACGGGGGAGCGGACGCCGCGCCGCTGAGCCGCCGCCGTGAGATCCGGGAGTTGGGCGCTGTGACCGCGACGCTCGAGACCGTCGCGACGGCCGCAGGTGAGCGGGGTCGGACCGCACGGGCTCAGGCGCAGACGGAGCGTGTCGCGGCCGAGTCCGCGGGGCGTGAGGCGCAGGACGCTGAGGTGCGGCGCGCTGAGGCACGCAAGGACCTCGCGCGCGACGAGGCCGAGCTTGAGCGGGTCCGGCGGAGTGGACTTGAGCTGGCGGAGCAGGTCGCCGATCTGCGGGTCGAGATTGTCGACGCGGTCGAGCAGGTCGAGGCCGCCGACCGGCTCCTGGCGAGCGCTGACGCGAGGACGCTCGAGCGGCAGGCGGAGATCGACGCGGCGAATACCGAGGCCAGTGCGCGCGAAGCGGAGCGTGATGCCGCGCTGGCCGCGCTCCACGAAGCCCGCGCGGCGAAGGCGGCCCGGACGGAGCGCATGGCGGCCGCCCGGGACCGTGTCGTTCGGATCGACGCGCAGCTGCGCGAGATGCGTGACCGGACCGCCCGGATGGCGAGTGAGATGGAGAGCGTTGACGAGCAGCTCGGCGCGCTCGCGCGGAGGCAGCGCGACGTTACGGATCGACTCGAAGCGCTGCGAGCCAGCGCTGCTGAGCGGGCGAGCGCCGTGCACGACGCGCGCTCCGAGCACGAAGCGGCGATCGCACGCGTCGATGCCGCCGAGCTCGCCGCGCAAGAGCGTCGTCGCGAGCGTGACCGCGCACGGGACGTCGTCGCCGACGCGCGGCTCGGTCTCCAGGAGCGCCTGCTACGGCTAGAAAACGTGGCCCAACGTGTCCAAGAGGTCCATAAGGTCGAGGTGGGCGAAGCCGCCCGGGAGCTTGAGGGGATTGACCCGCCGTCGCCCGAAGACAAGCAGCGGCTCGACGAAATCGAGGGCCTGATCGAGCGCATGGGTGAGGTCAACCTCGGGGCCATCGAGGAGTGCGTCGAGGTCGAGAAACGGCATGAGTTTCTCGTCGCGCAGCAGCAAGACCTGAACGCGGCGCTCGATGACCTTGAGAAGGCCATTGACCAGATCAACCGAACGAGTCGGCAGCTCTTCCGGGAGACGTATGAGGCGGTGAATGGTCGATTCCAGGCGCTGTTTCCGCGCCTGTTTCGGGGCGGCGAGGCTCACCTTGCGCTCGTCGACCCGGACGATCTGCTTGAGACTGGAATCGAAATGCTCGTCCAGCCGCCGGGCAAGAAGGTCGGCAACGTGGGCCTCTTGAGCGGCGGCGAAAAGGCGATGTGCGCGATCGCCCTCATCTTCGCTGTCTTTCAGGTCAAGCCGAGCCCGTTCTGTCTGCTCGACGAGGTCGACGCGCCCCTCGACGACGCGAACATTGGCCGCTTCAATGAGGTCGTCCGAGAGATGTCGCGGACGAGCCAGATCGTTTTGATCACCCACAACAAGCGCACGATGGAGATCGGCGACGTGCTCTATGGGATCACCATGGAGGAGCCCGGCGTCAGCAAGCTCGTCAGCGTGCGGATGACCTAAGGAACTCACGACCATGCTCTCTCACTACGCGCTGCTCGACGCCGCCGTGACGCAGGCGCCTGCGCCGGAGGCCGCCGCAGCAGCGGGGCTGGCGCCCATGGACTTCGTCATTTATGGCGTCTTGGCGCTCTCGCTCATCGCGCTCGTCTATCGCGTGGCGCGCTCCGTCGAGCCCAAGCAGGTCGACACGGCCCCAGCGCCCGTTGAGCCTGCGGCCGCAGCAAAGCCCGCGCCTGCGGCTGAGCCTGTACCCGCGCCTGCGGCTGAGGCCAAGCCCGCGTCTGTGGCCGAGGCGAAGTCCGCGCCTGTGGCCGAGGCAAAGCCCGCGCCTGCGCCTGTGCCCGTCGAAGCGCCCGGCCTCACGCTGCGCGAAGGTTTGGCGCGGACGCATGACGGCTTCGTTGCTCGACTCGGCCAGCTCTTTGGCGGTGGAAAGCAGC
>Ga0164295_10003035_pt1 | contig 13600 bp, 4 predicted proteins | sample GEODES006metaG_FD_111798 | JGI IMG/M metagenome (GOLD analysis project Ga0164295, IMG submission 111798) | Oligotrophic lake water microbial communities from Sparkling Lake, Wisconsin, USA - GEODES006 metaG | ecosystem: Environmental > Aquatic > Freshwater > Lake | place: USA: Sparkling Lake...
CACCGGCAGCCCGTGGCGGAGCACGGCACCTGTCGGCGCGAATCCCTGTCCGCTGACGACGAGCCGATCCGGCATGCCTGCGTCGGTGGTGACAGCGGGCAGTTCGATGACCGTTGCCGTGAGTTCGTTGCAGGTGAGCGTGCCGGTCTTATCGGTCGCGATCAGCGTGCAACTGCCAAGCGCCTCGACTGCCGGTAGCCGCCGTACGATGGCACCGCGTGCCGCCATCCGGCCGGTGGCGATGGCCAGAGCAATCGTCAGCGATACGGGCAGTCCCTCGGGAATGGCCGACACAGCCAGCACCACCGCGAACAGAAACATCTCCCGGGGCTGCTGGCCGACCATCACACCGAGCAGTCCGATGAGAGTAGCGGCGACGACCACGGCCACTGCGATCGAACGGGTGAACCGTTCCATGCGGGCCACCAGCGGTGGCTTGCCGGCGGGCCGTGTGGCCACGTCGATCGCCAGCGCACCGACGCTCGTCCGCGTTCCAGTGGCGACGACGATGGCCGCCGCCCGCCCGCGGGTGACGATCGAGCCCGCGTAGATCATGTCGAGCCGGTCGGCCAGGGGCGATTTGGAGTCGCCGGTCCATTCAGAGTTCTTGCATACCGGCAGCGATTCGCCCGTGAGCAGCGATTCGTCGATCTCGAGTCCGTGTGTGGAGATGAGCCGGGCATCGGCAGGCACGCGGTTGCCCGATTCGATCCAGACGAGGTCGCCTGGCACGACCTCCTCGGCGGGAATGTCGCAGACCGTGCCACCGCGGCTGACGGCCGCGCGGATATGGAGCAGCCTTTCCAACGCCCGGCTGGAGCGGTTTGCCTTGAATTCCTGCCAGGTGCCGAGACAGGCGTCGATCGCGATCACCACCGCGATGATGGCCGCATCTTTTACGTCGCCGGTGGCGATCGAGCCGGCGGCCGCAGCCATGAGAAGGAGCATGAGCGGATTGGCCAGCTGCCCAGCTGCCAGCCGCCAGACGGCCGGTGGCGGATCACGGGGCAGGGTGTTGGGACCGTAGACTGCGAGCCGGCGGGCCGCCTCCGCGACCGAAAGACCCTCGCGGCCACTCTCCAGAAATCTGAACACCTCGTCGATGGCGAGTGAATGCCAGGGCTCGTCGTCAGATGCGGAGCGTTGTGCCATGCGCGAGTGAGGGCGGAGGTATCACGCCAATTCGACGTCGACCACATGTTCGCGGGAATCGTCGACGAGGTGGATCGCGTGGTCGGACTGCGGGATCCCGTCCACCAGCATTGTATGGATGGGGCCGGCCTCACGAACACCGTGCCCCGGGTGGATGACGTTGATTGTGTAGGTCGTCGCGAGATAGCGGTAGCGGATCGTGTAACGGGGCCAGTCGCGGTGTGGATGGGGCGATAGTCTGAGCACCGTGCCCTCCCGTTCGAGACCGAGCAGCGACTCGATCAGCAGGCGGTACATCCAACTGGCCGAACCGGTGTACCAGGTCCAACCGCCGCGTCCGGTGTGGGGTGCGACCGCACAAATATCGGCGGCGACCACGTAGGGCTCGACCCGATAGGTGGCGATCGCCTCGGGCGTGTCTCCGTGGCTGATTGGATTGATGAGCCCGAACAGTTCCCAGGCGCGGGCGTGGTCGCCCAGCGCCGCGAAGGCCATTGCCGTCCAGACCGCGGCATGCGTGTATTGGCCACCATTCTCACGAACACCAGGCGGATATGCCTTGATGTAACCGGGCTCGATCGGCGCGGTGTCGAAAGGGGGCGTGAGCAGCTTGACGAGCCGGTCGGACCGTGAGACGAGGAGCGAATCGACGCTTGCCATTGCCGTGGCAGCCCGCGCCTGTGGGGCTGCGGCGGAGAGCACTGCCCAGCTCTGAGATACCGAGTCGATCCGGCATTCGGCCGAACTCGCCGAACCGAGCGACAGCCCGTCGTCAAAGCTGCCGCGGCGGTACCAGGCGCCATCCCATGCGACGTCGTCCACGTTGCCCCGCAGGCGACCAGCCTCGATCGCGCAGCGATCCGCCATGACGACGTCTTCCCGCTGCTCGGCGAGTTCACCGAAGCGGCGGAGCACGTCGTAGAGGAAGAAGGCCAGCCACACGCTCTCGCCCCGGCCCTCCCGACCGACCAGATTCATGCCGTCGTTCCAGTCGCCGCCACGGAAGAGAGGCAGGCCGTGGACGCCGAAGCGGAGTGCGTGATTGATGGCCCGCACACAGTGCTCGTAGAGTTGACCGCTCGTCGGGCCCGATTGCGGCAAATCGTAAAACGCCTCCTCGTCGGCCCGCGGCAGCCGGCCGTGCAGGAATGGCACCGACTCGTCGAGCACGCCGGTGTCGCCGGTCGCCTGCACGTAGCGGCAGACCGCCGCTGGCAGCCAGAGCAGGTCGTCGGAACAGTGCGTGCGGACGCCACGGCCCCCCGGGGGGTGCCACCAGTGCTGCACATCCCCCTCCTCAAACTGCCGGCCCGCCGCGAGGAGCAGGTGCTCGCGGAGCAGTTCCGGCGCGGCGTGCACCAAGGCCATCGCATCCTGCAACTGATCGCGAAAGCCAAAGGCCCCGGACGACTGATAGAGAGATGCTCGTCCCCAGAGCCGGCACGACACGGTCTGATACAGCAGCCAGTGATTGACCAGTGCATTGACCGTCTGATCGGGCGACTCGACCTGCACGGCCGAGAGCCTGTGCTGCCACGCTGCCTGCATGCCGGCGTACTCCGCTTCCGCCGCTACAGTCCCGCGAAACCGCTGCACGAGCCGCTGTGCCTCGGCCACACCCGGTGCCGCTCCGAGCGTGAACACGACGGTCTCTCGCTCGCCGTCGTCGAGCAGCACCTGCACCTGCAACGCGGCACACGGGTCGAAGCCCGCCCCCACGCGCCCGGAAAGCCGCATTCGCTCAAGCGCTGCCGGCGCGGCCAGCGAGCCGTTGCGGCCGATGAACTCTGTGCGGTCGCCCGTGACCATGCGGGACACTTCGCTGGCATCAAAGAAGGCGACCATGCCGGCGAATTCTCCGGCGAACGCGTTGCGGGCCAGGAGCGCCCCGGTGAGATGGTCGATCTCGGTGACGACATGCATCTGCGACCGGCCGCGAAGTTCGCCCAGCACCAACTCCCAATATCCCGTGATCGACAGGGCACGCGGTCGGCCGGAGGTGTTGGAAATGGTGAGCCTCACGAACTTGACCGGCTCATGTTCAGCGACAAAGATCGCGAGCTCCGTGTCGAGGCCATCGTCAGCATGCTCGAACACGGTGCTGCCGATACCATGCCGAACGTCATAGGTGCCGCGGCCACGAGTTGGGTAGGGTGTCGGTGACCAGAAGCGGCCGGTTTCTTCGTCGCGGATGTAGATCGCCTCGCCCCCCGCGTTGGAGACGGGGTCGTTCGTCCAGGGCGTGAGTCGGAACTCGTGGCTGTTGTCGACCCACGTGCAGCCGCTTCCCGATTCAGAGATGATCGTGCCGATCCGCGGATTGGCCACGCAATTCACCCACGGCGCGGGCGTGCTCAGGCCGGGGGGAAGGCGAACGCAATACGCCGCGCCGTCAGCGGTGAATCCGCCGTAGCCGTTGAATGCGTGGAGCGGCTCCGTCGCCGACTCAAAGCCTGGGGTGGTGGCCGTGCGCGTATCTGCGTCCGGCGCGGCAGACAGCGGCGTGGGGAGTCGCCGTCGGGTCTTGAGTGGTGGGATGGCGGTCTCGGAGCGGACGCGTTTTTCCACCTGTTCGACCAACGTGCCCCCTTCGTCGGTGAGCATCACGCGGGCGGCCGCCTGTAAGAGCACCCGATCCTCCTCGGAAAGCTGTTCACCACGCCGGACAAAGATGCCGCCGGGCCGGTCGATCAGGCCGGCTTCCGGACTGGCGGAGACGAGAGCAAGAATCGACTCGTGCAGGACCTGTCGGTAGACGGAGTCATCCTCGTTCCAGATGACCAGGTCGACGTCGAGGCCATTCATCCGCCACCAGGCATGGGCGCGGATGGCTTCCATCGCCAGTTCGAGCTGGTGGCGATCACGGATGCGAACCAGCACAATCGGCAGGTCGCCCGAGATACCGTGCCCCCAGAGTCCCGATTGACCACGGCGGTTGCGAACGATCACCGCCGGGCTCGTGCGGCGCAGGCGGGAGGCGTGGACAAGCGACCCCGCGAGCCGTCCGAAGGACTGCGCCTCCGACTCGGAGATGGCCAGTTGCTGCAGCATGATGGCGCCCCGCGTCCAGGCCAGTTCGATGATGCGGTCGGCGAGGCAGGGGTCGGAGTATTTGACGGCGATGTCAGCCGCAGTATCCCGTGAGTCTGCGATGCCCGTGACGATGTCGAGCCGTACCGTTTCCCCCGCCTCGAGCACGACCGTTCGGCGGATGCTCACCACCGGATCGAGCGTGGCACCGGTGGTGCCGGAGAGCAGGGGATGATCGAACGCCGCCGGGTCGCGCGGCGTGCGGCCACGGCCAAGGAAGGCCATACGATCGGTCTCGAACGACGGCTCGCCCACGAGATGTTGGCAGTCGTCCGTGAGACAACTTCCGGTCATGACGTGGAGCAGCCACGGGGGACGATCTTCGGGCCCACGAGGCCGGCGGGTGGCAAGGATCGCGGACCGGCCGACGAGGACCTCGGTGTCTACGAAGAGGTTGGAAAAGGCGGGGTGTGATTCGTCCTGGCCCTGCGAGGCGATGGCAACCTCGGCATAGGTGGTGACCTCGATCTCACGGCGGCGTTCGGACCGGTTGGTGAGCGAAAGCCTGCGGAGTTCCACGTCATCTTCCGGTGACACGCTGACGAGCGTGTGCGCCTCGATCTGCTCATCAACTCTGCGGAACTCCGCCCGCGACTGCATGAAGATCGCCTCACCGCTCCCCTTTACCCCACGGGTCGTCGGCTGCCAGGTGTTAGACCAGACAACGCCGCTGTCGACATCGCGGAGGTAGCAGAACTGTCCCCAGCAGTCGCGGGTGGCGTCCTCACGCCAGCGGGTGACGGCGAGTCCTCGCCAGCGGCTCCAGCCACCGCCGGCGGCAGAGATGGCGACGTGGTAGCGGCCGTTGGAGAGCAGGTGGACCTGCGGCGCAGGGCCGTCGAAGTCGGTCACGATTCGGCTCGCGCCAGCCGAATCGGGCGATATGCCGCGGGGCACGGCAGCTTCGGCGGCATGCGGGTAGACCGTGACCGTCAGCGTCGGGATTCGCTCCTGCAGCAGCAGCGTCGCCGACTTGAGCGACGGATCGGCCATGAATCGCCGCTGCATCGGCCCGTCGAGCAGCACGGACGCGAAGGCCAGCAGGCTCATCCCCTGATGGTGTGCCATGAACTGCCGCACGAGAACGCCACCAGAGGAATGGGTGGCAGCGGCAGGATCGGCGGCCCCCGCGAGCCCACCGGCGGCGGGTACGCGGCGCGAAGGGGTGTAGTCGATCGCCTCGATGAAGCCGCATGTCCCCAGCCCACCCTCAGCCGCGATCCGACGAAGGTTTACGCAGGCGGCGTGTGGGGCGACCAGCAGCGCGAGGGCACTGGCATAGGGGGCGATCACGATGTCTTCGGCAAGTCCGCGTTTGAGTCCCAGTCCTGGCACGCCGAAGGCACGATACTGGTAGTTCATCTGGGCATCGCGGGCGTTGTATCCCGATTCGGAGATACCCCACGGCACACCGCGGCGACGCGCGTAGGTGATCTGGTTGTGCACCGCGGCGCGGCAGGAATGATCGAGGAGTGTGCCGCTCCACGTGGGCATCAACAGCATCGGCATCAGGTATTCAAACATCGAGCCGCTCCAGGAGAGCAGCGTCGGCGCGCCATCGGCGGTGGTCAGCAGCCGGCCGAGCGCGAACCAGTGGTCCTGTTCGAGCTGGCCACGGGCGACCAGCACGTAGCTGGCGAGGCGGGCCTCCGAAGCGAGCAGGTCGTAGTAGCCCGCGTCGAGGCGATGCTCCGTGGCGTTGAATCCGATGGCGAACAGTCGCCGCGACGGGTCATACAGGAAGCGGAAGTCGACGTCGGCGAGATCACGGCAACTCGCCGCGAGCCGGGCGAGTTCAGCCAACCGCGTGGTCGCGTGCCGCGCGGCGTCTTCGATGGCGACGTGGAGCAGCGTGAGCCAGCGGGCGCAGGCCGGAGTATCGGGCGAATGGTTCGTGTCGTTGGCCCGCTCCATCTCCGTCACGAGTGGCAGCAGCGTCTCTGGCAGGCTGGCGATCTCGCGGAGGGGTGGGTTGGCGTCGAGCCGGGCCAGCATCTCCCGGAGATGTGCCGCCAGGGGGCTCGATTGTGCGGCGACCCGTTGCCAGAAATGCTCGGGTGGCGGGGGGAGTGTTGTCCAAGTCGCGAGATGGTGGAGGTCGGCGAGTTGGTCGGTCGCGACGCGGATGAGTGATTCAATCCACCAGCGGGTGTCGCTGTCGACGGCGCCGGTCCGGGCGGCGGTCGCGGTCGCGATCACGCGGGGTAGCACGGCCGCTGCCCGGGACACGGTGACGGTCTCGCCGACCAGGCCGTGGGGCATACCTCGCTCCGGTGGAGGATCATCGAGAGGCCGGATCTGACAGTCGAGGTAGACGTTATGGTCTGCCTCGAGAATCTGCAGCGTGTCGTCGAGGCCGGTGAAGACCCGCGGCGACATGACCGCCGCATCCATGTGTTCCTCGAGTCCTCCCGCGAGCACGAGCAGGCTGCCGAGCAGGTTGCCACTGTCGACCGTCGAGACGTACCTCGGCAGGAGTGGGGTAAGGGTGTGGATGTCGTACCAATTGAACAGATGCCCCCGGTGCCGTTCGAGGCCGGCAATCGTGTCGAACGTTCGGTCGATGCGATCAATGAGTCGGGGCACCGAACACCAGCCGAAGTCGCAGGCGGCGAGGTCGGAAAGCAGAGCCATCGCAATGTTTGTCGGGCTGGTGCGAGCGGCAATGGCCAGTTCGCCGTTGTGTTGGACATTGTCCGGTGGGAGCCAGTTGGTGCGGGTATTCATGTACTCTTCGAAGTACCGCCACGTGCGGCGGCCGGCGGTTGTCAGAAACTGCTGCTCGGCGGCGGAGAGTGGGGCGGTGGAGGGCGGCAGAGGCAGGCTCAGCCACCAGGCGAACAGCGGCGCGAGCAACCAGATCGCCAGCCAGGGGAATGCGGCCACGAGCATGCCTGACCGGCCGGCCAAGAGGAGCACTCCCGTCACCAGGATGGCGATCAATGGGCTGGCGATCATCGCCGAGAAGAATCCCGGCAGCGTCTCTGCGGCGGCGCGATCGGCATCGGCGGCCGTCCGCCATTCAAGCAACCGCCGGCGGGAGATGAGCATGCGACAGAGCGTCCGCACGATGGCATCGACCGCCCCGGCCGCTTCGTACGGCAGCATGGCGAGTCCGAGCAGCGCCTGCGCCAGCGGCCGCCCCGCTGCCCGTGCTGCTTCCAGGAGGTGGGTGGCCACCGGCACGTCGTGAGGTTTGCGCAGGAAGTCGAGCAGACCAGCCAACAAGGGTGGCAGGAACGCCGCAAAGACCACGAGTCCACCGACGGCCCCCGCCACCCGAACCGAGCCCGACAGCCAGCCACCGACAAGCCCGACGAGCATTGCCGGGGCCACGAGGCTCCGCCGGAGGTTGTCGAAGATCTTCCATCGTGACACGGCTGCCAGCGGGTTGGGCACCCATCTGCCGCCATGGTTGGGAACCCGCGGCAGCAGCCACCAGAGAATCTGCCAATCACCACGGATCCAACGGTGTCGCCGCCGGGCATCGGCGAGATAGCTCGACGGGTGGTCTTCGTGCACCACGACATCGCTCTCAAGACCAGAGCGGCAGTGGCATCCCTCGAGCAGATCGTGGCTGAGAACCGTGTGTTCGGGGAAGACACCGCAGCAGTGCTCAAAGGCATCGACATCGTAGATGCCCTTGCCGATGAAAGACCCCTCGTCGAAGAGATCTTGGTAGAGATTGGAGACAACACGGGTGTAGGGATCGACCCCGGGATTGCCAGAGGCCATGCGGCTGAACCGCGACCGCTGGGCGCTCGGGAGCCGTACCGCCACCCGGGGCTGGAGAATGCCGTGCCCCTCTACGATCCTCGGCAGCGTCGGGTGGAGTGTCGGGCGATTAAGGATGTGAGCCATGGCCCCGACCATGTCTCGGGCGGCGTCGCGTGGCAGGTCGGTGTCGGTGTCGAGCGTGATCACATAGCGGACCTGTGTCAGGAACCGAAGGTCGCCAGTTACGTGGGAGAACCGCCCATCGGGGCCTGTGAGAGCCGCGCCGCGGATGACCGCGTTGACGTCGGCCAGTTTGCCGCGTTTGCGTTCGCGTCCCATCCAGACACCATCCCGTGAATTCCGCGCGCGGCTGCGATGCAGCAGGAGAAAATGACCGTGGTGCTCGGACGGATAGCGGCGATTGAGCGTGTCGATGCCCGCCATCGCCTGCTGGATCAGCGGCTCATCGGCGGGCAGTGTTTCCGCCGCCGCATCCGTCAGGTCGGAAACGAGCGCGAAGTGCAGATACGGATCACGGTTGGCGAGAAACCGGATCTCCAAGTCCTCGATCAGCCTGTCGACCGTGCCCGGGTCGGTGAGCATCGCGGGTATGGCGACGAGCGTCCGGTGCTCCGGCGGGATGCCACCCTTGAAATCGAGCCGGGGGAGTGCATGCGGCCTGACGATCAACGTGGCGGCCCAGGTGACCAGTCCGACGGCCAGATGCAGGGCGACGAGCACGAGTGGCACTGCCAGCAACCCAACGTGCCCGGCCGGACCGGCTGCCGCGAGAAAGGCCATCATCCCGACGGCGGTGAGTGCCACCGTCGCCATCAGCAGGAGGCCGAGCGCGGACCGGTGCAAGGCGGCGGTGCACCACGTCCACGGCGCAAACCAGGCGGCCACGCCTGCGAACCGGCAGCCGAGTTCCTGCAGGAGATGATCTCGTCCGGCGTCGATCAGCCAGTAGCCGACGTGCGACTCCCGGGGGGGCGGGTTGGCCGTGGTCGCTGCCTTGCGAGCCAAGGCGATGGCCCGCTGCGCGACCTCTTCCTCCGGCCGGCGGATCCGCCGAGCGATCGCTTCAACGCAGGTGCGGTAGCGATTGCGGGTGGCGAAGTCTGCCCGGGAATAGACGTCGGCCGGGTCGTTGACGAGCGTCTGCTCGACGATGCTGTGACTGGCGACAAAATCCCGCCAGTCATGCACGGCGAGAAACCGCAGGCTGCTGATGCTATTGCCTATGGACACCTGATCGGCGGCCTGTGCCTGGCCTTCGGCCAGCACCATCTGCTCAATCTTGAGACCCTGTCCCGACAGGCAGTGTTCAAGCCAGGTGGTCGCCAAGGCAAAGACGGGCGAGTGTCCCTGAAGGGTGCGTGTGAAGTCGGCGAGGAACGCGCCTGTGAGAGGAGGGGATTCCCGCGTCATGTCCGCCAGCACAAGTACGAGATCGGCAGGACGCTTGTCCGCGGCCTGCAGCAGTCGGTCGGACCAGTCGGCGGCTATGTCGCGGTGGTCTCTGGAGAGGGCGAGACGCTGGGCCACGCGGCGGAGATTTTCGATCAGGGCCAGCCGTAGCATGAGCGGCATTGCCCAGAGCTCGCCAAGCGTGAGGGAGCACACCGACTGGTAGGCGGCAATGAAGGTGTCGAGGCCCGACGTCTCGACGCGGCCGTCGGTATGGGCGACCAACTCCATCGCGATGCGGTAGGTCCGCGGGCAATTGGAGGCAAGCACGGGAAGCTGGCCGAGGTAGGAACGGGGCAGCAGTCTGCGGGTGGAGTGGATCTGCTCTTCGATGAGGTAGAAGTTATCGAGCAACCATTCCCCAGCAGGGGTAATGCGTCGGCCACGGCTGGCGGCCGCCGCGAGCAGCTCGTAGGTGTCGAGAAGCACACGCTCGTTGTCGGCCAGTCGCGTGAGCAGCCTGCCGGACTCAGGTTGGCCGGCGATGCGATGGAAGCCGGCGATCGTGCGGGCGTGCCGCTGAAGCTGCTCGGTGGAGAACAACTCCCCGCGGAGGGGGAGTTCGCCCGCGAGGTCGCGGTCACCTCGCAGCCGTGATTCGTAACCGATTGCGGCGATGGGTGTGTCGCCCTGATCGCTATCCTGATCCGTGATGATTCGCGGTGCGAGCCGACGGACAATGTCCATCAGTGAGGGAGGATGCACGGCAGGACTCCGGCGTTCGGTCAGACTCCGGAATGAAATCGACTGATACCACTCTTGCATGGGGATGAACGGAAAGCCAGCGAACGGAGAATGCAGCACATCACAGGACCGCGTCATGTCGATGAGCCACAGCCCGCCTGCCCGCGGGGTCGCGGGTTTGGCGACAATCCTGCGATACTGACTGAAAGAGCCAATGGACGCGGGATCTTCAGGGACATCTCCGTGTCATGGGTGGCTGGAGGCAGGGATATGTATTACGTGCGGCGTAAAGGCCACATCAAAGGCCCGTTGACCCAGGAGAAACTCTCTGCCCTGCGGCAGGAGAAGCGGCTGCGGATGCGGGATGAGGTGTCTGAGTCGCCAGACGGACCGTGGCGCATGCTTCGCGACGTGCCAGACCTCGGGCTGATGGCCGACGACGTTTCTGACGGTCACAGTGACGCCTTGAGCGACGAGTCAGTTCCACTCTCGAGTGGCGTCGCGAAAACTGCGAATGCTGAGGAGAGCGACCGCGAATGGCATGCAACGCTGCAGACGTGGATCGAGGGGGACCACCTGTTTCGGAAGCAGTTCAGCCCGTGGAAATATCTCCTGGGCGCGGTGTTCCTGGTGGCATTGGCAATACTGGCACTGGCGATCGTGTTCGGATCACACTGAGTCTGCGGCGGGTGAGAGCAGATGGCCGCTGAAGAACCACGCCGCCACTGTTTTTGCAGCGCGGACTAAAAAGTCGGGGCGACTCCCGACGTCACTTTGGGTCCGCTGAGACCCCGAAGGCATGCGCGAAATCGACCACCGTCAAGCCGACGAACCGCCGGATCGCGACGATGTCAGCCCCCGATTCGATGCGTCCATCGGCCACCCGCCGCCGGACTTGGGCCGGTATCGACCTGCCCCCCTTCAACGGCACCACTTCCACAGAGAATCTGGGGGCAGCGTCAGTCGCCCGACGAACTGCCCGTCTTTGCAACACCGGCGCTGCAAAATGCTCCATCAAGCCGCCGGGCTGGGCGGCGAACCACCTGCACCAGTCAAGCGTTCTTCCATGAGTCGCGGAATTCGTTTGGACTGGTACGCCGCTTGCTCCTCCCAAACCGATGCCCCGGAAGCATGTCCCGGCAGGCCGCCGGTACCTCGCTCCCTTGCCCGAGGAGACCCAGACCATGCGCCGCCCAGCCCTCCGCCGCTTCGAATCGCTCGAGCCCCGTCTGGCCCTGGCCGGCCTGGTCACCTTCAGCGACGTCGATGGCGACACGGTCACGGTCCGCACCAGCCGCGGAACCGACGTCCTGCTCTCGGCGGCACTCACGCTCGTTCCGGCGGGCGTCGCCGGTGGATTCCAGTTGCAGCAGGTGAGTCTTTTCCACCCGTCTTTCGCCGGCACGAACCTCGCGATCACCGCCCGGCCCAGTGCGACCGGAGGGAATGGCCGAGTCGATGTCGGCGAAATCCTCACGTCTTTCGACCTGGGCACGGTCACCGTCGGAGGAGACCTGGGCCGAATCATCGCGGGCGACGGCATCCGTGCCACGCCCGGGGTGGCGGCCTTTGCCTCCGCTTCCATCGGCAGCCGCGGTACCGCGACCGGATCGCCCGACACCTTCTCGCTCGTCACCGGGACGGTGCCATCCATCAGGGTGGCGGGCGACCTCGTGGCCGCGAGGTTCGTGGTGGCCGGCCGGGCCGCCGACGTCGTGATCGGCGGCTCAATCTTCGGGACGAACGGGGCCGACGGGTTCGAGGCCAACGCGATCGGCCAGTTGGTGGTCGGCGGCGGCGTGTTCGGTGGCACCCAGGATGACAGCGGTCGTGTGCTGTCCAGGACTGGCATCAGCCGGGTGGTGATCCGCGGCGATCTGGTCGGCGGGAACGGAATCGCCAGCGGTGTCGTGATCAGCAGCGGGGCGATCGGCTTCGCCCGGATCGGGGCCTCGATTTCTGGGGGGGGCGGCGAGAACTCCGGCGGCGTGGTGGCGGGAGGTACTGGCATCACGCGGCTGGTCGTGGGCGGGGGCATCTTCGGCGGCAGCAACCAGCTCAGCGGCCGGGTGTACAGCACCGGGTCCATCGGCTCGGCCGTCGTGGGCGGATCGATCGTGGGAGGCGGCGGGCTCCTCTCGGGCATCGTGTCTACAGGGGCCGGGATCGGCACGATCGAAATCGGCGGCGAACTGATCGGCGGAGTCGGCCCCGCCAGCGGCGCCGTGAGCGCCGGCGGCGGGATCGGCACACTGCGCGTGAGCCGGATCTTTGCCGGCGATGGCCCGCTGAGCGGTTACCTGGGTGCCCGCTCGCTAGGCACCATCGTCGTCCGCGGTGACATCTCGGGCTCCTTCCTCCAGCCGGTCGTGATCGCGGCCTCCGGCGCGGCGACGCCCACCGGACCGCAGGCGATCGGCTCGCTGACGGTGGGCGGCACCATGTCCAAGACGCTGGTCCTCGGCGGATACAGCGGCACGACGCCCGTCAATGGCGCGGCCAGGATCGGAGCGGTGATCGTGCGGGGAAGCATGTTCGGCTCGAGCGTCGTCGCCGGCGTCCAAAACATCGGCCCGCCCGGCCCGTCCGGGATGCCCCAGTTCGGCGACGGTCTCGACGTTCCCATCCCAGGCCGCCGGGGCTCGCGGATCGACTCGCTGGTGGTGAACGGAGCGGCCCAGGGGGGCGTGGACCCAGTGGAGTCGTCCGGCGTGCTCGCCAACTCGATCGGCTCGGTCCGGCTCGGCGGCCGGAACTACACGGTGACTCGCGCGGGCATCACCCCCACCAGCGCCAACCTCCGGTTCCGGGTGATCTGAAATCCGCCGGATTGGCCGTTTTCTGCCATAGTGTCCGCCGCCACGCGGGCGGCATCACCACATGCTCGCAAAAACGAATGCGACGTGACTCAGACGTCGCCCGACGAACTGCCGGCGATCGACATCCAAAGCCTCTTACGGCATTCCATGCCACGGTGTCGACGGCCCGAGAGAAGAGCGGTTTCAAGGCCGGGCTCGAGCCAACGAGACGAATCCGGCCTTGAGCGTGGATAGGAAGCACCTCCGCACCTCCACGATCGGGCCGCATCCAGACCGATCGGTTCCGGCTGCTGCTCCTGTGATCCGCCCCGCTCGGCCGACGCTTGCCGAAGTGCCATTGGCCGACCTGTCCATTTTAGTATGTCACCCATAACCAAATCCCTGATCGAGGAACTCGAGCACGCCCCGGAGAGTGTGCAGCGGGAGGTGCTCGCTTTTCTGCGGCATCTGCGGGCTCGCGGCGCCGGCAATGATGGAAGCGAGGACGTGCATGCGCTGCTGCCGCTCGCGGAGTCAGCCTGGGCGGTGGATTGGGATACTCCTGAAGAGGCTGAGGCGTGGCGGAATTTGTAGGCGGCGACGTGGTCGTCGTGCCGTTTCCGTCCACCGATCTTCAGTCGAGCAAGCGTCGGCCCGCCGTCGTGCTCGCGACGTTCGCACGGGGCGAC
>Ga0164295_10003037_pt1 | contig 13598 bp, 12 predicted proteins | sample GEODES006metaG_FD_111798 | JGI IMG/M metagenome (GOLD analysis project Ga0164295, IMG submission 111798) | Oligotrophic lake water microbial communities from Sparkling Lake, Wisconsin, USA - GEODES006 metaG | ecosystem: Environmental > Aquatic > Freshwater > Lake | place: USA: Sparkling Lake...
AACGGGAAATCATTCAACACCCGCCACAGTTCGAACCAGATCGGCACCGTGTTCATCTGCACCCAGCCGCGCACCTTGGCGCCCAGCCGCACCGATCGTTCATCCGGCCAGTCACCGCGATCCGGGCTTTGCGCCACCAGGATGCGGAACAGGCCATTGGCGGAGGCATTCTGGTCCATCGCCGCAACCTGGCCATCGAAAAAGCCCTTGGCCACCGATGGCCAGCCGGAAAACTGGATCGCCGGCCAGCCTTCGAATTCCAGCCGCACCCGCCGGCCGACGGTGATCAGCGGCACATCGCGGCCATCGATATACAGTTCCACCACCCGGCGCGAATTTTCGGGCACGAAGGTGGCCAGCACATCGCCTTGCTTGACGATGGTGGCCGTGTCGATGCTGGTCACCCGCATGATGCGGCCATCGCGTGGCGCCACGATGGTCTGTTCGGATTGGCGGCGCAGGTTGGAATCGATCTTGTTGATCTCGGCGCGCGACGACGCCAGTTTGGCCGCATAATCCGCCACCTTGATCTGCGCCAATTCCATGTCGCGCCGTGCGGCCAGGCCCTCGGCATAGAGCGTCTGCATGCGCGCGACATCGCGCTGTGCCGTGGCCATCGCCGCGCTGGTCGCTGCCATCTCGGCAAGCTTCTGGCCGCGCTCGGCGCGCAGCCGCACCAGATAATCGGGATCGATGTCGATCACCCGTGCGATCGGTTCCCCGGCCTTCACGCGCGCCCCATCGGTCACATACCAGCGCGCCAGCCGACCCTGCACCAGCGCGGTGATGTTCTGCTGACGGTCGCGCGGATCAAAAGCGATCACCTGGCCCGATCCTTGCGCGGTCTGCACCCAGGGCACCAGCGTGACCACCAGCAACACGATCACGATCGTGGACACCAGAATGCGGGCAAACAACTGCATCACCGGCGGCGGATTGAGGCCGCGCAGCGTCGGAAAATGCCCGTCGGGCAGCTTCACCTTCTCAGTCGCCATCTTCGGTCTCCCGGCCGGCGCTGCCCCGAATGGCATCGAATTCGCTGCGCTGGCGGCTGATCACCTGGCTGTCGAGCCCGAGCCACAGATAGCCATCCAGCACCAGATCTTCGGGCCGGTTGCTGAAATAAAGGATGGTGGTGGTGGTGGCCTGGAAATGATCGATCACGGCCTTCAGCCGCTGCCTCGAAACGGTGTCGCACAGGGGCGACATCACCAGGATGCGCGGTTCCGACAGGATCGCCGCTGCCAGCTTCAACTGCATCATCTTGGCCGTGGTGAAGGGCGCGCCGGTGGTCGACAATTTCGTGTGGATGCCATCGCTCAGCAGCGCCAGCCGGTCTTCCAGGCCAACCAGCCGCAGCGCCGCCATCTGATCGCCGGCATTCTTGGCCGGATTGGCCAGCCGCAGATAATCGGCGATGGTCGATTCGACGATGGTGGCGCGGTCGAGCACGATGATGTCGGACCGTAGCCCCAGCGGGTCCATCAGCGCGATATCCACCCCGCCCAACGTGATCAGCCCGGATTCCGGCCGTTCCAGCCGCTTCAGCAGTTCGGCGAATTCGCGCTCCATGCCCGGCACGCCCTGGCACACGAATCGGCTGCCTTGCGGGATTTCCAGGTTCAGCTCGGCCGGCCCGACCGGCAGGGTGAAGCGCACCCGGCTCATGCCCAGCGCACCGCCCACCGGTGCCGACAGACTGGCCATCGCCAGCGGCTCCTGCTGCAGGCCATAGAGCAGCGACAATTCCTCGATCGACGCGACCAGATCATACCAGTCGTCAAGATAGGAATAGAGGCTGTTCATGCCGGCAAAGACGCCCGACAGGATCAGTTCGGCCGCCACCAGTTGCCCGATCGACAATTGTTCCTGGATGACCAGCCAGCCGCCCAGCGCCAGCAGGCCGGCACTGGCGGCGGCATAGAGGAAGTAAAAGGCGATGGTCTGCGGAAACTGGTAACGGAAATGCGCGGCGTGGGCCTTCACATAATTGGCGGTGAGCTGCTCCGCCTTGTTCAGGGCATAATCGATATGGCGCGAGGATTTGTAGAAGCCGTTGGACGCGCCAACGTTTTCGAGGAAATGCGCAGCATTGTATTTCTCGTGGCTCAGCACGATCGAGGTCTTCATCGCGCCGCGCGACCAGATCGCCCACACCATGTAAAGCAGGCCGATCAGCACCAGATTGAAGGCCAGGAAAAACGGATGGTAGAAGGCGGTGACGATGAAGCCGACGATCATCCCCAAGATGATGGTGAAGCCGCCGATCAACAGTGACGGCACCCCCTTTTGCATGTTGACCAGTTCGAAATAGCGGTTGAACAGATCGATGCGCCGATCATCCTGAAAAAAGGGATCGGCAGCATTGATCGCCCGCATCGTCACATCGGCCACCAGCCGCGCCATGAAGCGCCGGCGGTACATTTCCATCAGATGGATGCGCAGCACGCTGAGCAGGCCCGACACGATCAGCAGACCGAACAACAGCGCAGCCAGCGTGAACAACGGCACCGGCAAGGCAGTGTTGGCCAGGCTGTTGATCAGCAACTGCACCGAAATCGGCACGGCCAGGCCCAGCAGGGAAATGCCGATGCCATAGATGATCGCCAGCCAGAAATAATTCTTCTCTGGCCACAGGATCACTTTCAACCAGCGGTAGACCAACCGGTTGAGATCCATCTGGGCAAGATCGGTGGCAGCCATGCGTCTCCTGTCGCCGAATCCGGGCGGTACGCGGCCGATGTAGGGGCCAACCCCCCACTTTGCCAAGGGTTAGCCGCAAAAAAGATTACAAAGGTGTAATGGGCAATGCGTTGACGAGGCGCGATCGCGCTCAAGTTGAAGTGCTCAACGCCCTCCCCGCAAGGGGGAAGGCGCCAACATGGTCAGTCAACTCTAGGCCAGATCCTGCAACGCAGTGGCGATCATCGCCACCATCTCGTCGATCTGGTCCGCGCTGACGATCAGCGGCGGCGACAGGGCGATGGTGTCTCCGGTCACCCGCACCAGCAGGCCGGCATCAAACAACGTGCGCAGCATCTGGGTGCCGCGGGCGCCCGGTGCCCCGGCGCGCGCCGCCAGCTCGATGCCCGCCATCAGTCCGAAATTGCGGATGTCGATCACGTGGGGTGCATCGGCCAGCCGGTGCACGGCCGTTTCGAAATGCGCCTCCAGCGCCCGCGCACGGGCGAACAGTCCGTCGTCGGCATAAAGCTCCAACGTGGCAATGCCGGCCGCGCAGGCCAGCGCGTGCGCGGAATAGGTGTAGCCATGGAACAATTCGATGCCCGGCACATCGCCAGGCGCATCGACAATGGCATCATGGACATGCCGCGCCGCCGCCACCGCGCCCATCGGCACCGACGCGTTGGTCAGCCCCTTGGCCATGGTGATCAGATCGGGGGTCACGCCAAAACGTTCTGACGCGGTGGCTGCGCCCAGCCGGCCGAAGGCGGTGATCACCTCATCGAAGATCAGCAAGATGCCATGCTTGGCGGTGATCGCGCGCAGCCGCTCCAGATAGCCCACGGGCGGTGGCAGCACGCCCGTTGATCCGGCCACCGGTTCCACGATCACTGCCGCGATCGTATCGGCGCCGTGCAGTGCCACGATCGCCTCCAGCCGGTCGGCCAGCTCGGCACCATGCGCCGGCAGCCCGCGCGAAAAGGCATTGCGGGCCATGTCATGGGTGTGCGGCAGATGATCCACGCCCACCAGCCCTGGTCCGAAGGTGCGGCGGTTGGCGACCATGCCGCCCACCGAAATCCCGCCAAAGCCGACACCATGATAGCCGCGCTCGCGCCCGATCAACCGCGTGCGCTGGCCGTCCCCGCGCGCCCGGTGATAGGCCAGCGCGATCTTCAGCGCGGTATCGACGCTTTCCGATCCGCTGTTGGTGAAAAAGATGCGGTCCAGCCCCGGCGGCATGAGCGCGCCCAGCCGGTTGGCGAGTTGAAACGCCAGCGGGTGGCCAAACTGGAAGGTCGGCGCGAAATCCAGATCGCCGGCCTGTTGCTGGATGGCGCGCACGATGCGATCACGGCCATGGCCGGCGTTCACACACCACAGCCCGGCACAGCCATCCAGCACCTGGCGGCCATCGCCGGCCGTGTAATGCATGTCCTGCGCGGCCACCAGAACGCGCGGGTTGGCCTTGAAGTGGCGATTGTCGGTGAACGGCATCCACCATTGCGCCAGATCATTGGGCAGCGTGCTGTGCATGTGGCGGGTCCCCCTCTTGCGGTCAGGCCTTGGCGAGCAGCGATTCGATCTGGCCGCCCAGCGCTTCCGGCTTGGTGGCCGAAGCGATGCGTTCCTGCACCTGGCCGTGCTTGTCGACCAGGAACTTGGTGAAATTCCACTTGATGCTTTCGGTGCCGAGCAGGCCGGGCGCCTGCTTCTTCAGCATCTGGAACAGCGGGTGTGCACCGTCGCCATTGACATCGATCTTGGCAAACAGCGGGAAATCCACGTCATAGGTCAGCTTGCAGAAATTGGCGATTTCGCTGGCATCGCCCGGCTCCTGCGCGCCGAACTGGTTGCAGGGAAAGCCCAGCACGGCAAAGCCCTTGGGGCCATATTTCTTGTGCAGTGCTTCCAGCCCGGCATATTGCGGGGTGAAACCGCATTTGCTGGCGGTGTTGACGATCAGCAGCACCTTGCCTTCGAAATCGCGCATCGATACCTCGCGGCCATCGATGGTCTTGGCGCTGAAACCATACACGTTGCTCATCTTGCCTCTCCCAAATCTGCAGGCGCCGCCCCATTCAACGCGGCAACGAAATGCCGCCGACACAACGCCACATAACGATCATTGCCACCAATCTCGGTCTGCTGGCCAGTGGTCACCGCACCGCCGCGCGCGTCTATCCGCAAGTTCATGGTGGCCTTGCGCCCGCAATCGCACACCGCCTTCAGTTCGCTCAGTGTGTCGGCCAGCGCCAGCAGCCACTGGCTGCCTTCGAACAGCGCCCCCAGGAAATCGGTGCGCAGGCCATAACAGAGCACCGGGATGCCCAAATCATCGGCCACCCGCGCCAGTTGCCACACCTGCGCGGCGGTGAGGAACTGCGCTTCGTCGACCAGCACGCAATGCTGCGTTGTGGCTGCATGGGCGGCGCTGATGATGGCAAACAGATCGGTATCGCCGGCAAAGGCCTGCGCCGGCGCGCTGAGCCCGATGCGCGAGGCGATCACGCCGGTGCCGGCGCGATCATCGACGGCGGCGGTGAACAACAGCGTGTTCATCCCGCGCTCGCGATAATTGAAGCTGGCCTGCAACAGCACCGTCGATTTGCCGGCGTTCATCGAGGCATAATAGAAATAGAGCTTGGCCACGCCGCATCAATGCGCGTGGCCAGCCCGTCCGGTCAACCTTATCGATTCCCGCCGATCAGATCGCCGAACTCGCCGAGCAGACTGCCTTCGCCGCGATTCTGCCCGCGACCGCCGGCAGCCTGCAGCATGCGCCCCGCCAGCCGGCTGAACGGCAGCGACTGGATCCACACCTTGCCCGGCCCGGTCAGCCGCGCATAGAACAGGCCCTCACCGCCAAACAACATGCTCTTCACGCCGCCCACGGTTTCCAGATCGAATTGCACGCTGGGGGTGTAGGCGGCCAGGCAGCCGGTATCGACATGCAGCACTTCGCCCGGCGCCAGGCTGCGCTCCACCACGGTGCCGCCCATCTGCACGAACACCCAGCCGTCGCCATCCAGCCGCTGCATGATGAAGCCTTCGCCGCCGAACAGGCCGGTCATGATGCGGCGCTGGAATTCGATCCCGATGGAAACGCCGCGCGCGGCCGCCAGAAACGCATCCTTCTGGCAGATCAACGTGCCGCCCAGGCTGTCGAGCTTGATCGGCAGGATCGCGCCCGGCGTGGGCGAGGCAAAGGCCACGCGCGCCTTGCCGCCGCCATTGTGGGTGAACACGGTGGTGAACAGGCTTTCGCCGGTCACCAGCCGCTTGCCGGCCCCGAGCAATTTGCCCATGAAGCCGCTGTTGCTGCCGCCATCGCTGCCATCGCCGAACACCGTGGTCATGCCGATGGCCGCGTCTTTCCACACCATGGCACCGGCTTCGGCCACCGCGCTTTCGCCGGGGTCCAGCTCGATTTCGACGAACTGCAATTCCTGGCCCTTGATCTCGAAATCGATGTCGTCGGCGGAACCGCTGCTGCGGCTGTGCTGCCAGGGGTTGGGCATGGGGAAGATCCTCGGTTGGGTTGAACGGGCCGAATGTAGTTGCGCTGTATTGCGCTGCCAAGACGCTGCGCGCGCGAAATTGCCGACCGACGGGGCTTGTCGGCGAAGCCTGTGCGTGGCAGGCGCAGGCCGTGTCGCGTCGCCATCCCGGTCTGTTGCTCTTTGCTGCCTGTCTGGCGGCGCTGGTGCTGCGCCTGATGGTGCCTGCGGGCTGGATGCCGGTGGCCAGCGGCTTTGCGCTCACCCTGTGCAGCGGCACCACGCTGCCGGCCGAACCGTTGCAGCCTGCGGGCGATGGCGATTCGCCGTGTGATTATGCGCTGGCGATCGGCCCGGCGCTGCTGTCGGCGGCGCTGGCGCTGCCGCTGCTGGCCTTGCCGTTGCGGCCGGCACCCTGGCCCCATGCGGCGCGGGCCGCCATGCGCCGCCACCGCGCCCGCCCGCCCGGACAGGGCCCGCCGCGCACCTGATCCGTTGCAATCCGGCCGGGCCATCGTGCCGCAGGCCAATTTGCCGTCTCCACGTCAGGAGCCACGCATGAAACAGTTGATTTTGGTAGCGGCACTTGCCATGGCCGCTTCCGCTGATGCGCATGAATACAAGGTGGGGCAGTTGCGCATCGATCACCCGGTGCTCCGTGTGGCCAGTCCGGTGTCCAAAACCGGCGCGGGCTTCATGGCCATCACCAATCGCGGCACGGCGGCGGACCGTCTGGTCTCCGTCACCACCGCCGGGTCCAATCGTGCCGATCTGCACGGCACGGTGGCAAAGGGCAATGTGATGCAGATGCGCAGCGTATCCGGCGGGGTGCCGGTGCCGGCAGGGGCCACCGTCAGCTTCGCCCCCGGCGGCCTGCATGTGATGTTCATCGGCCTGAAAGCGCCGATGCGCGATGGTGCAATGATGAAGGCCCGGTTGCTGTTTGAAAAAGCCGGGCCGGTGGACGTTGAATTCAAGACCGAACCCGCCGCCGGCGGCCATACACACTGAATTGCCAGGGAGAGAGACGAATGAAGACGATGATGATCACTGTGGCGGCGCTGGCTGCCATCGCGGCTACCGCACCGGCTGCCGCGCAGGATGCCGCTGCCGGTGAGAAACTGTTCACCCAGTGCAAGACCTGCCACAGCAATGTTGCCGGCCAGAACCGCATCGGGCCGTCGCTGGCCGGTGTCGTCGGCCGCAAGTCGGGCACCTATGCCAAGTTCAATTATTCGCCGGCCATGAAGGGCGCGAACCTGGTTTGGACCGAAGCCAATCTCGACACCTATCTCACCAAGCCGCAGGCTTTTGTGAAGGGCACGCGGATGGCGTTTGCCGGCATCCCGGATGCCAAGAAGCGCAAGGACGTGATTGCTTACCTGAAGACGCTCAAGGGCTGAACGACTGCGCTGCCGCCGGCCGGGCTCATCCCAGCCGGCGGTTCAGCGTCAGGTTGATCACATGATTGTTGGGATTGTTGCCCGGCCGGTTCAGGTGCTGGAGCATATAGCCCGTTTCCAAATTCAAACGCTTGCTCAGCGGCTGTAGCCAGCCAACGAACGTGCGCTGCTGATCAAAGCCGCCGCGCGCGCCCCAATCCGTGCTGTTCAATGCCACGAACGTCTCGCTGATCAACAGCGGCCCGGCGGTACCCCGCCCGTGCAACGGCATCTGCACACGCCAGAACACGCGCAGCCGCAAACCCGTATCCTGTGCACCTTCGAACGTGCGTTCTTCCAGCCGCCAGCGCGTGATCAGCGCAAAGCCATTCTGCCGCCGCAACACGGGCCCCATCACCTGCTGCCAGAACCGATGTTCGTCGCTGCTGATCCCGGGCGCGGGATTGTTGTGCTGATATTGATAGCCGGCGTGAAAATCGATGTCGTTTTTCGTGCGCACGCCCAGCCCGACGCGCCCGATGACCGTGCCGACGCGATCGAGATCGTTGCTCAACCGTGTCTGCGCTTCGGCCCACAGCAACAGCTTGCCATCCACCGGCCCCTGCAGCAGCAGCGTGTTCCAGCTCTGCACATCCTGCGCGGCGGCAGGGGCGGCAAGCAGGACGGCAGTGAGCAAGGTGACGCGCATGACGGGCTCCTGCCCACGATTTTTGGCAGTCGTGCGACTCAGGCCTTGAGCAACGCGGTGTCCAGCGGCATCCGCCGCAGCCGCACGCCGGTCGCGGCAAAGATCGCATTGGCCAGCGCCGGTGCCACCGCTGGATAGGCTGGCTCGCCCAGGCCGGTCACCGGGTAATCCGGGGTGAGGAAGGCCACTTCGATCGGCGGCGTCTGGTCCATGCGGGCCAGCGGCACATCGCCGAAATTGCGCTGTTCGATGGCGCCATCGGCAAAGGTGATGGCGTGGGTCTGGCAGGCGTTGAGCGCATCCAGGATGCTGCCCTGCACCTGGTTGATCGCGCCGGCCGGATTGACGATCTGGCGGCCGACATCGCCGGCCACCCAGATTTTCACCACCTTCACCGTGCCATCCTTCGCCACGCTGGCTTCGATGACATTGGCGAAATAACCGAGATGGCTGAAGTGGAAGGCGATGCCGAGGCCCGTCCGCGCCGGCAGCTTGCGACCCCAGCCGGCCATCGCCGCCGCCTTGTCGAGCACGGCGCGCATGCGGCCGGTATTGTAGGAGCCGCGGGCGGCCGGATCGCCGATGAAGCGGGCCGGCCCCAGAAAATCGCGGCGGAATTGCAGCGGGTCCTGGCCGGCGGCATGCGCCAGTTCATCGATGAAGCCCTGCGTCACGAAACCAAAGGCATTGTTGGCCGGCGCGCGCAGGAACCCGGTGGTGTGGATCAGCGGCAGGACGGTGGCGCCCACGCGGAAATCCGCGACGATGCCGGCCGGGAAATCGCTGGCCCCGATATTGGCAGCACGGGCGAATTTGCCGTCGCGGCCATGGCTGATGAAATGATTGTCCCACGCGATGCAGCGCCCGGCCGCATCCAGCCCGGCCTCCAGATAATGCCAGCCGCCGGGGCGCAGGAAATCCTGGGTGATGTCGTCTTCGCGTGTCCAGGTCAGCTTGACCGGCCGGCCGGCGGCACGCGCGATCCAGGCGGCTTCGACCATATAGTCATTCTGCAACCGCCGGCCGAAACCGCCGCCCACCCGCATCATGTGGATGGTGACATTTTCCGGCGGTACGCCCAGCGTTTTTGCCACCGCCGCGCGGCCCGGTTCGGGGTTCTGCGTCGGCGCCCAGATCTCCACCTTGTCGCCGATCACCTGCGCCGTGCAGTTGATCGGCTCCAGCGGCACATGCGGGATGAAGGGATAGGCATAATCGGCCGATACGCGTTTGGCGGCGCGCGCCATCGCCGCGCTCACGTCGCCGCTGCTGTGCACGGCCATGGCCGGCGGCTTGCCCTTGGCTTCGCCGGCCAGCTTTTCCCAGGTCGCCGTCGATTGGAAGGCGGCCGGGCTGTCGGTCCATTGCACGTTCAGCGCCGTGCGGGCGCGCTGTGCATGCCAGGTGGTGTCGGCGATCACCGCCACCCCGGCGCTCAGCCCTTCATATTCATCCGTGCCTGGCACGATGAAGGCATCGCGCACGCCGCTCATCGCCTTTGCCTTGGCGAGATCGGCGGATTTCACCTTGGCGCCCTGCACTGGCGGCTTTTCAAAGGCCGCGTGCAGCATCCCCGGCAGCACGGCATCGATGCCGTACGCCTGCTTGCCGGCTACGATGGTGCGATTGTTCACCCCCGGCTGGAACGTGCCGATCAGCTTGAAGTCCTTGGGATTCTTCACGGGCACGCTGGCCGCGTCGGGGGCGGGCAGGGCGGAAGCCGCCGCGGCGAACTGGCCATAGGGCGCCGCGCGCCTTGAGGCCGCGTGCATCACCATCGCCTTGGCCGTGGTCAGCTCGGCGGCTGGCACGCCCCACGCCGTCGCGGCGGCCTGCACGATCAGGCTGCGCGCCGAAGCACCGACCTTGCGCATCAATTCATATTGGGTGGCCATGGCCTGCGATCCGCCGGCGACCTGGCGGCCATAGACCTTGGAATCGGCGATCGTCGGCACCACCTCCAGCTTGGCCCAATCGGCGTCGAGTTCTTCGGCGATCACCATCGGCAGGCTGGTGCGGATACCCTGGCCGACTTCCGGGTTGCTGGCCATGATGCGGATGCGATTGTCCGGCGCGATCACCACCCAGGCGTTCAATTGCCCGGCCTCGGCCGCGTCGGCGGCTTGTGGGCTGATGCCCAGATACAGGCCGCCGCCCACCGCCGCACTGGCAAACAGGAAATTGCGGCGGTTCATCTGGATGGTCATCTGTTGCCCCCTCAGGCCTTCAGCAGATCGGTGTCGAACGGCAATTGCCGCAGGCGCTTGCCCGTGGCGGCGAAGATCGCCCCGGCCAGCGCTGGCGCCAGGCTGGGATAGGCTGGCTCGCCAAGGCCGGTGGTGTGGAAATCGGTGGAAATGAACGCCACCTCCACCGCCGGCGCCTCGTTCATGCGGGCCAGCGGATAATCGCCATAGTTGCGCTGTTCCACCGCCCCATCGGCAAAGGTGATGCGCTGCCCCAGCGCCGCCCCGAGCGCGTCGATCACGCTGCCCTGCACCTGGTTTTCGGCGCCCGACAGGTTGACGACCTGCCGGCCGATATCCGCCGCCACCCAGATCTTGTGCACCTTCACGCTGCCATCGGCGGCGACGCTGGCCTCCACGACATTGGCGAAATAGCCGAGGTGGCTGAAGTGGAAGGCAATGCCCATCCCGCTTCTCATGCCGGGCCGGGCCGGCACCTTGCGGCCCCAGCCGGCCATGGCGGCGGCCTTGTCGAGCACGCCGCGCATGCGCCCGGTGTGATAGGGTGTGCCTTGCGCGTCCGCCTTGGTCTCGCCGCTGAACTCCTCGGCGATCGGGATGGCGCGCGGGGCGCCCAGCAAGGTGCGGCGATATTCCACCAGATCGCGGCCCACGGCGTGAGCGCATTCATCGATGAAACCTTGCGTGACGAAGCCGAAGGCATTGTTGATCGGCGCGCGCAGCCAGCCCAGCGTCGACGCCAGTGGCAGCACGGTCACATCGGCGCGATAATCGCGGATCACGCCCGACGGAAACAGCGATGCATCGATCACGGCGGGCGGATCGAGCTTGCCGTCGCGGCCATAGCTGATGAAATGATCGTGCCAGGCGATGATGTTGCCGGCCGCATCCAGCCCGGCTTCCAGCCGGTGCCAGCCGCCGGGGCGCAGCCAATCATGGGCGAAATCCTGGCCGCGATCCCAGGTCAGCTTCACCGGCACGCCGGCCGCCTTGGCAATCACCGCAGCCTCCACCGCGACATCATTCATCAGCCGCCGCCCGAAGCCGCCGCCCGACCGCATCAGGTTGAGCGTGACATCCTCAGCCTTGATGCCCAGCGCCAGCGCCACCATGCGGCGCGCGTCTTCCGGGGTCTGGGTCGAAAGCCACAGCTCGCATTTGCCATCCTTCACCTGCGCGGTGCAGTTCATCGGTTCCAGCGCGGCATGGGCGATGAACGGATAGGCATAATCGGCCTTCACATGTTTCGCCGCAGCCGCCAGTTTCGCCGGTGCATCGCCATGGTTGATGTATCCGGGCTTTTGCGGGCCATCCTTCAGCGCCTTGGCGGCCGCGGCGTCCCAGGCGACGGTGGATTGGAAGGCTGCATCGCCGCCTTCCCACACCGCATCCAGCGCATCGCGGCCCTTCAACGCCGCCCAGGTGGAATTGGCCAACACGGCAATGCCCTGCGGCAACACCTCGATGCCGGGCAGCGCCACGTCGATCTCGGTCTTCAGGTCGCGGCGTTCGGCGATATCGATCACCGCCTTCACGCCCGGCACCGCGAGCGCGGCGGCCTTGTTGGCGCTTTTCAGCTTGCCGGCGAACACCGGTGATTTGGCATAGGCAGCATAGACCATGCCGGCCGGACGCGCATCGATGCCGAACAGCGGCTGGCCCGTCACCACGGCGCGATTGTCGACGCCGGGAACGCGCTTGCCCAGGATGCGAAAATTGGCCGGGTCCTTCAATTTCAGCGATTCAGGCTTGGGCGGCGTGATCCCGCCGGCGGCTTCGGCAAATTGGCCATAGCTGGCTTCGCGGTTGCTGGCCTTGTGATACAGCCGGCCGCTGGCGGTGGTGATTTCGCCGGCCGGCACGCTCCAGCCCTTGGCGGCGGCGTCGATCAGCATGGCCCGCGCCGATGCGCCGAGCCGGCGCATGCGTTCGAACTGGGTGGGGGTGGCGCTCGATCCACCGGCGATCTGCGCGCCATAGACAGCGCGGTTGCCGGGGGCCTGCACCACCTTCACCTGCGACCAATCCACGTCCAGCTCTTCGGCGATCATCATCGGGAAACTGGTCTTCACGCCCTGGCCGATCTCCGGCTGGTGCGCGGTGATCTCCACGCTGCCATCGGCGCGCACGATCACGAAGGCCGACAGCGCGCCCGGCACGCTGGCCTTCGCCCCGGCCGCCCGCAGCCCCAGCGTCATGGCGCCGCCGGCCAGCACCCCGGCCTGCAACACGGCGCGGCGGGATGGTTTCAAGGCTGCAGACGTCATGCTGCGGCCGCCTGTTTGATGGCAGCGCGGATGCGGGTGTAGGTGGCGCAGCGGCACAGATTGCTGCTCATCGCTGCATCGATATCGGCATCGGTCGGCTTTGGCGTCGAACGCAGCAGCGCTTCGGCCGCGAGCAACTGCCCAGCCTGGCAATAACCGCATTGCGGCACATCCAGCGCCACCCAGGCATCCTGCAACTTGCGGCCCCAGGCCGACATCGACAGGCCTTCGATGGTGGTGATCTTGGCGGTGCCCACCGCCGACACCGGTGTCTGGCAGCCACGCACCGGTTCGCCGTCCAACTGCACCGTGCACGCCCCGCAGAAACCCGCGCCACAGCCGAATTTCGTGCCGGTCATCCCCAGCACATCGCGCAGGGCCCACAACAGGGGCATGTCAGGATCGGCGATAACCTCGGTCGGCTTGCCGTTGATGTTCAGCTTCATGACGATCCCTCCCATGCGATATCCCAACATAGCCGCGCCGCGCGCCGCCTGCAATCGGTGCGCAGGCCCGCAAGTGCCAGGAAATTGCCGCCGCCGGCCTGCAAGGCGACAACCATCCGCTGCGGTTGCCCAATCGCCCATCGGCCCCTATCGCCATCCCATGATGTCCCGCCGCTCCCTGCTCAGCCTCACGGCGCTCTCCGCGCTCGCCGCCGCCTGCTCGCCGCTTGGCGCGCTCAACGGCGTCAATCGACTCACCCCCGGCGATGGCGGGGTAAAGCGCATCGTGACGGGGGCGGCATTCGGCAGCGATGCGCGGCAACGGCTGGATGTGTGGGCGCCCGAAAATGCTGCGGCGAACTTGCCGGTGATCGTGTTCTTTTATGGCGGCAGCTGGAACAG
>Ga0164295_10003039_pt1 | contig 13596 bp, 4 predicted proteins | sample GEODES006metaG_FD_111798 | JGI IMG/M metagenome (GOLD analysis project Ga0164295, IMG submission 111798) | Oligotrophic lake water microbial communities from Sparkling Lake, Wisconsin, USA - GEODES006 metaG | ecosystem: Environmental > Aquatic > Freshwater > Lake | place: USA: Sparkling Lake...
CAAGGTGGACGAGGATGCCAAGGCCGAGGCGGTGGCCCAGGCGGAGCGGCTCGCTGCCCTGCGCGAGGCGCAGCTGCAGCGCGCGCACGAGGGTCAGGAGGGCTTCCGCGCCTCGTTCGCGGTCAACAAGGAGGACATCGTGCACATTGAGCAGCTCAAGATGCAGTCGGGCAAGTGCACGGCCGACGTGCGCATCGTGCTCGCCGAGTCGGCCGCGCAGGAGGCGGCGCTCGATGCGCAAACCGAGGAGCTCTCGCGGCTAGTCAAGTCGGTCACGCGCCCGGGTGAGTCCGAGGCCGACAATGCCGAGTTCGACACGGACGCGGCGCGCGCGGCGGCGCAGGCGAAGCTGGCGCGAGCCATCCTCGAGTCGTCCGAAGACATGCGTGCGAAGCTGCTTCACCGCGCCCTCTTTCTCGATATGCTCGCGTCGGAGGGCATGCCCAAGACGGCGCCCAAGGTGAGCCTGGACCCGCCGGATCCGTCGACGAGGCCGCCGCCGCCGCCGCCGCCGCCGCCGGACCCGAAGGCCAAAAAGGGGGCGGAGCCGCCGCCGCCGCCGCCCGCGCCCGATCCGAATGAGCCCGAGATGTGCGAGGAAGCGAAGCCGCCCGTGCCGCTCAAGCAGCTCGTGACGGCCGCGCGCGCGAAGCACGAGGACCTGATGATCGCCATGTGCGCCAAGTACCACCAGGAGCGCGGCGAGCGGCCAATCACGCGCCCGTCGCTCATCCCCGAGAACGCTGAGCTCGAGGCGGACAAAGTGCGCGCGCGGCTCGATCTGATGGTCCACAAGGCGCACGACGACTGGTACCATGCGGGCAAGACGCTGCGCAAGCAGCTGCTCGTCATCTGGCGCGTGCTCAACTCGGTCGGCCCAAGCGTCTTCGACGATCTGAGCCGCGCGTGCCGGAAGGCCGCGTACAATGGGTGCCGCACGCTGCACAAGGCGTACGCGCCCCTGGCCAAGGACCGTGCGGCCAAGCGGCAGCTGCATGAGGCCTCCCTCAAGCCGACGATGCGCAATGCGGGGGCGCAGGCCGAGCTGCGAGCGCTCGCGATGGCCGAGGCGGACCGGTCGGCGGCGGAGGTGAGCGCAGCCACAGAGCTGCGGGACGCGCTGCTCGCGGTTGAGACCGAGCAGGCCCAGGTACTCGAGCGCCGGCTAGTCTTCCTCTCGGGCTCGATTCTCAAGCTCCTCGATGCGCAGCTTACAGAGGACGACCTGATCCCTAACGACGACCCGCCGCCGGACATCCACCACGGTATCAAGAAGAAGCTTCGCATGGAGACGCGTGAGATGTTCCCTCACCCGGGTCAGCCGCAGGCGGGGCGCCCCTTCTATACATACACGTGGCCGGGGCTGCCGCTGGGCGAGCTCACGCCAGACACGTGCGAGACGCGTGCTGTCGGCGCGGACGCACCCCCTGAGTCCAAGGAGGCGATCCCACGCTCGCTCGAGCTGCAGGCGAACCAGACGCGTGCGCAGCGCTCCGTCATCACCGCGCGCGATCGCGTGTACGAGAGCTATCGGTTGTATTACGCCGGGCGCGTACGCGAGATTCGTACCGCGTGCGACACTGCGCTCACCGAGGCGCGTCGATGGGAGGCGGGCTGGCTCAAGCTTGTCGACCACATGGAGATCAAACCGCCGCAGTAGGACGCGGATGGCGACGCCGTCGCGTACGCGGCACGGCGGACCAGTAAAACGTAGCAGCCAGCCCGCGAGATGATGAAATGTGGCGCGGTCAACTACGCGTTTTTGTTTGGCGATTGCGTGATGTGTAGATGTTCGCATGTGCGCGGGGCATTCTAGCTGTTGCTAGACTCTTTTGAGTTGGCATACAACGCATATTCGCGATCCTTTTCGCGAACCATCATAGAGTCGAAACCACCGAGACTGGTTGATTATCGCAAAGTTGTAAGTTCTATGTTTCAGTGCATATTTTGGGGCAGATTTCATTTCTTTGTGCTGCTCCATATTACGGACCTCTCTTGCGAAAACGACGTCTCTTTCAACACCGAGCCCGAACAGGACGGCAGGCGCGGAATTCAGCCAGCCATCCTCAGGGACGCCGCCCGCCTCCCGGCGTTCCTCGTCCTCACCAGCGAAGGGTTCCCCCAAATCACCGCCAAGCGGTTCCCTTCGATCACCTCCGACGAAGGACACGGAGGTCAAAGCCCTCAGGAAGAAGGTCGAAGTTCTCCAGAAGAAGCTCGAGGACTACAGCATCCAGGCGGATTCCTTATGTGCGATGCGGTTTGAGAAGGAGCGAAGCGATGCCGTCAAGCAGGCCATCGAGGACACAACGGTTTCGTTGACGCGGAAGTACGCCATCGAGGTTGCAGACCTCAAGGCTGGGTACGAGAAACGAATCCAGCGCGCCGTCGATCAAGCCAACAAGCACGCGGCCGGGCCCCACCTAAGCGCCCTTGCAGCTGAGATGGCTAAGCGCGAGATGCTCGAGGCTGATCTCGCCGCGCTACAAACAGCCGCAGAAGAGGCGGCTGTTGCGCGCGAGGCTGAAACGCGCGCCAGGGAGGAAATGGCCGAAGCAAAGGAGATGCGCGCATTCATGGAGACATACGTGACGCAGCAGATCATGCGTGCTAAGGAGTTTGTCTCGTCGAACGAGGAGCGGGTGGCGCTGGTTCGGAAGTACGCCGAGGCTCTCGAGTCTGCTCTCGCCAAGGTCGACGAAGAGAAACACGCGCTGCAGAAGCGCGCGCGCTTGCTTGCACAGCAGGAGGTGGCCGTCTTCAAGCTGGATTGTGCCGTCGACGCGGCCATCAAATCTCGAGACACGATCGTGGAGGTCGAGAATGCTATGGCAGCGAAAAGGGTGATAGAGCTCGAAGTGCTAACGGCGAAGGCTGAGTTGAAACTCGACATCTCTGCGGCCTTGGCAAAGGCTGCAGCCGCGGAGCGGGCGCAGAATGAAACGCTTGCCATGATGGGTCCGTCGAAAAACGATGCGGAGATGAAGAGGGTGGCCGAGATGAGGCTGAAGGCGGTGACACTCGACCTCGAGGCTACCATCCATGAGTTTGCACAAACGCGGGAAGCGGACTGCGCGGAGAAGGCGGCGAGCCTCGCCGAGGCGAATGGCCGCGCTTCGTCGGCCGAGAGCGTGGTTGCGAAGCTCAATCCCGAGGTGCACGCTTTCGAGCTGCTTGCGCAGGCCTCGTCGGTGCGCACGCACGCCACCTCCGTGGCAAATGAATATGACTCGCGCGTCCAGGAAGCTGAGGCCAAGGCGGCCAAGATGGAGGTGGAGGCCAATGCCGAGGCCACAATGGCGTCCGCACTTGCTAGAATGGAGTACATCAAGGAAGAAGCAGCGGTGACGATGGAGGCAAACGAGGCAGAGTTGGCCGCGCGGGCGACGGCGTCGAAAGTCATCGCGGACACCACCCTCGAAGCGGAGAAGAGCATCCGATCAATCAAGGAAGAACAGGTGGCATTTGAGGCGGATGCCGTCAAAGAGGCGGAGAAAGTGAACAGAGTCGACACTGAGGTCTCCGCCAACGCGCAGAGTGTCGCACGGATCGAGCAGGCCAATCGGTGCCTCGAGGCGTATAAAGAGTGGTCGCAGGCGATCATGAAAGCCACCGACAATGAGCTCAAGGCTCAGACGGATGAGACAGACGCACTCAACGCCGTCCTCGAGGCTAGCAAAGGATGGCAAAAAGTCGAGGCCGAGAAGAAGGCGGCGACAGCGAAGGAAACCAACAAGGAGATCAAGCGGGCCGCACACGAGGCGCGGGCCGTTGCACAGGCCGTGTACGACAAGGAAGTGTTGAATATCAACAAGGATGCCGAGCGCAAGGTGATCACCGCACAGACCACCTTGGGGAAAGCTGCCGCCGGGACGCAATCGCGATTGAAGAAAGTTCTTGAAGAGCTTGGCGCAAAGTACCAGGCGCTGCTGACCGAGAACACGAGGAAGTCGCACCTGACGATTTTGGAGGCGTCAACAAATCGCGAGACGGAGCTGGCCAAGGTGAGGTCGGAGAAGAAGCGAGCGCTTGACGCCGCACACTCGAAGCGTGACGCGACACTGGCGATGATTGAAGAGACGCGCATGACGACGATCGCTGACGCTCGAGCACAGCATGATACGGCTCTTGCCGGTGCGGCGCGTGCAGCGCTTGCAGCTGGCGGGAAGGGATCGAGCACCGACGCGCTCCGGGCGTTCGAGGCTGAAGCCTTTCAGGAGGTCAAGGCTTGCGAGGCCAGGGTGGCGGCTGCTAAAGCGGCCCGGGAGGCTGCCGTCGCCGCAGCGGCTGAGGCCAATGCGGACGCCCTCGTTGAATTAGCGGCCGCCAAGGAGGCGTTTGCGTTCAGCGTGAAGGAGGTGGAGCACACGAGAGAGCAAAGCAGACGCGCGGCAGAGGACATTCGCTCAAAGGCCTCTGCTATGGTAAGCGAGCTCAAGTTGGGTGCAGAGGGGACCTTGGATAAGGCCCGCAAGCAGGCGGTTGCCGTCATGGACGCCGAGGCGAAAAGAGCTAAGGACGAGGCTGAAGCTGCTCGGAACGCTCTCACGAAGGCTGAATCGGCTCACGTGGCCGCGAGGGTCAAAGCAGCAAATGTGCTCGAAAGCCAGCTGAAGGCGATCGACGAGGCGCGAGCCGAGGCCGCCGCGCAGCTTGAGAAGGGTAAAGCCGAGATGCGTTTGTTGCAGGAGCTTGAGGCAGCTACGGCGGAAGCAGACGCAGCCAGGAAAGAGGCGAATCTGAGGCGCTCACGAGCTGAGGCGGATCGGCGCAAGGCGGAGGAGGCTCGAATGGCTGGACAGCACGAATCTATTTGCAGGCGGCCGGGTGGCAAACTGTTCTTTGAGCGCTTGCGGCAATCACAGATGGCGAGTAGAGACTCTCCGCCGTCCGACGCGCGAGTAGTGACAAGTGGAAGACAGAGTTTTTAAGATATACTCCGAACGATATACACCAAAGACGTAGACGTTAAGACGAGTCCGGTCTAATTCGAAATTCCAACGGACCAAGTCTAATCCCGTCCATGGTCATTGGTCTAATCGAATCCGCAACCGCGAGCCGCGAGCCGCGAGCGAGACCGGGTCCAGAGGCGAGGTCACACCGCGACACGACAGAGGAGCGGAGGGGTGGAGTATGGCGAGGCCGCGGGGACACGGCGAGCGGAGAGTCTAATATCAAATAATGGACTACTGCAGTCTTCGTCGGCGTCGCCCGGTCTGATTTCGTGGGACCGGACGATGTCGATGTACGATGAGAGGATCCGACACAGTATTGATGTGGCTGCGCTCTGCGCCGCATACAGTATGCTGTCGCTTTCTGAATCCCATAGAATCTCGCACGGCTCAGCGCGCTCACTTGTTCTGGGTGAACGCGTTCTCCTTAGCCTCGAGTTGGGTGGACCACGACGAGCCGGGCTTACTCGAGGCCTTACTGGCCATAGCACCCGCAGCATTCTGAGCAGCGTTCAGCTTCTTCTCAGACGTGAACGCAGCCATGAACTCGAATGAGGAGAGTTTTTTGCGCAACTCGCTCACCTCGGCCGCGAGGTCGGCCTCCCTCTTTCGGCTGCCCGTGAGCTCCGCATCTGTCGACTTCAGTTTCTCATCAAGCGCGCGATTCGACAAGTACAGCGCGTTCTGCGTGCTGGCCGCATCGTCGGCTGCCTGCTTAGCCGCCGCGTCTGCCTTGGCAAGGGCCGCCTCGGCCGCCGCCTTGGTCTTCTGTTCACGCTCCTTGGCGGCCGCCTTGAAGGACTCGTGCGATTCTTTCGCAGCAGCGAGCTCCGTTTGCGACATGGCGATCGCCTTGGCAGCACGCGCTTCGGCTGCCGAGAGCTTACCCTGAAGCTCTACGAGCGCCTTAGCATGGGCCTTCACCTTGGCCGCCACGTCTTTGGCCGCTTGCTCTTCGGCCAGCTGCGCCTTGGCGAGCTTGCGCTCCAGATCCGCCTGCGTGGCCGCAAGCTCTCCTTGCGCCTTGACACTCGCTTCCGCCTCGGCGGCGGCGCTGACAGCCCGTGCGCGCTCTGCCGCAGCCTCGGCGGCAGCCCCATCGAGCCGCACCGCCTGTGAACTCATCTGGCGGCGCAGCTCGTCCAGCTCGGCCTTCAAAGCGTCTCTGGCACTCTCGGCCGCACGCCTCGCCCGTTGCTCCGACTCCAGCATAGGCCCGAGCTGCTCCAGCTGCGTCCCCGCCGCTTGCAGCTTGGCCGTGAGAGCCTCACGCTGCTCTCGCTCGGCATCCATCCGCGCCTCAAGCTGCGCCGCCACGTCACGCCTCGCCCGCTGCTCCGCCTCTAGCTGCGCCGCCGCCTCCTTTAGCTGCATCGCAAGAGCTTCGCGCTGCGCACGCTCGGCGCCCAGCACACCTAGCCAGTGCTCTGCCGCGACCTCACGCGCGCGCTCTTCGGCGCTCCTGCTCGCCTGCGCCACCGCCAGCTCCCTCTCCTCTGCTGCTTGCTGCGCCGCCTGCCGTGCCTGGTCCACCGCCTGCTGCGCCGCTTGCTGCGCCGCCTGCTGCGCCGCCCGCCGTGCCTCGTCCACCGCCTGCTGCGCGGCTTGCTGCGCCACCTGCATCGCCTGCTCGGCCGCGGCCGCCTGCGCGACCGCCGCGCTCGTCGCCTCGTCCCTCGCGTCCCTCGCGGCCTGGGTAGCGCCGGTCGCTCGATCCAGCTGCTCTCGGAGATCGGCGATCTCGGCCGCCGCCTTGGCACCCATCGCTTGCGCCGTCGCCGTCGCGGCCGCGGCCACGTCCTCGGCGGCCTTTGCGCGCGCTGTCTCATGAGCGAGTGCGCTCGCCATCTCCTTGCGTGCAACCTCGTTGGCTCGAATTTTGTCGGCCGCCGCATCGGCTACGCTGCTCGCTCGTTGGGTCGCCGCACGTTCCGTCTCCAGCTGCGCCGACAGCGCTTCGAGTTCTTTCGCCACGCTCGCGCGCGTCGCCAGCGCACTCTGCGCCGCCGCCTCCGCATTCTTCGCGCGCGCCTCGGCGTCTGCGGAGCGTGCATGCGCGGCCTTCTCCCTCGCCTCGGCGTCTGCACGATGCGCCTGAAGGTCGATGGCGGCGGCGGTCACACGCTGTTCGGCCACGGCTCGCTGTTGCTCGGCCACAGCCGCCTTTTGCTCCGCCACCGCTTGCCGCTGCTCGGCGCGCGCCACGAGCGCCTCGAGCTCGTGGCGCTCCTGCGCGCCGCGCACGGCCATCACCTCGAGCTCATCGGCCGCGCGCTGCTTGGCCTCCTGCATCGCCTCCGCCGCGTGCCGCTTGAGCTTTTCGATCTCGCGCTGCTTGTGAGCCATCGCACTGCGCGCCTCGTCCTCGGCGGCCACCTTGAGCGCCTCGGCGACCGTCAGCTGCTCACGCAGTCCGAGCAGCTCCTTGCGCTCGGCAGCCGCGCTGTGCGTGAGCTCCTCGTATTCTCGCTGGAGAGCGTGCAGCACCTTCTTCTGCGTGCCAATCTCCGTCGCCTGCTGCACGAGCTGCTGTTTCATAAAGTCGTACATGTCGTTCCTCATCGACCCGACCTCCTTCTTGACGCTCCCCACGAAGGCAACGGCCTTGGCGGCGGCGGCGACGCTCGTGGTCGCGTCCGAGGCCGTCGCCGGCGGTGCGCTGCTGCTGCCAGCGCTGCCGCTGCGCGGGGGCGGCGCCATTGGCGGCGGAGGGGGAGGCGCCACCGCCGACCGAGCCGAGTCCGCCTTGAGCTCGCGGGCGGCCTTCATGTGAGGCGACGGTTGAGTGCTCGCTGAGGAATTCTCCACGGAAACGGATATGGAAGGACGTCGTAGCCCAAAACTCAGAATGCAACGCCGAGGCACACAAATGCCAGATTTGACAAAAATCTGAACAAGTCCCGGTTTCGTCGACACAATGAGGATCCCCGGAAAAGTTCGCGCCCAGGTGCCACGCCGAGCGAATTGATAAATAATAGCGCGGCGTTCATCATGCAGCTCAGGGTACGAGCCTGCGCGCCAATGCCTGACCCGTGGCAGCCTGGCGGCACGCCACCATGCCACTGCACTGGCAAACGTGCCTCCTCCACCCACGCGCGTCGCAAGCACGCCACGACCAGACCGCTGACTCTGATGACTCCTCGGGTGGGCTCTCCGCAGGCCCCGCGCTCCGCACAGAGCCGACGGCACGTCGAGGCGCCGACCGACGAGTGGCTTCAGCTCTCAGGCACCATCTCCATGCTCGCGGAGACCGACCTGATCGCCCTTGATGAGGATTTGCGGGATGTGCGGTGGGACCTCGTTGACGAGGAGCAGCAGCAGCGGCATCAGTGCCTCTCACCGCTCGCCGCGCTCGGTGCGCGAGCGCCTCCCGACGCCCCTTGCTGCGCGCGGCATCTGTTGCGCACGTCCACGTGCCTTGGTTGCGGCGCTCAAGCGCGATGATAACGATGATGATGGTATAGTAATGTGCCCTCTCAGTGCTGGCACCGCTCCCCTCGTGCCCTCTCCATCTCGCAGCCGAAGCTCAGCCGCTGACAGGCCTCTCGAACGCTGCGTTCGCGGAGATGGCCCGGTATGAGGACGTGCTGCGGCGCTCGCAGGCGCGCCTGAATGCCAGTTCGCCGTGCTCGCCCATTGCTGGCGTGGGCGGAGTCAGACTGAGCGGTGAGCCTGAACTCGACTTGTGGGACGAGGACGTGGACGAGGAGGAGGACGATGAGGACGAGGAGGAGGAGGAGGACGTGGAGACGAAGCGGGAGGCAGAGGCCTCAGCCCTCAAGGGGCGCCGCCGGCGCGGCGCGGCCAAGCCGCGCGCTACAAGCAGCGGCGGTGCGCGCAGCGGCGGCGGACGCAGCCGCCGGCCCGTGGGCAAGGGCAAGGCGGAGGCGGAGGCGGAGGCGGAGGACACGGGTCTCCAGTCTCCGAGGGCGACGAGGACGGTGCTCGTGCCCACGCCGACAAAGCGGCGGCCCGACCTGCTCCGCCACCTCCTCTCTGCGCCGCCGCCGCTCGTGGTCTCTGGACAGGTGGGTCGTCGCATCTCTTTCAGCACCCCCTCGCCCACCGCACCCAGGCCAGCGCCCACGCCGAGCGCCGTCGACGAAGGGGAGACTCATCAGGAGACTCATCAGGAGACTCATCAGGACTTGGACGAGGATGCGGACGACGACCACGAGCGTGCGCCCTCGCCCTCCCAGCCCCTTGCCTCGCCGTTTGGCAAGTGCTGCCGGCGCTCGGCCTCGCCATTCTCGGCAATCAAGCCGCCGCCGGCGAGCCTCGATACGCTCCGCAACATCAACCTGATGGTCAACCGTATGTCGACCGCCGCCGCGAAGCGCGCCCCTCCTGCCTCCAAAGGACGCTCCTCAAAGTCGAAACCGCCTCCGCGGCGGGAGGCGGCCGCGGCGAAGCGGGCCACCGCCGCGGCCGCCGCCGCCGCGTCCGACGCGATGGCTTCCGTGACCGAGCCGGTGACCGACGCCGCCGATTCCGAGGCGGCGGCGCCCGATGCTGATACAGTCCTTCTCGCGAGCCCCGCGACCGAAAGCGCTCCTGCGCCGCTCCGAGTGCGGCCGCAGAGCTCGGCGTGCAGTTTCTCGCTGGGTGGAGGGCGGCGCTCAACGTCGCCGAGCCCAGCTATCCTTTCCCGCGCCATGAGCCCGTTCGTACCACGCTCCGTCAGCCCGCATTTCGTCAATTTCGTCAGCCCGCATGCTGGGTCCGTCGCTAAGACCGACGCTCTCCTGCCACGGCCTCCGTCGGGGCTGGGCGCCGTCTTGGGCGACGCGCCGTCCAGCTCGTCCGCAATGCCCTCGCAACTCCCCATGCACATGTTTGCCCCCACGACCGGCAGCGGTACGCTCCGCTCATTTGGCGGTTTCGGAGGCACGCTGCTCTCGTGTGGAGGCGCGGGCGGCGCCGCCGCAGAGCCCTCGGATGGGACCGCAAGGGCGGCAGCGAGGGCATCGGCGCACTCGCCTGCACCCACGGGCGAGATGACGATGATGGCGCCGCTTTCGAGCCGCTCGCGTCGCAAGCTGAAAGCGGGCACAGGGATTGGCGGCGCCGATGCCGTCGACAGCATCGCCGACCTCAGATTCGTGCCTGCGCAACCGCCCGGTACGGCGCTCTGGCCCATCAAGCGGCCCGCGAGCGCCATGTCGACTGTCTCCAGCGCGGGCTCTGTCGCAGGGCTGAACATCACCGTCAAGTCGCAGCGCACCGCCTGAACAGCCCGCCCGCTAGCCTTGCCACCGCGCCTGAGCTCGTGGCGCCGGCGCCCGTGGCGCCGATCCTGAGCTCGTGTGCAAGCAGAGGCTCACGCGCTGCGCCTGCGAGCATGCTGGACGCGATTCCATTCGTTTGCCACGCCGCCGTTGCGCAGTGAATTCCGCGCGATGTGCCCGGCATGGCGCGTGTCGGGCATCGAGAGAGGTCTACCATCCCATCTCTCACCTACGCGGTGGTGTTCACCATACTCCATGTAGTGTGGAACAGGCGCTGCCAAGCTCAGCCAGGGCGGATCCTTGCGGACTCGATCTGAATGGATCGAGACGTAGCTTACGAACTACCTGCGATCTCGATGATCTGTACAGACGATACCAGACGCGTGTGGTGTGCTCCTGGCGTGTGCTCTCCCCCTCCGTGTCTCTGTGTGCGCGTGCATCGTTCGCTCGATAGGGTACCGATCGTACAATGTCGCGTGGCGAGCAGGGCGTCGCGGCATCGGCCATTTGACGTGTTGTCGTGTCGCTGCATGTGCCATCTTGGGCGGTGCTGCACACCGCACCACGACGGCCGTTCTGCGTTCACGCGCCGCGGTTACGCCGCTCCGCGCTCGAGCGCGATCCACACCGTCATCGTCCGTCATGTGTTCCGCAGGTGAGCTCGTGAGGTGTGGCTAGCACCCGGCACGCGTGTCGGACCGCGTGTGCCGGTGCGTACGTGAGCGGCGGACCCGCGACGGGAGGCCCGGCGGTCGGCCGCGGCCGTGCCCCCGTGCCGGTCGAACTACGCTCGAGCCTTCCCGCTTCCGGCGCTCGTTCCGGGGGTTAACGTCGAGGAGAGCGGAGTGCGCGGAGTGTCGTGTTGGCGTGCGTAGCGTAGTTATCGCGCGTCGCGTCCAGCTGGTCGCCGGTCGCGTACATTTGATTACGCGACCCAAACCGGACGATCGCGTCAAATCGAACGCGGCCAATTATCATTTCGTAATCGCACCGCGGCCGCGTCGGCGCGCGGCGCGTGTGGCGTGCAGATGCCGTGTGGTTCCCGTCCGAATAGCGAATTTGGGTTTAATGCACCCATGAATCTCCGCTCTCGCGGCCTCTCGCCCCCCGGGTGCGCACCGCGGGAGCGGGACGCCGGGACCCGGGAGACCCCCGCCGGGGCCCGCCTACCGGCGCACAGAGGTTTGAAGCCTCTGTACTCCGACGTCCCCTCCGATGCATCTGCGCAACGCCAGGGATGCTGACGCCCGCCATTCAGCATTCACAAGCGCCCTTCACAAGAGCTCCTCCAACGTCGCCACAATGTCACCTCGGTGCCTCCTGAGCGCCTCGACCGCCTCCTCGCGAGCCACATCAGCCTGCTCGACGACAAGGAGCACGTCACTCTCCCGTGGCGTCCACGCAGCCTCCATGGCAGCCGCCAAGTCCATGCGCGCGACTGGTTGACGCGCCTCCTTCTCGACGAGGCGCTGAGGGGCGTCCGCCTCACTGCTGCGGCTGCTGCGGCTGCCTGCAGACGGCGCCGCCACTGCAAGCGAGGTGGCCCATTCGAGGGCGTCGCCCTCAATGGCCACCGCGTCCCCCTCCTCAAGCTCGAGCGCGTCCAGGCGCACCTCGCCGTAGCGTACGCGGTGGAGCGCCACCACGGGATGGCCTGCGTTTGCGAGCACTCGGCGGACCATGCGGTATTTGCCCTCGGTCACGACGAGGCGAACCGTCTGCCCTATCACCTCGAGCAGCTGCGCCTGCACGACAAGGCTCTCGCCTTCCTCGATCGTCTCCACGCCCTCGGCAAGCTGTGCCCCGAGGGCCGCCGCGTCGATCGGGTGCTCCACCTCGGCAAGGTATTCGCGCTCCACGACGAATCTGGGATGCAGCAGCCGGTGCGTGAGATCGCCATCGCGGCTGAAGAGCAGCAGCCCCGTCGTATCGGCATCCAGGCGGCCGACGGGATGCATCGAAGATTGCCACTCTAACGGCAGCACGGTCGCTAGGTCGGCCCGTCCACGGTCGTCTCTCATTGAGGAGACGACCCCGAGAGGCTTGTAGTATGCTACGAGGAGTGGCGGCGGAGCATACTCGTACCCGTCCACGATCGGGCAGGAGGAAAATGGGACTTTGAGCTTGCCGTCCGATTTGCCCACGACTTCGCCATTCAGAGTGACCAGGCCCTTGCGTATCAACTTGTCAACGTCCTTCCTGGATCCCGCACCACGCTCGGACAGCAATTTGTCCAGCCGCACAAGCGAGTCCGCGAGCGGGTCGTTTGTGCTCATCGTGACGAACGTCCTGCTCAGGCACGCCGAAGCTCGGAAGGGTATCCAAGCCGCGGCGCGGTGGTGCTGGAGCATGGTCGCGAGCGTGATGAGCATGGTCGTCGAGGTGGGATGACCAACTCGTGCAACAAACTTGCCCCAATTTGGCGCGAGGTCCAGCGGCGCGTCGGACGAATCCCATCCCACCCTCGGTCTAAAACGTACTCTACAGCGGTACGCGCTAAGACAGCCCAACGCAACTCTCACAGCAGCCCATTCATGCTCGCCAAGAAGTCCTCGTACGCGTCCCCGGAGGAGCAGTTGGGCTTGGCGGCTGCGCTGGGCACGTTGGACGGCGGCCGTGCGGCGGGCGCCGCGCTCGGAGTCAGGTAGTCGATGACCGGCGGCGCGAGCGCGGCCGCACGTGAGGGCGCGCCCACCGGTGGCCGCGGTCGCGCGATGGGCTGCCGTTGGATACGAACTGCAGCCGGCATGAGCGCAACTGCTGCAGTGCGCTCCGCCTTCCCTAGGGCACGTGGCACGGCAGGCGCGGCAGGCGCGGCAGGCGCGGCAGGCGCGGCAGGCGCGGCAGGCGCGGCAGGCGCCGCGGCGATCACCGCCGGTCTGGCCGCGGTGGCTGCCGCGCCTGCGGTTGCCGGCAGAGGATGCTGGCAGTGCGATGGGTCCCATAAGGGCAACGCGGCTGCTGGCGGCGGACCCAACGGCGGACCAGGCGGTACACTCGGCGGCGGAGGGCCCGGCGCCATCCGATGCGCTGCGTGCATCCCCGGCGGCGGCCCCGGCGGCACTCCATGTGGCATGAGCCCACCAATGGCCGCTCCGTAGCCATAGCCAACAGGCGGATGGGGAGGGAAGCGCGGCGGTAGGCCGGGCGGCATACGTACTGGCGGCATCATGCTAGGCGCCATCGCGTTTACCGGCGCCGGCCATATGCCCAGAGGCATCCCCGGAAACGGCCCAGGCGGCGGTGGGCCTGGCGGCGGGCCGGGGGGTTGCCGGTTCGGCGCTGCTGGCGGGAGCCCTAGAGGCGGCCCGGGAGGGCGGTGGCCGTCGGGCAACGCGACGCCCGTTTCGGGTGGTGGCGCGGCGCCCGGTGCGACCGCCACACCCGGGGGCAGTGCGATGCCGGGAGGCACGTCC
>Ga0164295_10003040_pt1 | contig 13590 bp, 8 predicted proteins | sample GEODES006metaG_FD_111798 | JGI IMG/M metagenome (GOLD analysis project Ga0164295, IMG submission 111798) | Oligotrophic lake water microbial communities from Sparkling Lake, Wisconsin, USA - GEODES006 metaG | ecosystem: Environmental > Aquatic > Freshwater > Lake | place: USA: Sparkling Lake...
CAGGTGAGCCTCGGGGAGGAAGCACGCTTTTCAGGTTTTCTCCGTGACGCGGCTCTGTGGGTCGAAGACGGCTCCTTTTCTGTGCCCTTTAGCGCTGCTGCGCTCGAGTTGCTCGCTGAGTATTGCTGCACAGCACATCGTGCATTCCTCCAACGTGCGGCGTCGGAGATCGATCACATGGCACAATTCACGGCGCGCATCGTGGACATCGATCTGGACCTGTTCTATGAGGTCCTGCGCGCGGCCAACTTCCTCGATTGCGACGGCCTTGTCGAGATGGCGACGACCGCAACGGCCAAGCTGCTACGTGAGGTGCACAAGGATCCAGAGCTGCTTGCGTCGGTTCTTGGTGCGACGCAGTCGGAGGATACAACCGCCTTCCTTCCACGTAGCTCCGCGTGGCATGCGAGCGTCAACGAGCCCATCCTGGAGCCGCCAGCCGATATGACCATCACGTCGGCTGCCTCGCATGCGATCGAAGATGAAGACGCCCTTTTCCTCTGCCTGCTCGCCTGTGACGCGCCGACGCTGCGCGCGCTCAAGGGTCTCTCGCCCGCTTGGCGCCAGCGCTCGCGTGCGACGCTTGACGATCCGCATTGGCAGCTCATGCAGCACACTCTCGATTTAGACTGGGCATTGGGCATCGAGGTTCGACTCCCACATGCCTATGCGAACCCTTGCCTCCAAGCTGACCTGGAAATGGGCTCCACGCCCCGCCGCCCCCCCCCCAATACTCACGGCTCCCGCGGCCCTACTTTCGCAGGCTGGCCGCGAGCTGCACCGCAAGCGATGGGCGTGCGCGCTCCGCCTGTGCCAGACACTACCGCGGCTCGAGACTCTCAAGCTACTCGAGCTCTCCGTTGACCTCCGGAGGCTCCGCGAGCGGGTGGGCGTGCTCAGTGCACGCACGATGCGCCAGGCAACCCGCCATGAGGACGAGTGTGCCAAGCGGCCAGCTGATCGTCACCGTGCGCACGGCGCCCCGAAGCGTTCCATCGACATGCTCACCTCAAGCTTCCACAACGAGCACGGCGCCACGCACCATGATGAGCGCCAGCGCATGAGCCGTCTCATCTACGCACGCGAGTCGCTGCAGCTGGTCGGGGCAATGTGGTCCCTCTTCCACAGCCCGCGGCTCGCAGGTGCCGACCTGAGCGGTCTGATGGACAAGGGCCGCAGCTGGCCAGCCGAGGCTGTTCGTGCCATCGGCACAGCTATACGGCTCGGAGCACCCGCACTCGTGTGGGTGAAGCTGCACGTCTTCGCCATTCCGATCAATGTGCTCCGGCGCGTGAGCCCGAGCCGCCCGGGCGCCGACCTCGCACGCAGCGTGCAGGGCGCCGTGTGCGACTTCCGATCGCTCCGTGTCGCTCCCATGGACCTGGTGCTGCTGTGCCACGCGTGCGGCGACATGGCGCACGTGACAGAGCTCGAGTTCTCGCGCAACCCACTGGGCAACGCGGGGCTGCTCGCCTTCACGAACGAACTCGGCAGCGCTCCATGCCCTACCAGTGATAATGGCGGCGATGCCCGTAGCCTTGCTGCGCACTTGCCCGCCCCGTCGCCACCGCGTGTGTCGCCCAATACAACGCGAGCTCGTCAGCTCGTCAACTTGCGGGTGCTCGTGCTCAACGGCTGCCAGCTCGGCGACGAGAGCTTTGTGCGCTTCGTTGGCGCTGTCCACCAGCACACCCTCTTCCCGATCCTCGAGCACCTGAGCTGCGTGGACAATGCGCTGGGCAACGATTCGCTCGCCGCGCTCTCGGTGGCTGTCCAGGGAGGCTCCTTTGAGAAACTGCTGCACCTCAACCTTGGCTCGAACGACGTGGCCGACGAGGGCTGCGAGGGCCTCGCGAGGGCCTTTGAATGCGGCGGACTGGCCTGTCTGATCCACCTCTCGCTCGCGCGCAATCAGGTGGCTCGGAGTGCATGCTGATCGGACCGCTGTTTGCATGCAGATGGCATGCAGATTTGACCGCTGTTTGCATGCAGATGACATGCGATTGGACATCTGATTGCATGCAGATTTCATGCAGATTTCATGCAGATTTCAGGAAGATTGCATGCTGATTGCATGTTGATTGCATGCTGATCCACCTCTCACCTTGCGCCGCCAGGTGGCCGATGGGGGGCTGCAGGCGCTCGCACGTGGTCTTCGGGCGACCAGCTGCCGCGTGCGCCTCGAGTACCTCGGGCTTGGCGACAACCTATTTGGCGACGTGGGCGTGCTCGCACTCACCGAAGCGATCCGAAGCGGGCGCGGGCTAAGCCGACTTGCGGGGCTCTGGCTCGCTGATAACGAGGGGGTTGCCGACACAGGCGTCGTCGCCCTTGCCAAGGCTCTCGAGACGAAGCCGATTCAGAACCTCTACCTGCACAACACGAGCATGCGCATCGCAGGCTGGGAGGCGGTGATCATGTCGCTGCCCTTCTACCCTCAAATGAAGCTGCTCGTGCTAGGCCGCGTCGTGACCAGGAGCATGCACCGTATGATTTCGTGGACGCTTCAGACGATACGCGAGATCTATGCGCGCGAGGTCTCGGTCTCCTGCTGGGACTGATGTTCCGCACGAGAGCGTCGTCTCGAGTTGATGGCGCACGGCCGTCGGCGTCGCACACGGCTCATCTTTAAGTTTATCTTCATTATCCGGATACATGATGATTGAGTTCGTGCTGTTGGTGTACCCTATTGAGGGGAGGGTGGGGAGACTGGACAACGGGAGAGTCAGACAGTGGTTTCTCCTGAGCTGATTTCACCTGGGTCTGACTCTATAGGTTCGAGTCCCAGGTGGGGCACTTCCCTGTTAACTTGAGTATGGGATTTCCACACACAATTCTGAAAGTTTTGAGATCACAATGGGAGAGCAGGGGGCACCTCTGCGCTCTCAATCGAGTTTCGTCAAAAACCTTCAGACAATTTTCAGTTAAGGTGTCGCCTCATGCCCCGCACTACATGTATATATAAGCGGCTGAATCCGGATTCGGATATCTTAGTTAAGAATTGGCCCGCCTGCATAAACCGTCTCTCACACCCTCTCTCGACTCGACTGCAATCTGCACATAGCACCCACGACTTCGGCGCCCCCGCAACACACACAGTGTCGCGATCGCGAAATCTCTCGATCCGTACGGAGAACCTCCACGCGGTGAGCCGGTGACCAAGCCTCAAAGTCCTCTCGACCTGTCGGAGATCGAACGTTCTGGGGTGCCCCAGCTTGGCCCAGCTGTGTCTCGCAAGCTCGCTCCGGCGTGCGCATGGGGGCGTGGCCAGCGCCTATGGGTTGATAGGGGTCTTCTTGGTTGCTCTGAGGGCCCGGTGGAGAGCCACCCGCACATGGCCGTCTGTTCGGCGCATTTCGGACGCAAAATACGCCTTCTGCGCCGCGCTGATCTCATTGCGCAGCGTCGCGTTGCGCAGGATCAGATCGACGATCACGACGAGCTCCTCGGGAGTGCTGTACAGCTGCACGTGAGGCCATACGTACCAATCCGCAAACTGCAACCAAGCCCCAGCCGCGTGGCTGTTACACGCATCGTTGGGCTCGTTGGCGCAGCAGGGAGCGCCCGGCGTGGGGTCGGCCACGAACCACAAGCCAGGCGTGCTCACGAGCCAGTGCTTGATCGGCTGCTCCTTCGTGCTACGCCACGGCACATTTCCCGGCCCTTTGTGGCCCATGACGCCCGTGGCTGCATGCAAGCTCGAGAGCAGCTCGATGGACGGCGCCACGATCGGGATTCCCATACTGTATGCCTGCACGAGGCCGTACGAGTGCACCGAGTACGGCAGCAGCACGGCGAGCGGATGCGACGCGACGTCCTCAAACTTGTACCCACATTGGGTCTCCACCTGTCCTTTGGGCGACTTGGGAAGCTTACTCCTCTTCAAGACCCCCTTGTCTCTCCCCACCCTGCCCATGGAGTTGGCATGCCGCATGGCAGCCTTGCCGGTTTCCATCGTCTTTGACGCGCCCATAGCTCGCAGCCCATCGCTCATAGCCCATAGTTCTTCCCCCGGGGCGCTGGCCTCAAGACGTCTCTCCGCGGACGCTTTTGGATGTGCACTTGCTGCGGCCTCGGTGGACTCAACAGTGCCCCTCGTTCCTGTGGCGCTCGCCGCAGTCACCTTGACACGCTTGCAGTGAAAAGATTTGGGATACAGATCGTTGAGCCACGCGAATTGAATGGAGCCGCTGATCCGATAATGGCCATCGAACGGAGCCACCATCGCGAGACCTTCTCCCAGTGGAACCTTGGTTGGTGCATGCACTCGGTTATTAAGGTGATGCTCTCGGATCAGAGGCATGAAGCGCCGGCTCGCGTTCACGATGAGCTCGGCCCACTGCGCAATCGGCTTATTGTAAGGGGAGGAGCCGCAGCAGAAGAGCACCTCGCGACGGCCAGAGGGTGAGCCGCCGGTGTACCGAACGCGCGAGAGCTGCACTGAGAGGCCAGGCCACGGCACGGCGGCGACCCCAATGTTCCGACGAAGGTAGAGCCAGTCGTACGCATTCGAGGCGGCGAGCACGACGTTGGGCATGCTTGCCATGTGGCGGACGACGTGCGTGGCCTCTTCGGCCATCGAGGTGGATCCCTTGTTTAGCAGACACGCGCTTGCACGATGAGGCTTGCCCAGCTGGATCTGCTGCAGGTGATGGTCGTACCGGTGCGTGTAGCGCATGATGATGGCCACGTTGACGTACATGAAGAGGCTGCACTGCCATGTCGGGAAGTTGCATGCAACCACGTCGTACTTGGCCTCGATGATCCGGCCGAAGAGGCGCGCAAAGTCGCGGCGCGTCTCGTCGTTGTGGATGGACTCCCGGCAGCGCTTCCTCTCGCACTCGGGCAGCGTGAACGTCCGTCCTTGGTTGGGCTTTTGCAGCAACCACGACACGATCTCGCGGCTTGTATTCATGCCCAGGTTGCATAAGCGGCATTTGAAGAAGCGCTTGTCGATAGCGCTGCGCACGAGCATCCCTTGAAGGAACACCATGCCCTCCACGTTCTCCGTGGACACGCCAATCGTCTCGTGCAACGTCGCGAGCATGTCGTTCATGGGCCCGACGTGCCCATCGAGGAAGAAGACGCGGAGTGCTTTGGCGTCCGTAGTGCTCAGGCGCGGTACGTGCCCGGGTGGTGCAGCGGCCAAGTATGGTGCTTTTGAGTCTGCCGTGCATGCACACCCTACCGTCCCGCTCTCGTGTGGCAGCGGCGTGCGCAGCTCCAGGATCGACGGCACGACCTTGACGCAGGGTGGCGGACCGATACGACCATGATGCGCGCCGTGAAGCACCGATTCTGGGACGACGTCGTTGCTGAACCAAGAGGAAAGCAGATGGCTGAGCTCCGTCATGCCCACCACGTTTTGCAACCACGTTTCAGGCCGCCCAAGGCGCCCTTGGGCCGCCTCGAGCGGATTTCGTTTCAAAGTTGAAACTCCGTTGCCTGAAATTTGCATGCGCCGCACGTTGAGGTTGTTTGGTGAAGTCGAGGTATCGAGGTGTGGTTAGCCCTGCAAGGCAGTTCAAAAAATCGACTCGAGTGTCAACTGTCAAGATTCAAAGAGTCAGACCGGCGCTCAGATGCGCCATCATCTTCGCGTTCGGGGTTCGCGTTTGGAGCCGCCCCCAGGCCGAACGAGGCGTGGGGTACTCGTGCGTTGTGGGGTTTCGCGCGCGCTTGCACGGGAGTGACACAGAAATATCGCTTCATGCCTCTGGCCACGCAGCACCCACATCGCGTTGAACGCGTTCTTGGGCGCCGGGGCGTGGGTCGAATGTTGGTCGCGTGTGCGTCGCTGTCACCTGTCTCTCCCCCAGTGGGGTCCGCTTCGCTTCTTGGATTTTCTCATTCGATTGCTGGCCCGGCCTGCCAGCTGCACTCCGGGCATCGCGTTCCGTTCATCCGCATCCCGGATCCCCGCCGTCTAGTGTCTAGACTTTGCGCGAGGCGACCAGCTTCAATACTCGCCATCGGGCGGAGCAGCGACTGGCAGCCGCCACGAAAACGGAACTAGGCGACGCCGCCACTCTTTTCGCCGGAACTTAAGTGTACATGACCGTGGGTCACACGCCTCTCGGCACCTCTAGCTCTCAGTAACCGCATGTGGCACACCACCGGCGGGTGCATGGCGCATTCAAGGGCACACGAATTCGCCGTACTTGGCAATGAGGATAATCGAGGTGGTGAAGTAGAAGCTATTGCGGAACAGCTGGACCGTTAGCCGCTGCTGCTCAGGGACAGCCTGCACCGTTGGAGGCGAGCGGACCGGCGTCAGGAAAGAAGCAAACGCAGCGGTGCTGTCGGGCGTGGGGTTCGGCCGCGCGACTGGATGAGCCGGCGGACGAGCAGCGCACCTCGCCCCACATTTTCGCGTACACGGACGTAACGACGGACATAGCCATGCCGGTCACGGTCTCGGAGAAGGTCGCCATTGGACTCCTTTCTGTCGCGACGTGGCAACACGCGGCGCGCGCGCGCGCGCGCCGTCGTGGCTTCAACTTCGCGTGCGTGTCTCCTATGGCAGCGTGTCCCAGCGAATGTCGAATCGGGGACCCGACCGCAGATTCAATTTCACATCATTTTCACGTCGCAGACGATTCTTCACGACATCGGCTGCGATGCAAGAAAAGTCTAAGATCGTCGTGGCCGCGGCTGCCGCGGCCGCAGCTGCAGCGGCGGCGTACTACTTCTATCGTCGCTACCGCTCAAAGCCCGAGGGCAAGCAGGTCAAGAAGGTGCTTCGCTCTGCGTACCAACCATCTCCGTACCAGATCGAGACGGTCTCTCTCAACTTCATCCTCACAGAGGAGGAGGCAGTGGTGACGTCGGAGCTCAAGATGACTGGTCCGAAGACGAGCCCGCCGCCACTCTATCTCGATGGGGAGAGGTCGCAGCTCACGCTCCGGTCCATCACGATCAATGGGAAGAAGCTCGTGGAGGGCCAGGACTACGTCCTCGGGGCCGAGGAGGGCCTGACCGTGCTGGCGCCGCCCCCAACGAGCTTCGATCTCTCGATCGTAGTCGCGACGAAGCCGCAGGACAACACTCAGCTCTCGGGGCTGTACAAGACCTCGGGCAACTACTGCACGCAGTGCGAGGCGGTCGGCTTCCGTCGCATCACGTACTTCCTCGACCGGCCCGACGTCATGTCAAAATACACGGTGCGCGTCGAAGCCGACAAGGAACTCTACCCGGTGCTGCTGTCGAACGGGAACGAGACGGCGCGTGGCGAGCTCGCGGGCGGGCGCCACTGGGCGACCTTCGCCGACCCGTTCAAAAAGCCGTGCTACCTGTTCGCGCTCGTGGCCGCCAAGCTCCAGAAGATCGAGAGCACGTTCACGACGTGCTCGGGTCGCAAGGTGGACATCAAGATCTGGTCGGAGCCCGAGAACGTCGACCAGCTCGACTGGGCGATGACGTCGCTCAAGGACGCCATGAGGTGGGACGAGCGCGTGTACGGGCGCGAGTATGATCTCGACGTGTTCCACATCGTCGCGGTCAACGACTTCAACATGGGAGCGATGGAGAACAAGGGCCTCAACGTGTTCAACACCTCGTGCGTGCTGGCCAAGCCTTCGGCCGCGACGGACGCTGACTTTGAGCGCGTACAGGGCGTCGTGGGGCACGAGTACTTCCATAATTGGACTGGCAATCGCGTCACGTGCCGCGACTGGTTCCAGCTCACGCTCAAGGAAGGGCTGACCGTCTTCCGCGACTCGGGCTTCTCGGCAGATATGACCTCCGCGGCGGTGAAGCGCATCGAGGACGTGCGCGTGATGCGCGCTCACCAGTTCGTGGAGGACGCGGGGCCGATGGCACATCCGATCAGGCCGGAGAGCTACCTCGCCATCGACAACTTCTACACGGTCACCGTGTACGAAAAGGGCTCCGAGGTCATTCGGATGTACCACACCCTGCTCGGCGCGGCCGGATTCCGCAAGGGGATGGATCTCTACTTTGAGCGCCACGACGGGCAGGCGGTCACGTGCGACGACTTCCGCGCCGCCATGGCCGACGCCAACGGGCGCGACCTGACGCAGTTCGAGCGCTGGTATCAACAAGCGGGCACACCTACCGTCAAGGCCGTAGGGGTGTACGATGCGCCGAAGAAGTCCTACTCCCTCACCCTCTCGCAGTCGACGCCTGCCACCCCCGGCCAGCCCACGAAGCTGCCGTTCCACATCCCGGTCAAGATCAAGCTGCTCGACGAGCAGGGCAAATGCCTGCTCGACGAGCGCGTGCTCGAGCTCACCGAGGCCTCCCAAACCTTCACCTTCGACGCGATCCCCTCGGCGCCTGTCCTGTCCCTCCTGCGAGGCTTCTCAGCGCCGGTCAAGGTCGACATGCCGTTGAGCGATGCGACGCTCGAGCTGCTCGCCGCGCACGACGACGACGCGTTCAACCGGTGGGATGCCTCGCAGCAGCTCGCGTCGCGCGTCATCCTTTCGCTCATCACGCAGTGGCAAAAGGCGCCGGATTCCGCAGCCCGCGACGCTCTCAAGGTGCCCGAGCCGTTCATCAAGGCGTTTCGCGCGACGCTGGTCGCGAATGGCCTCGAGCCATCGCTGCAGGCGTACGCGCTCACGTTGCCCGACTACTCAGTCCTCGCGCAAGAGATGGCGCCCATCGACCCCGACGCCCTCGTCGGCGTCCTCCGCCTCGTGCGCCGTTCGCTCGCGATCCAAGTACGTGGATTGCCACTGATGGCCTGCCTTGCATGCAAGTGCTCACCACAGCGCTCCGGAACGTGGATTGCCACTAATGGCCTGCCTTGCATGCAAGTGCTCACCACAGCGCTCCGGAACGTGGATTGCCACCGATGGCCTGTCTTGCATGCAAGTGCTCACCACGGCGCCATCGCCTCCCCACAGCTCCGCACCGAATTCAGCGCGGCGTACACCGCCCTCGCGCCACCCAAGGGCGAGAAGTTCACCGTCGCCGCCGAGGCGGTCGGCAGGCGCCGCCTGCGCAACGTGTGCCTCGAGTACCTCGCGATGATTGGAGACGAGAAGAGCATCGCGCTCAGCCTTGCCCACTACAAGGACGCGACGACGATGACGGACTACTTGGCAGCGCTCAAGGCAGTCGACCCCTACCCCGGCGCCGCCCGTGACGAGGTCTCGTCCACCTTTTACGCGCGCGCCAAGGACAACAAGGAGGCGCTCGTGATCAACAAGTGGTTCGCCGTGCAGGCGTCTACGTTCGCTCCGGACGCTCTGCAGAGGGTCAAGGCGCTCATGATGCACGAGGCCTACGACAGCACCAACCCCAACCGCGTGCGCTCGCTCGTGAGCATGTTTGCGAATGCCAACCCGGCTGGCTTCCACAGCCTCGACGGCTCGGGGTACGAGTTCATCGGCAGCCAGGTGCTCGAGATCGGGCAGCGCAACTCGCAGGTCGCGGCACGACTGTGCAGCGTCTTCAGCGCTTGGAAGAAGTACGACGCGGTGCGGCAGGGGCTGATGAAGGCACAGCTCGTGCGCATCCGCGACACGCCGGGCGTCTCGAAGGACGTCTTTGAGATTGCGTCTCGGAGCATCGAGGGCTGAGGCGCGTCCGGGGGGCAGGGGGTGTGGGGCATCGAAGCGGTGAAGCGGTGAAGGGTGGGGATGCGATTGATGTGATCTGAATACAGCTGTGTACGCGAAGTTGGAAGTACAGCTACCGAGTTACCGGGATACGCGGTAACGAGTCGTCGTACCGCTATTTGTGCCAGCACCACGTGTCCACATACCATAGAGCTGCGCATAGTAAGAGGTTCGGTTCTAAAATCCCGAGTGCGACCGGACCGCGGGACCCGTCCCCCGCGGCCGCGCACTAGCCCGTTTGAACTCTACAACGAAGGATGAACGTAAGGATAACCGTGGCTTGGGCTTCACACCCTAGTCGGGCGTCGTCACGGGCGTCGGCGCCCTGCCGCAGGTCCACCTCGGGCGTCTCGAGTGCGAGCCCGACCGCCTTGGCGGCTGGCAGAACCTCGCGGTCCAGCAGCACACCCGAGCGCCATGCCGAGCGCCTTTGCATGGCGAGCACTAGCCGCCCGCCCTCGCGCAGGGCCGCCGCCGCCGTCGCAAAAAAGAGCGGCACGACGGCGGGGACGTTGAGGGCCTCCGATGCTGCCACGAGATCGAAGCTGCCATCCAGCCAGGAAGGGTGAGCCCCCGCCCAGTCCAGAGCGCTCACCTGCACGATGGGCGCTGCCGTGGTGGGCGCTGCCGTGGTGGGCGCTGCCGTGGTGGGCGCTGTGGTGGCGCGTTCTGCAAAGAAGGCCGCATTGCGCCTCATCAACTCGAGAGAGGCAGAGTTGCGGTCCGTGAGTACCGCCTGGGCTATCAGCTGGGCGCCATCCTGGGCACCTCTCGCTGCGGCCCACAAGCCCACTAAGCCCACGCCAGCGCCGAGCTCGAGGAGCCGCAAGCCGCTGCCGCCGCCTCGACGCGCCGTGTTGCCTAGCGCACCGGTCTGCGGAGACCGCTCAGGAGCCGTCAGTTCCGTCAGTTCCGTCAGTTCCGTCAGTTCCGTCAGTTCCGTCAGTTCCGTCACTTCGGGCGGAGACCGCTCGGGAGCCGTCAGTAGGGCGTCGAGGGCGGCACACAGAGCTACCACTGGTCCAAAGACCATCCCCGTGCGCAGCTTCTCTCCGGGCGTGTCGTCATACGCGTACAATGCGGCATCGAGAGGCTCCGGCGGCGGCAGCGCGCAGGCCTCGACCTCGCACCCAGGCAGGCAGACGTCCTCCAAATCGCTCGTCGCCCAAAAGTGCAGCGTCACTCCCCCCAGCACCGCCTGGTACGTGCGGTACAGGAGCTGCCCGTAGTCGAGCTCCACCGCCGCCGACGGGGCCTCGGCGCCCACCACAACGCCCACAGTCGAGTCTCGGGGCGCCGCCGGCGCTGTGGTGGGCGCTGGTGGCGCTGTGGTGGGCGCTAGCGGCGCCGGCGCCGGCGCCGGCGTCATCATCACGCCCTCCCACCGACAGCCAGGTATCCGCGTGGTAGGGGTGGAGAGCAACTCTTCGAGCCCGACGAGATCCAACGGCCCACCTGATGAGGGAGGCAATCATGGCTCATCAGAGCTCATCAGACGAGATCCAACGGCCCACCTGATGAGGGAGGCAATCATGGCTCATCAGAGCTCATCAGACGAGATCCATGATGAGGGAGGCAATCATGGCTCATCAGAGCCCGACGAGATCCAACGGCCCACCTGCCCAGCTCGTGGCGGCGCGCCGGATGGCGATCGTTCGGAAGTCGACACTCCAGCTGTTGAGCGCGGTGTTGGGCGCGGTGCTGGGCGCTGTGTTGGGCGCGGTGCTGGGCGCTGTGTTGGGCGCAGTGCTGGGCGCTGTGTTGGGCGCGGTGCTGGGCGGCTCCGGGCTGCGCGTGTCAGCGCTGCGGCTGCTGCGGCCGCTGCTGCTTGTGCCGCCGCCGCCGCTGCTGCTGCTGCCGTTGCCGCCGCCGCTGCAGTCGCGGCTGCCATCTCCATCCTTGGCCCTTGCCGACGCCGACGGGAGCGCTGTGGTGGGCGCTGGCGACGGGAGAGGACAAAGCCCGCAGTGGTAGAGTCGGCAGCTGTCGAAGAGGAGGACCGGCAAGCCACGTGCCTCTGCCGGCTGCCCGTGCGAGGGCTCGAGACGATGCGGGTACAGCGACGCGCCCAGCATCAACGAGTCCGCACCCGCCGCCAACGCGGCGCAGAGTGACTCTTGCGCGGCCTCGAGCTCTCTAGCGCTGTACGCGGTCTGCGGGGCGGGACGCTCCGGGAGCAGGAGCAGTGCCCGATCGCCCTCGAGAAGCATCCACAGGTTGACTGGCTGCACGTGCGCGTCCAACAGCGCTGCGTCGCACTGCGGACTGAGGCGCTCCACAAGGCGCTCCTTGACCGCCCGCGTGCAGTACGAGCTCACGAAGTCGGACGGTGACGAAGCATCTAGATGCAACCCTCTACCAGGACGTCCTCTGCGGAAGACGGCCGCGTTCAGGGCAGTGATAGCCCGTGATGGGCGCAACACCACCCATTCCTCTTCCGCGAGCTCGCGATGCACCAGCGCCGTGAGGACGTCGTCAAGCTTGGTGAGCGAACGGCACACACAATCATCAGAGGCCGTCGAGAGAGCGTACTCGAGCTGGTGATAGGCGCCCAGTCCTTGTGCGCGCGCTGCGGCGTGCAGCAACTCCACTATGACCTCGCGCGGCGGCCCCGTGACGGCCGCCAGTCCACTCGAAACGAGTCCAGACATGGTAGGTGGATGCTGTTATTAACACCTCCTCCTTGTCGTCGCACAGCGGTGAGCTTTGGCTGGCGGCTGGACGGGTACGTCAGCTGAGCCTGCGCCGACGCGCAGCCCTCGGGCACCAAATGCCGGGCCACCAGCGCGGCCTGCGACGCTCAAAAAAGCGGCTGACTCAGTAGACGGGGGTCTTTCGCCATCTCGGGAGTCGGGACGAGTGTGAAGGGCAACACTCACAGAAGAAATCGTGCAAGTCACCTTTATTCAGATAGAAGACGAGCGAGAGGAGGAGAGAGAGAGAGCGAGGAGACCGAGAGCACACCACCGCACACACCTAACTCGCGGACTCTCTGGATCTGTCCGGCACTCGATTGAACTTGTCAGTTGTCACAGCTCGGTTTGTGACACGCCAGTAACTCAACGGCTTACGTACTACGCCGCCGACTTCGTCTCCGTCTTGGCACCCTCCTTGTTTGCGCTTGCCACTGCCGCGGGTGTCCACGTATTCCACCCCGCGGGTCTGGTCGTCGGCGACTTGGGCTTCGCACCTGCACCTGCGGAGGGGCGGGGCGGGTACGGGGCGAAACGCGCGGATCTACTACCTCCCTGACTACCCCCCGCCACCTTGGATGCTTTCGGACCGTTGGACGCCGTGTCGGGCGCCGTCGCGGGCGCCGTTGCCGGCGGGGCAGCGGCAGGGGAGCTTCCTGCCGCCGGCGCTGCCGGTGCTGCCGGTGCTGCCGGCGCTGCGGGTGCTGCGGGCGCTGCTGCGGGTGCTGCCGCGGCTGCTGCTGCCGCGACGGCCGGTGCCACCCATTTCAAGGAGCGCTCGACCCCTTTGGCGGCGGGGGCCGAGCCACCGCCATTGGCCGCCCACGCGGACGGTGGTGGCGCGCTCCAGCCTTTGCCCACCGCGGCGCCTTTGCCGCGGCCGACGCTCCACCCGCCCTTGGCGCTCATCTCGGCGCTCCACCCGCCCTTGGCGCTCATCTCGGCGCTCTCGGCCCACCAGCCACCCTTTCCCTTGGCGTCGCTCCACCCGCCGCCCTTCCCCGCCGCACCAAAAGCACCTCCACCTCCTCTGCCACCTTTGGCCCCTTTGGCGCCTTTGCCGCCGCGGCCTGACGCGCCGCCGAGCAGGGCAGCGCGTGCCGCCTCAGTGAGAGTGCTCATGGGATCGGTGGAGAGACGATCAGCGAGCAGCTGGCCCGCGACGGGCTTACGAAGCCGCTGAAGCTCGCTTGGCCTGTTGTCGAGTGTGATCGTGAACTTGACGTCCTCGACCGCACTGCTGCCACCACCGCCGCCGCCGCCGTGCCCGGCGCCGCGGCCGCGCCCACCGCCGCGCCCACCGCCGG